>OBZW01000121.1_pt1 | contig 80716 bp, 87 predicted proteins | sample 1477021 | NCBI WGS metagenome assembly OBZW01 (sample SAMEA2580262, study PRJEB22360) | human gut metagenome | biome: human gut; feature: human-associated habitat; material: faeces | place: Denmark | collected 2008/2010
AAAAAGAAGGAAAACCGGGGTAATTTTTGTGATTCCGAATCACAAAAATTCCTGGACCCAGCGCGGGAAGCCATCAGGGCTTTCCGTGATGTGTCCAGGCTGCCCCGGTTTTCCTGCTTTTTTACACTACTCCAGCTTACAGTCATCCCCCGCTTCCAGACGCCGCTATGTCCGCTTCCCAAGGCGCCCCCTCCGCCAAAAACCTCCCGCTCCCCCTAGCACTCCCAGAGGCCGACTACCAGGACTGTCATGTCATCCATGGGCGCCGCGTCCCCGTTCCAATTTAGTACCTGTTCGAGGATGTGATGTGCCATTTCTTTTGGGTTATTCATGGCGGTTCCCTGAATAATCGTCTCCAGCAGGATGTCCTGCTCTCCTACGGGGAGGGCATCCATGATGCCGTCGGTTACCATGATGACGAAATCTCCGTCCTCCAGCTGGCGTTTTACTGAATCTATTTCGATGGTGTGCAGGACGCCGATTGGAAGACTGGTGGAACTCAGGTGTTCTACCTTGTCCTTTTTTTTGATAAAGGTGGAGGACGCACCTGCTTTTATTAATTCACAGATGCCTGTATATAAGTCAAATACACTCATGTCTATTGTGGAGAAATGAATTTCTTCCCTCCCCATGACCAGGGTAGTGTTGATCATCTGGATGGCGGTTTTTTCCGGGAAACCGGCCTCCAGCAGTTCCTCCAGAAGCTCAATTACGAGCGTGCTTTCACGGCACGCTTTTTCTCCGGAACCCATGCCGTCCGATAAGGCCACTCCCTGACGGCCTCCGGACAGCTCCATCATCATGAAGTTGTCACCCGATATCTGGCTGCAGCCTTTTCCAATCCGCGCAACTCCCTGCAATGTATAGAATGCCGGGCCTTCCATGCATACTACGGTCGTATAGTCTCTTCCCAGCATCTGACAGTGTGCCCCGTCCAGTACGAACCGCCGCCCCATCACTTCTGATACGCCCCTGACCAGCTCCTTTGTTGTGACACATTCATTCTGCATGGCCCGGGCGGTTATATGCACCTCGTACTTTCCTTCGCGGTTCATAAAAAAGTTCGTGTACAATACCCGTATTCCTTTCCGTTTCAGGTGCGCGCTGATCTTCTTCTCCAGACGCTCGTCAGTAAACATGCTGTCCTCCAGCTCTTTCGCCGTACTGCGGATCATATCTGCAAATGTATCCATCTGAACGGCGCACCCTTCCCGGCTCTGGGCAATCCTGTTAATCCAGATCATATTCTGCCGCGCTTCATGGAAAGCCTCCAGCATCTCCCGCAAAAATCTGGGAGCCATAATACACCTTTGCTGCAGCTTTCTTTTTGTCTCCGTGTTCAGTTCATTGCCATAACTGTCCACTGCCGACAGTATCTCGTATCCCATCTGGTAGGTGTGGACAAAGTTCTCTCCCCAGCACCAGGAACACTTTTCACAGTTTTTGCAGACCTTTCCTTTCACTTTCTCGAACATTTCCTCTATTTCTTCGCTACTGAATGTTTTTTTCTTTTCTTCCAGTTTTAAAAATGTGTGGGACAGTTGTTTCAGGGAATCTGCAAATTTTTCAATCTGGGCCACATAGGGGCTGGAATGTAATACTTGTCCTTCTTCCATGCTTTCCCCTCCTATTCTTCGTATTTTCTACAAAACATAAAAATGAGTTTCGTTTCAGAAACCAATCTCTGCGGCATCTGCCATATTGCGCATCTCCCCCGCCGGCTTATCGCAATACGGTATATCCGCTGGAATATTCTATACCACGACAAAAGCTCCAGGAATTCTCCTGGAGCTTATCTTTCGTAGTATTGTTATTGAGCCGGTTTAAATATAATCTCATTGGGGTCAACAAGACCCAGCTTCTCTTCAGCAACTTCTTTTATGTACTCGTCTGTCTTAACATACTCTTCGTATTCTTTTATCTCTTCGGCGCGCTCTTTCTGCTCATTGATCTGAGCTTTCAGCTCTGCCTCCTGTTGCTTATAGCTCTTGTTCTTGGCCTGCAGGGTCACTGCATTCACCGTCAGCACGCATCCCAGTAATACTAGTATCATAGTAATTAAGGCTGCACTGCGCCGATGGTAACCAAAACCAGAACTCCGCTTACGGCTTTTGCGCCGCTGTGTCCCTGTAGATTTCTTATTTGCCATTCATACTCACCCAACTTATCATCTTATTAAACACCCCTGCTTAATAAATTCATTCTATCGGTTTTTCTTTCTTTTTTCAAGGCTTTTCTTCATTTTCCCGTATATTTTTTTCGCAATTGAGAGTATGAAATTCGCCAGCACTATTCCGCATACAACACCTAGTATGAAGAACCATCTTATGCTACCATATGTTGTCATATACATCTGTCGGAACAGATACACGCTCACTCCGAGCCAATACAACAGATCTTCCAGATTTACAACCACGATATGGTGAGGTATGAGGCGCCTCATCAGCCTGAGTATCTGGTAGCTGAAAAGTATCACTATCCCGGACAGCCCCGCGTAAAAAAATATAATCGCTTCTTTTCCGATTCCCAGCATCATAGGCGTGCCTACTTAAACAGTTTTGCGAAAAAATTTTCATTCTGCCGGCCGGCCTGATTTACGCTGGAATATGCAATGCTGTCGATATTGCCTGACAGATCCACTTCTCCCTTTTCTACGCTGAGACGGTTCACATGCAGATCGGTTCCTTTAACCATCAACATGCCCTGTTCCGTCTCCAGCAGGATTTCATTTAAATCAAAAGAAAGAACATCCAGGACACCGGTGACCATACTTGTCTTTCTGTTATTTACAACGAGTTTATGCGCCTTGGGCATTTGCCGCTCTTCCATACACTTTCCCCCTTCAACTTTGCTTTTCTATAGAACTCTTCACTATATATATGAGGGGTTGTATCAAAATATGTATGCCCGTGGAAGATCCCTGGCGCTTACGCCGGCTGTTCCTTTTTACAGATACCGGAACAGCTCTTTTGCTTCTTCTTTTTTTGTGGTGTCCTGCAGCTGAAGCACCTCCGCCTTCACAGTCTTGGTGCCAAATTGAATCTCAATGATGTCCCCCGGCTTAACCTGCAATGATGCTTTGGCAACATTTCCGTTTACAAGCACACGCCCTGCATCGCAGGCTTCATTAGCCACAGTCCGTCTTTTGATCAGCCTGGACACTTTCAAAAACTTATCTAACCGCATTTCTTTTTCCTTTCTTGCTTATGAATAGATTTCATGTTGTCTCACTTTATTTTCATTCATCTGTATGCTTCTTACTCTTCAAAGAGAAAAGAAAGCACTTACAATGCGTACATCATAAGTGCTCTCTGTATGTTTATCTCTTATTGATCCATTACAATTAAGCGTTAACTTCATCCTTTAAAGCCTTGCCAGCTTTGAACTTAGGTGCTTTACAAGCTGCAATCTTCATAGTCTTGCCAGTCTGAGGATTTCTTCCTTCTCTTGCTGCTCTTTCGCTTACTTCAAATGTACCAAAACCAACTAACTGTACTTTATCGCCTTTTTTTAACTGATCGGATACCACATCGATGAATGCCTTCAGTGCTTTTTCAGAGTCCTTCTTGGAGATTTCTGCCTTTTCTGCAATAGCTGCTACTAATTCTGTTTTGTTCATGGATAAATTCCTCCTCTTTATTGTACTAGAATATAATATTCTAACAGTTTAATAAAGGCGCTCATGTACTGGCGTTCACATGATCAACCCTTAAGTACTGTTATAACTGTTTCCCATATTTTTGTCAAGGATTTTTCCGGCATTCCCGCGTTTTTGGGCACTTTTTTAGGCTTTTTTAACATTTCCAAGGCTCGGTTTCCGATTGGAAAATTATCCCTGACACGATATGTTACATCATCTTGTCAATCATTGCAAGGACTTCTTTACCCATTTTTTCTGAAACAGCATCTGCATCTTCAAGAGATGTCCCCTTTACACCGTAATAGAACTTCACCTTCGGCTCTGTTCCGGATGGCCTTACACACAGCCATGCATCGTCTGTCAGATCATAATACAACACATTGGAGTTTGGCAGTCCGGTTGCTGTGACTTCCCCAGTCACCATATCCTTGATGGTATCTGCCTTATAATCTCTGGCTTTGAGGACTTTATAGCCTGCAATCTCTGTCGGAGGATTCCTGCGGAGCGTCTCCAGAATCTCCTGGATCTTTGCCAGGCCTTCGATCCCCTTAAGCGTGATGGACTGGATATCATCTTTGTAATATCCGTAACGGTCATACATCGCGATCATCGCATCCCACAGATTCATTCCTCTTGTTTTGTAATATGCTGCTGCCTCGCAGAGGGCCATTGTAGCCACAATTGCGTCCTTATCCCTTGCATAGGTACCAATCAGGCAGCCATAACTTTCTTCAAATCCGAATAAATACTCTCCCTTACCACTTGTCTCAAACCCGAGAATCTGTTGTCCGATGAATTTAAAGCCAGTCAGGACTTCTATCAGGCCTGCGTTGTAATAGTTAGCAATAGCGTCTGCCATATTGGAGGTAACAATCGTCTTAATCAGATATCCATCATCCGGAAGTCCCTTTAATTCTCTGCGCTGCCCGATCTCATAATCCGCGAGCAGACAGCCTGACATATTCCCTGTCAGAGTATGATATTCCCCATTCTTGTCCTTCACACGGACGCCAAGCCTGTCCGCATCCGGATCTGTTGCAAGCACAATATCAGCATCGATTTCTTTGGCCAGTTTCAGCCCCAGGTCAAATGCCTCCGCAGCTTCCGGGTTCGGGTATGATACGGTAGGGAATTCGCCGTCCGGCAGTTCCTGTTCTTTTACTACGTAAACATTCTCGAATCCAAGCTCCTTTAGAATACGGCGCGCCGGTATGTTTCCGGTTCCGTGCAGCGGACTGTACACAATCTTGAGTTCTTTGCCGACAGCATCGATGGCATCCTGGTGCAATACCTGCTTTTTCAGCTCTGCAATATATGCATCATCGATTTCTGCACCGATCACTTCGTAAAGTCCTGCAGCCTTTGCCTCGTCCAGTGTCATCGTCTTCATGGTTGTATAGTCTTCTACAGCCTTTACCTCATCCATGATTCCCTTGTCATGAGGCGGCGTAATCTGTGCGCCGTCTTCCCAGTATACTTTGTATCCGTTGTATTCCGGAGGATTATGGCTTGCTGTAATATTGATTCCCGCTATGCATCCCAGTTTCCTCACTGCAAAAGACAGCTCCGGAGTTGGGCGCAGGGATTCAAATACATAGGACTTAATCCCATTGGCCGCCAGGCAGAGTGCTGCCTCATTCGCGAACTCCGGTGACATCCGTCGGGAATCATAGGCAACCGCCACACCCTTTGCGGCATTTCCGCTCTTTATAATATAATTCGCCAGCCCCTGTGTGGCTTTTCTTACTGTATAAATATTCATACGGTTGGTACCTGCGCCGATAATACCGCGCAGGCCAGCCGTACCAAATTCAAGATCTGTGTAAAAACGTTCCTTTATCTCATTCTCATCTTCCCTGATACTCGCCAGTTCCGCCTTCGTATCTGCATCAAAATATGGGTTTGACAACCACTCATTGTATCTCTCTTTGTAATCCATACTGGTACCTCCTGCCTTAATAGTATGTCCTTATTATACAACAGGCGCCTATAAAATGAAAGTAAATATATTTTCTAAAAACCGCAGTTTTTCTTCCGTCTGGGTGATAGCTGTCTGTAATTTTTCCACATTTTTTTCCGGAATCCAAGCTTTATTAGAATGGTAATATGTGTTCGCAGTCTTCCAGAATTTCTCCGGGTAGGCAAGGCACAGGGCGATATATTCTAACTCTCTTGGGTCCAGCTCCCTGATACTTTGATAGGCATCCAGCATAGACTGGCCAAGGGCTTCCTGCCACTGATGTTTTTCCATGACTTTCCGCAGAAAATAATAGAGATCCTGCGCCTGCACATCAATCCTGAAATGCTCAAAATTTGTCGTTGCCAGCCCGTTTGAGATCAGCAGGACGTTATGATAGTTGTAATCTCCATGCACAAGCCTGTGATGTTCTATGCTTTCCTGGTACAAGCTGTCGTATCCGGAATTTTTCAGTCTTTTGACCACCTGCTCAGCCTGCGAGTACATCCGATCAAAATATTCCAGAAATAGAAACTCAAATGAGCCTTTTGAAACTTTATTACGTATAAATGCGCGCACTTTTTTCAGTTCCCTGTTATGGCGCACAAACTCTTCCTGCAGATGCCGGCCCGTTGGCGGCCGTATCACTGCTTCTTTTTCCGGATCACACAATTCCTGCCACTGCATCCTGCAATGCAGATCTGCCAGGTTCCTGGATGCCTGCAGGATCTCGAATTCTTTTTTAACATCACATTCCCTGCCGGAAAACCATTTTTTCAGCATGTACCTGGAACCATCCCGGGATACGCTGACCAGCTGGCCTTCTTTATTATAGACCGGGATATCCACATTGGGATATCCCGCCTTTTCCAGGCTGCTCAGAACGGCATAAAGCAAAGGGGCACGCCTGTCTGAAACGTCCGCTTCTTTCAACAGCATAGTGCCCTCTTTCGTGTCGCAAAAAAACGCACCCCTTATTTTGCGGGTGCCTTTCACTTCTATATCATATTGTTCCAAGACTTCTAATTCATACTCTCTCATGGCTGCCCCCTGATTCTACGATTCTGACTCTTTCTAATGTATGAAAGGGACAGCCCGAGTATGCTATATGCCTTGTTTTTCTTTGACGTAATTACATAATTTTTCTTTCTCGTTCATCTCCGGTTTGTCCAATACCAGCTCCAACAGCTCATTCAACATATCTCCCATCTGTTTTCCTGGCTGCATGCCGAGATCCATCAGATCTCTTCCACTGACCGCAAGCTGCCTGAGAGTCACACAGTGATCATTGATGAGCGTTTCCTGGTATATTTCCCGCATAGCCACAATATTTTCAATCTTGGCACGGCGCTTGTATGGGCTCTGTGCCTTCACGTCTGCCATGCGCACCGCCAGATAATAAGGAAAGAGTTCTACCCCGATCCGGTTCATCGCCCGGCGGACATTGGGCGGAGTGGCTTCGATCCGGTAATCATGATAGCAGACAAGCCTGGTCACCTTTTTCACGGTGTCATTATCGAACTTGAGCCGCCGCAGCACGCTGCGCGCGATCTCCTCACTGACAAGCGCGTGCCCCTTGAAATGATCCACACCCTTTTCATCAGTTGTCTTCATGGAAGGTTTTCCCATATCATGGAACAGCATGGTCAGACGAAGAATTTTATCCTTCTTAACATTTTTCAGGGCATGGAGGGTGTGTCCCGCCACGTCATACTTATGGTGGCGTGTTCTCTGTTCCACGCCGACCATAGCATCCCATTCCGGCAGAATGACCTTCGTAATCCCCAGCTCATATGCATCCTGAATCAGATCCGGATGATCTGACATGAGCAGTTTCACCAATTCCACCTGTATCCGCTCTGCACTGATATTTTTAAGGGTAGGCGCCAGCTCGCGCACCGCCTGCGCGGTATTCTTCTCAATCGGGAAAGCCAGCTGGGCGGAAAATCTGACCGCCCTCAGAATCCGAAGCGCATCTTCCGAAAACCTCTCCATCGGGTCGCCCACGCACCGGATCAAGTGGTGGTTCAGATCCCGCATCCCCCCAAACACATCGACAAGGCGCACCTCGTCATTATAAGCCATCGCATTAATCGTAAAATCCCTCCGCCGCAGATCCTCCTCCAGGCTGGCCGTAAAAGTCACATCTTTCGGATGCCTGCTGTCCTCATAAAGTCCGTCAACCCGGTATGTTGTCACTTCGAACCCTTCCCTGCCAATCATCACTGTCACAGTACCATGTGCAATCCCCGTATCAACCGTCCTTCTAAAAAGCCGTTTGATCTCCTCCGGCCTGGCAGAAGTCGTAATATCCCAGTCCTCCGGTTTGCGGCAGAGAATAGAATCACGAACACATCCGCCTACCGCAAAAGCCTCATAGCCATGCAGCTGCAGATTATTGATAATCATAATCACTTTTCTCGGCAACTCTATCTTCATCTATATCTTCCTTTCAGATGGGTAAAAGGGGTCTGACCCTTTTGCACTCCATTTTCAGAATTGTTTTATAATTTCTTGTTCACGCTTTTGACAAGTAAATATTATAGCTTGTCTTTGCTGTTCGCTCAACCATTTTAAAGTAGATTTTAATCTTTTTTCGTCATAACATGCAAATGCGTCGTCAAAAATCACAGGCAGCGGCTCTTCATAGAGCATGTCCACGGCAGCCATACGAAGTGCGAAGTATACCTGTTCTATGGTTCCACGCGATACCCTCTCCACCGGTATCCTCCGCCCGCCTTCAAATAAGGTCAGATTCAGGTTTTCATCTGCAAGAAGTTTTGTATACCTTCCGTCGGTTATTTGTTCTAGTATCTGCGATGCTTTTTGATTTAAAATGTTCCCAAACCCCTGCGTCATATTACGGGATGCTTCGATCATCTTTTCCTCGGCAAGCAGCAGTGCAGCATCCCAGTTCTGCAGATTTTTGATTCTTTTATCAGGCATTTCCAGCTCGGCCAGCAGCTCCTGTAAATTCTGGAATCTTACCTGCTTTTCTTTCCATTGTGCTTTGATTCTCTGATTTTCCCACTCCAGTTTCTGCCTATTCTCTTCGATCTGTCGTTTCTTTTCGTAATCGTATTCTGTATCCTCCTGGCGGGAGTTCACTCTTTGCCCGGCATCACGCCTCCTGCTGCTCTGCACCCTGTACTTTCCATACTTTACAGCACCGGTACAGAGAAGCAGCAGTCCTGCGCCCAAAAAAACCCATGACAGAACGGAGATCGCCCCGCCCCCGGCAAATACTTCTCCCCTGCCGGCAAACACGCTCCAAAGCCGTCCCAATACCCCGGCGGCTGTTCCTAATCCCCCCACTGCTATCAAGTTTTTATATTGGCCTGCCTCGTAATTCTCTGCTTCATCTCCCGTAAACGGAATCGTTTCTAGTGAATCAGATAGGGGGTGCTCTCCGCGTAGATGCGCTGCACTCCCGGAATCTTCAGCGTTTTCATCCAGTAAACTTTTCAATATCTTTTGATTTTCTTCCAGTTCTCTTTGCAGTTTCCCGGCATCCTCAGATACATACTGGCATTCCTGCCGTATTGTATCCTTTTTTGTTTCCCGCATTTCCCGAAGGGACCTGATTTGCTGTTCTGCGGCTTTTCTGCGCTGGCGAAGAGTTTCCAGGGCGCTTCCCAGGTTTACGTTACTGCTTCCTGTCTCATAATAATTTGCCGCATAATTTTTCAATTCCTCTGCCAGACCCTGTCCTGGTTTTGCACTAAGCTGTCCCATGGCCGCAGTATTCTCAAAAGATTCCGCCGTCATTTTACCCAAAAGCATGTCCAGATCTCCGTCATCCACAGATAGTTCTTCCCCATCATCTTCACAGACAAGGCGTGCACTCTTTGTATATCTGTCAAACTTCCGTTCCAGAAAGAAGTTTTTTCCCGCTATGGAAAACCGCATAGATCCGGCATAGTAATTGGGGTTAACCCATGGCTCGTATCTGCTGAACCCATCATTTTGAGCTGCACGCCCGCGTCCTCTCTCCATCCCGAAAAGCATTGCCTTTATAAATGCATAGACCGTAGATTTGCCATATTCATTTTCTCCGTAAAAAACATGGATTCCTTCTTCTATGTAAAAATGCTTATGTGAAAACTTCCCAAAATTCTCCAAATACAACTCTTTAATTACCATACTCTTCAACTCTCTCCGGATCAGGACAAACTATTCTCCAGAAGTGCCTGCACACCTGCCTGTAGCGCCTGATATTCCACACTGCCTTCTTCACATCCTAAAAATTCTTCTATATATTTTCCCAGCACATTATCCCTGTTTTCCTCATAAAGCGTCTGATAATCATATGCAGGACAAGTCTCATCCTCAATCTCTATAATATTTCCGTAAAAATCCATGTATTGTGTTTCAAACTCTACATCCGGATCCCTCAGGCCCCGGAGAATAAATTTATAAAGATTCTGCGTACCTCTTTTTTCCACAGTCTCCCGGATATAGTTTTTCACACTCCCATTCGTCATCCGCTCATTCACACGCAGCGCCAGATGGATGTATTCCCTTACTGCACACGGAACAAACTCCACATGGACTCCCTGTTCTGTTATCTCACCGCGCACAAAACCATGCTGCCCCGTATCATTCTTATCCACTGGTTCAAGAGCTCCCGCGAATACCGCAAAGTTCTTTATCAGAGCCTGAGGCTTATGGATATGCCCCAGCGCGATATAATCAAATCCGGAGGCCTCCAGGTCCTCTTTTTTGAGTGGAACATGCTTCTCGTCACCGCCATGAGCCAGGAGGATCTCATATCGCGCATGTCCCCCGGCCTTCACATTACAGCGCTCTTCCCGGATCTCCCTGGCGTGATAACTGAACCCGTACACCGCCAGATCCAGGTCAGGCAGCTTCACATATCCCATCCTGTCCCCCAGCAGTGGATACACATTTTCATTCCACTGGAAAGTCCGGTAATAAGAGCCCTTTTTCATAAAATCGTGATTTCCTGCAATCAGAACTACCTTTGTATGTGATAATGTGGAGAACAGATAGTTTACTTCCTTCAGATCCCGCAGAAGCGGCTGCCTATGGAACAGATCCCCGGCTATAAGCAGTACATCTGTCTGCTCTTCCTCACATCGTGTAACCACCTGCGAAAAAGTATCCCATAGTTCCCGGGCGCGTCCCGCACTGTAAGCATTCCCTGCATCGGGCTGCGCTCCCAGGTGAGTATCGGCAATGTGGATAAATTTCATAGGTACCTCCATATAATAATACACTGTTAAAAAGTAACTTGAGGACGTAACAATGTCCGGTCTGTTACGTCCTCAATCCATCTCCCCCGCCGCAGGCGGCTGGGTAATAAATATCTAATATTGGCATCCCGGCAGGCTATAGGATCTATGGCCCACAGCCCTTGTGGAAATAAAATCTACAGTTCGCAGTTATTTACAGTTCTCGGGAACGGTACAACATCGCGGATATTGGACATTCCGGTAAGATACATGACACATCTTTCAAATCCGAGGCCAAATCCCGCATGTCTGGTGGAACCATATTTTCTCAGATCCAGATAGAACTTGTAATCCTCTTCCTCAAGATTCATCTCCTTCATTCTCTGAATCAGTTTGTTATAATCGTCTTCCCTCTGGCTGCCTCCGATGATCTCGCCGATTCCCGGTACCAGACAGTCCACTGCTGCCACCGTTTTTCCGTCCTCATTAAGCTTCATGTAAAATGCCTTGATCTCTTTCGGATAGTCCGTTACAAAGACCGGACGCTTGTACACCACTTCTGTCAGATAACGCTCATGTTCTGTCTGCAGGTCTGTGCCCCATTTTACTTTATATTCAAACTTATCATTATTTTTCTCGAGAAGTTCTACCGCCTCTGTATATGTTACTCTCGCAAAATCCGAGTTTACGACGTTTTTCAGCCTGTCCAGCAGCCCCTTGTCTACAAAAGAATTGAAGAAGTTCATCTCTTCCGGCGCATTCTCCAGAACATAAGAAATCACATATTTCAACATTGACTCGGCCAGATCCATGTTATCATCCAGGTCTGCAAATGCAATCTCCGGCTCGATCATCCAGAACTCAGCTGCATGTCGTGTAGTATTGGAGTTCTCTGCCCGGAAAGTAGGTCCAAAAGTGTAAATGCTCCTGAACGCCTGGGCAAATGTCTCCCCGTTCAGCTGACCGCTTACAGTCAGGTTTGTCTCTTTCCCAAAGAAATCCTGGCTGTAGTCTACCGTTCCGTCCGGATTCTTCGGCACATTGTCCATATCCAGAGTAGTCACTCTAAACATTTCGCCCGCTCCCTCGCAGTCACTTCCCGTAATAAGAGGCGTATGCACATAGACAAAGCCTCTGTCCTGGAAAAACTGGTGAATAGCATATGCAATCATAGAGCGCACTCTGAACACCGCCTGGAATGTATTTGTCCTTGGACGGAGATGAGAAATCGTTCTGAGATATTCGAAACTATGACGTTTCTTCTGCAACGGATAGTCAGGTGCTGAGGTCCCCTCAATCTCCACCTCATCTGCCTGAATCTCAAACGGCTGCTTAGCCTGTGGTGTAGCTACTAAAGTTCCAGTAACAATAATGGCTGCGCCTACATTCTGCTTTGAGATTTCATCAAAATTCTCCATACTGTCATGGTACACAATCTGCAGCGGTTCAAAATAGGAACCGTCATTGACCACGATAAAGCCAAACGTCTTTGAATCACGAATACTGCGAATCCATCCCCCAACTGTCACTTTCTTGTCCAGATATTCCTCTTTGTTTTTAAATAATTCCCGAATTGTAACTAAATCCATACCAAATACTCCTTATTCCATCAAATTTTTCCTTTTATTACACACTGGTACTATTATAACACTGAATCCGCATGAAATACAATCCCGTTCTGTCTTCTGGCTTCATCCGTAACACGCAGTGTATCCAGTGAATGCTTTCGATAAGGATGCCCGCTGCAGTTTTCCTGCGCAAGCCTTACAAATTCCCTGACTTCATATACCATATTGTTTGGAGCTGGTGTATAGGGAATCGCTTCCCTTTTCCCGTCTCTATACACGATTTCCATAGACTGCGGCATCGCAATGCCATATATAAGAATACTTCCCTCTTCTCCCTGGAATATACCAGGATTCACAGAATCGGTAATCTTTGAATAAACAGCCTCAGCCATCATGTCATCGTACTGCATAAGGACAATACCGCTCCCCTCAAAGCCATTTTCTAATTTAGTTGAGAACGCTTTTATTTCTTTCGGCATTCCCAGCATTCTGACCAGTGTGTGAATACAGTATACCCCAATATCCATAATCGCCGCGTTTGACAGCTCCGGGTTAAAGGCATTCAGAACCTCTCCCTGCCTGAACTTATCATAACGTGAAGAGTACTGGCAGTATTCTGCCGTCACCCTGCGCAGCTTTCCAATTTTCGGAAGATGTTCCCTGATCAGGTTATAAGCCGGGTCAAAATCCGGGCGCATCGCCTCCAGGAGGACGACTCCGTTTTCCTCTGCACAGGCAAACATTGACGCTGCTTCTCTCTCATTAACAGCCAGAATCTTTTCGCACAGTACGTGCTTTTTGTGCTTCATCGCCTCAATGGCCTGCCCGCAATGTGCATATGTTGGTGTGGCAATGTACACAGCGTCAATCTCCGATTCCAGAAATTCATCGTAATTTGTATATACATTAGGTATGCTGTGTCTGTCTGCAAATGCATCCCCTGTCTCCTGCTTCCTGGAGTATACCGCACAAATCTCTGCCTCCGATACCTGCCCGGCTGCCTCAATCAGCCAGTCGCTGATAAAATTGCTTCCTACTATTCCTAATTTCATAATGCCGCCTCCTAATTATCCTGCCTTTAGCCTTTGCTGCTTAGTGATCCTGCTGCTTCATGCATAAGCGCAATATATTCGATTCTTTCTTTTATATGTATTACCAATGAAATTGTAACAAATATATGCGGCATTATCAATCACTGTTGTACGAAATTGTGCGAGCAGGCTTCCGTCTTGGGTATTTCTTGATTTTCTCGATGCCATGTGGTATACTAAGAGCCGTTCCAAAGCCCTGTAAAAATAAGGTCTAAAGGGCTGTGGCTACAACAAAAAGCCTGCCACAGGCAGCCTTTTTGTACGCTAAGGCGCGAGTGTTCGAGACCTTCCACTCGTAAAACAAAACTAAAGGAGAATTTAATAATGAAAGATTTACAGAGCAAAAAAGTGCTGTTCACAGCACAGGCAGCGATGATCGCTGCGATCTATGTGGTGCTGACCATTGTGTTTGCGCCGTTCAGTTATGGTGAGGTGCAGGTTCGTATTTCCGAAGCACTGACGATTCTTCCAGTGTTTACCCCTGCTGCCATCCCGGGGCTGTTTATCGGATGCCTGATCAGCAACATCTTTGGAGGCTGTATTCTGCCGGACATTATTTTTGGCAGTCTTGCCACTTTGATTGGCGCCGTCTTTACATGGCAGCTACGCCGCAAAAGCAGATTTCTTGCCCCACTGCCTCCGATTCTTGCTAATGTACTGATCGTACCGTTTGTCCTGCGCTACGGATACCAAGTACCGCTCCCAATTCCTTTTATGATGCTGACCGTAGGCATCGGAGAAGTCATATCATGCGGAGTCCTTGGAATGATCGTATATACCGCACTCAACAAGTACCGGCACACAATTTTCAGAACAGCGTAATATAAAGCGTGCTATTTTTAAATCTGGAAAGGACCATCTTCGGAGATATATTTTCCGGAAAATGGTCCTTTTTCTAATTCTAATATTACATTTTTGTTTACTTCACATATCCTATAAATGTATTGCCGCTTCCCGCCGTCATTGCCTCCATATCATTTACGCTGACTGTATTCTCCTCGCCGCTGTCGGGATCAATGTACGTTACATCCGTCGTACTGTATCCGGTCAGAAGAATGGCGTGGCTGGAATCTGTCATGGCAATTACAGGGAGGCCTTTATTAATAACGTAGAGTACCTGGCTCAAAGTACAGCCTGTCAGATTCACCCTTTTTGCATGATACTGCTTCATCTGCTCCTCACAAGCATCAAAAGAGGTCTGATCATCTGCCCGCTTAAATGTCTGTGCTTCTGTGTAATATACCAGATCCCGGTTACCCTTTTCCCAGATATATGACTGATCCGAAGATATCACTACGCCCGATACCTGTTCCGCCTTTTGAATTGCATACGCCGCCTTGTCGTAAATTTCAATCAACTCTCCCATGCCATATACATAATATTTATCTGCTTTTACTTTTCCGTCAAAAGCAATCCTCACCGCTTCATCCAGCATAACCTGTTTCGGTCTCAGAATCTTCGGCGACTGGTCTTCAATTCCATCCGCATATGTGAGCCTCATCTGCTTTTCTTTTAAATCTGTGGTATAGGATTCCAGTGTGATATTACTCTCTTTTCTTACTTCATTATTACTGATATAATCCTGTTTTGTTCCCGTATATGTGTCTCCTGATTTTGTGACCCGATTCAGCGTCACCAGGTTTTCTTCAATAATGATATCCGAAATATACGTTTCTTCCACAGAATAGGTTTTTACAACTTTATTTTTACTGTCCCGGATCTCCAGCTCATACATAGGAAGCAGATCCTCCCCGGCAACCGTTCTGCCCTTATCTGACGGCCTCTGATATCCATATATAAAGTCGCTGGACACAAACCCGAGCGGACGGATCGTTTCTCCGTCTTTTGCCTCCACAATATTTTCTTTCCCGTTTTTCAGATTGAGCACTCTGATCTCCGTAGCTTCTTCCAATGACCCATTCGTCTGATAAGCCAGCATGTGTCCGTCATCGGACGCCGTATACTGACCCTCAGCCAGATCCTCCGCAAGGACTTCCTGCTTATTGTTATCCAGATCAACCTGGTACAGCTTTCCGCCCGCGAGTACATAGAGCATCTGACGCTCATGGCTGTAGTACACCATCTTGCCCAGCTCGTCTTCTGCGATGGCAAAAGACTTGTTGCTTGGAATAAACGCCTTTTCCTCCACCGCATTTTTGTCGATGTCAAAGTAATACACATCAACACCGACTTCCCCCTCGTGCTCGCCCCTGTTCATATATCCATAAACTGCAAATGCCGTACTGCCGTTTTCATCCACACTGATGATCCGTACTTCATGCTGATCGTACCTGCTGCGAACGTCATGACCTTCTTTGTTTGCAAAGCTGAACACCAGTGAGAGCTCATCTGCATCCTGATTGTATGTCCAAAGATCCCTTTCCTGTACAAAAGAAACGATTGTGCCATTTTTGTTCGTCTCGTACGGCACATTAGATGAAGCTATACCAAGCAGGATACCATTTTCGTTTAAAACTTTTTTATTGCCATTAAATACCTGATTCATACTTCGGTTGTAATCCAGCAGGTATAATTCATCTCCACTGTATCTCACCCGAAAGAATTCCTTGATATTGTATGTTTCGACCTCTTCCCCATCCCCCACACACGTTACCTGATACTTCGCCAGAAGAGAGGTATATACACTGTTGCTCTCCTTGATGCTCCATTCAACATCACTGGAAATCTCAGGGGCCAGGTTTCCCCAGGTCAGCTGCGAACTGCTGGAGTGAATTGTTACCGTCTGAAAGGTTGTATTATCTCCTTCTTCATTGGGTTCAAGGTATGTGCTAAGATCGGACGCATTTTTTTTGTCAAATGTCTTAGTATGAAAGTCTTCTGCAAAATTCAGGCATTCTCCGACAGCAAGATCATCTGGACGCTCAATTCTCGTATAGAAATAAATGTCTTGCTTTTCCACCTTTAGTGTGACCTTTAGAACAGCTTCCGATATTCCTTCCGCCAGAGCGCCGTTTAAATCCAGCTGTATTGCAGTGTCAGAAAGATCCTTAATCTCACCCTTTTTATAAATCTCTTCCCCATCCAGTGAGTATACCTCATAATGGATTTCCTGTATTACATTGCCATCCGTATCTACTGCCATCTGAAGCGTTCCGTTTTCTTCCAGCGGAGTTATCGTATCCCGCATAGCGGTGATATCCATTTCATTAACATAGCCGGCCAGCGCATTTACATTTTTCCCCTGTACCGAAAAAGAAATCCGCGGCAGAGAAGGCTCGCTCAGGTCAACCGTCAAATCGGCCGTTCCTCTGTTTGTCAGCAGACTGCTTATGACAATTGCGATAAGAAACACGCCCGTCAGAATGCCTGCTTTTATCCACCTCTTTTTTTTCATTTGTCTGTCCCCTTTATTAAAAAGATTATCCCAACTCCCATTCTCATTCCCCATCCGGATACAACAGTCTTCCCAGGACCGGATTTACATGAAGCAATGTCTCACATTCTTTGATTTTTTGTTCTGCATCAGTACTGTTTTTACCGGTTTTCACCGCACGCAGCAGTATATTCTTCGGCGTATGCTCCATATCAATAAATTCCAAGACTTGTGTGGCATATCCGAAAGCCTCCAGATACTTTGCCCGCAGCCCGTCGGTCACCAGAGCGGCAAACCGTTCCTTTAAAAGGCCATAGTCCATGACCGGAGCCAGATCCCTGTTTTCTATCTGCCCATTTAATTCATGCTGACAACAGGGGACTGAAAGAATCACCTTTGCATTCCAGCCAATGGCTTTGCTCAGCGCATAATCTGTCGCCATATCGCAGGCATGGAGCGTTACCACCATATCGACAGATTGTACGCCTTCATAGTCCGCAATATCCCCCTCCAGAAATTGCAGTTTGTCATAACCGTACTTTTCCGCCAGCCGATTGCAATTCTCAATCACATCCCGCTTTAAATCAAGGCCGATGATGCGTATATCATACTGCTGTATTTCGTGCAGGTAATGATACATCGCAAACGTCAGATAAGACTTCCCGCAGCCAAAATCCAGAATAGTAAGCTCACGCCCCCGGTCAAGCTGAGGCAGAATATCCTCAATAAACTCCAGAAAACGGTTAATCTGCCGAAACTTATCAAACCGGGCTTTGACAACGCTCCCATCGCCGGTCATCACCCCCAGATCCTGAAGAAACGGAACCACCGTCCCCTCCTGCAGAATATACTTCTTACTTCGGTTATGCGATAATTCCGGCGCCTTCACCTCCGCAGCCTGTCTCTTCCTCTGAATCGTAACTTTCCCCTTCTTACTCACAAGAACCGTATAATTCATTGACCTCGTCGTCATCTGCATCTGCCGGAACGCCGACATATACTCCACAATCCGCCTGCCCGCATCCTCCGCCGTCAGATTCTCATGGAACGCCTGCGTCTCCGTGAAAGATTCAAATTGAAAATAAAGGCTTCCCTTCTTTTCCACCGGCCTCACCTTAATCTTCAGCACCCCATCCTTCGTACGAGGATTACTAAGAATCCCCTGAATAAAATCTATATTTAAAATATCAACCAGTAATTCCTGTAAAGATTCCATAAGCACCTCTTAAATCAACCATCATTCGTTCCTACCTAATTGTAAAGCAAAACACCGGATGGTGCAAGAAACACTTCCTGATTGGGTACACTTTATAATATCAGTATCCTCAAAAAGCCAAAACATATTAGAAAAAATGAGAATATTCTGAAAAAGGAACGCAAAGGGGTCAGACCCCTTTGCAGCAGGGTCTGACCCCTTTGAACACTTCCCCGATTTACTTCACCCGAGGAAACTCTATCGTTACTTTAAACAAATCGCCGTCCAGATAAAGTCTGAAATCTCCTTCCTGCATTGTTGTCAAGCTCTTAGCAATTGACAGGCCCAGTCCGCTGCCTTCCGTGCTTCTTGAGATATCACCTCTGATAAAACGTTCTGTTAGTTCATCCGCAGAGATATTAAGAGGCTGTTCGGAAATATTCTTCAGAGAGAAGCCTACATTCTCCTCCGTCACCCACAGATCCGCATATACACGTGTTCCGGGCATTGCGTACTTGGCGGCATTGTTATAGATATTCTCCAGTACACGCCACATCCGCCTTCCATCCACGTGAATCATTGCCGGCCCGTCCGGCAGGTTCTGTATCATTTCCAGGTTCTTTGCTGCGAATTTTTCTGCAAACTCCCCGGCAGTCTGATTGATCATCTCCACCAAATTGACGTCCATGAATTCCAGGACAATATTCCCGCTGCTCACTTTGGATGCTTCCACAACATCTTCCGTTAATGTTTTCAGGCGCTGCGCCTTTGCCTCCAGTATATCGAGATAGCCCTTTATCTTTGGATCATTAAAATTCTCCCGCTTTAACAAATCTACATAGTTGATGATGGATGTCAGCGGGGTCTTAATATCATGGGACACATTTGTGATCAGATCGGTCTTCAGACGTTCACTCTTCATGCCCTCTTCCACAGCCCGCTGCAAGCCGTTGCCGATATTATTCACCATCTCGGCCATCTTCAAGTCCCCGCCGTTAAGGCGGTCCAGCGGGATCTGATAATCCACGTTGCCTGATGCAATCTCCCGGATTCCTCTTTTTATCCTGCTCTTCGAAACAGCCCCTCTTACTACCAAAAATACGGCGGCCGCCTCTGTCAGCAGCATGAGGATAAAAAAGCCGGAAAAACCTCTAACCCCAATTGCCAGCCAGTGTATTACCATAAAGACACCCAATGAGAATACTGCCCGGAATGTTACATTACGGTTCAGCCAAAACTCTTTAAAAAACAGACAAACACTCCTCAGCAGGCTGTTTTTCCAGACGGTCCCTGCCTTAATTCTGCGCACAAGGCTCAGGTAACCAAACAGGAAACACGCCGTAGTGAATGCCGCAAGTATTCCCATTAATATTAAATCAGATAATCTCAAATAACTGCCATACCCTCTGTATGCCATATTCGTAAATAATTCCCACGAATAGCTGCCATCCGGATAAACCGATGTATTAGAAAGTGAACCGATACCGCCCCACATGCTTCCTAAAAAGGTGACAGGTATCAGCCATAACAGGATAACAAACGCCGCACCCAGTTCCGTCTTCCACCTGTCAAACAGATTCAGGTGGACTTCACCGTCCTTGCCGCTCCTTCCCGCTATCAGTGTCATCCATATCAGGATTACAAGGAATAAGATGGAGCAGATTGTACTTCCAGCCGCCGCCAATCTCATATGAGGCGCATAGGTATCATAATCCTGTGCATCCGCATAAAATACGTCCTGTATTGGAAAGTTTGTATCCACAGCCGCCGCAAAAATGCAGTCTGCCTTTTGTCTGTAATTGTAGGACTTCACCATAGAACGCCATTCATTGGCAGAAATATCCATATTCGTCTCAAACTCTGCCAGTTTCGGCCTTACAATCAAATACTTATTGCTGCCGCCGGCCTTCATCTGTTCCAGATTTTCTTTTACAGAATCGTAATCCCGGAGATGGCTGTTATTTGTATATACTTTTTTCGCACTTTCATCTACAAACATGTAAATGAAATTCGTGTTCCCTTCTTCCCATGTATCTCCTGAATAAAGGTATCTGTCAACCTGGGATGACAGAGTACTCAGAATGTTCTGCAGATAGCCGTATACCCGGGACAGTTTCCCATTGAGCTCCGGCGATTTGTTTACCACCTCTAGAATATTGGCAGCCCCTGCCGGCGTATACTTTTCCCGCAATGCCTCGCTGAATGTCCAGCAGTCCGTATACACCGTGATACCATCGGTATTCTTAATTGCCATACTATTATAATAACCCGATGTATAATATCCGTTTTCCAGCTGATTCATAAAATCTTCAGATGTAATTCCTTCGACTTCCAGCCTCAGTTTATTATCCTCAATCAGAGACTTAAACTCTCCCGTATAATAATAATGATAAGTTCCGTCAGGCTTCTCGCAGACAACCACACCATTGTCATCGTAGCTGGCCCCTTCCTCCGTGTACTCGCTGCTCCAGTTCACGAGGTCCTCCAGGGTGTATGCCAGACCGCTTTCATTCTCCCCGTCTATTACTCCGTTCTTCGCAAAATTTATAATATCAACCAGCTTTTCGGGATTATATTTGCCGTCTGTCTCAAAATTATTCTTCATAGCAATGCCTTCCATGACATCCCATGTGGCACTGGATACTAAATTCTTAAAACTCGCGGATTCTTCATATGGCTTGCTCGCAGACTTCAGAAAACTATCGCTCCCTCTGCTTCCGAAAAAAGCCAGCATGATTACCATGCCAAGAACGGCTGTAACTACCGTAAGGTGGGCAAGCAGCAGCAGAATCCCTTTCGTCACCGGCTTTTTATACCAGTTTTTCATATCGCTCCTTCCTAGAGTTTTTCTATCTTATACCCAACGCCCCAGACGACCTTCAGGTATCTGGGCTCCTTCGGGTTGATCTCAATCTTTTCCCGAATATGCCGGATATGCACGGCAACCGTATTGTCCGCTCCGATTGCATCTTCATTCCAGATCGATTCATAAATCTGGTCTATAGAAAAAACTCTCCCCTGATTTTTCATTAATAATAATAAAATGTTATACTCGATAGGTGTCAGCTTCACAACCTCTCCGTCCACGGTCACTTCTTTCAGATCATCATTAATAGCAAGGCCGCCAACCTCATACACCCGCTCGGACTTTTCCTTAACACTGCCTCCGAGCTGGGTATATCTGCGCAGTTGAGATTTGACCCTCGCTACCAGTTCCAATGGATTAAATGGTTTTGTTACATAATCGTCGGCGCCGACGTTCAGTCCCAGAATCTTATCCGCGTCCTCAGATTTAGCGGACAGGATAATAATCGGGATGCTGTTGTTCTCTCGAATTTTAAGGGTGGCTCTGATTCCGTCCAGTCTGGGCATCATGACATCCAGTACAAGCAGATGCACTTCCTGCGATTCAAGCATCTTCAATGCCTCTGCCCCGTCATAGGCTTTCAGTACATGATAGCCTTCCTGGGATAAATATATCTCGATTGCTTCTACGATTTCCTTATCATCATCACAAACTAAAATATTATACATTTTTCATCACCTCCCTTACAGTATACATGATATCTGTGATTTTTTAAGACCCATTGGGGAAAATCTTATATTTTTCTTAAATTGATAAGAATCTTATAAAATATAAAGAGAGCATCGTGGAGCAGGAAGGGCGGTTCTGTGGGATTTCTAGTAATTTGACGTTTTATAAATATGAGATTCTAATGTTCTACTAGTATTTTATTAGTGCCGTTTTTTAGGGTTTTACTAGTGTCGTTTTACTAGTGCAATTCTGTCTATTCCTCACAGTCCCACGTTCACCCTCAATTGTGTTCCGGAAGGATTCAACCTCACCGATAAGATACCACAGGTGCGGTTGTTTCTTCCGTGGCTTGCGTGAACGCCTGACAGCTTCACAGGCCGTAGGATCATGATATCCTTCATGGTTTCTATTTAATCCCACTCAGCAACACCTCCAGTTCGTCAATTTTCTTCTGCTGCTCATCCGTCCTGATTGCCCCCAGAATCGCATTGCAGGCCAGTATGATAGTATTTGCCGTCTTGGTATCAATCTCACCATTTAAGGCCATATTCGCTACCCTGGCAAGCGTCCTTTTTATCTCTGTTGGCGTCCCCATTCTAAGTCGGATACTCATATTGTTCACCCCCAAAAAGCCTATCAAGATCAGCTATTGTTTCCGGGCTGTACCTTGCCTTATCGTCCTGCACCGGCGGTCTGTCCCACCATTTCATGAGAATATCAAAAGTAGCTTCACATTCTGGATATTGCTCTTTGAAATCCGGGCTTTCCAATAAGTTCTTTACAGCCGTCTGCCCCACCTCTGTATTCAGATCAGGACACTCCATGCCGCTGTTATAGCAGTACGATATTATATCAAAATAAGCAGGAACCGCTTTTGAACTTACCTTTACCAACCATTCCCTTTGTTCCCTGCTCCTCATGTCGTGCAGCACTTTCTTATACATTTTGTCTAATTTATTCATGCAATTTTCCTTCAAAAATACCCCAGACGCAAGGAGAAAACGCCCAGGGTATCCTTATCAATTATTGATTACTGTCTACGCCGCAGGCTTGTTAGCCTGATAATAGATAGCTTCCTTCTTGTTATCCAGTACGAACGCATCATAAACAATGCGCCCTTCCACAAGTTCTCCGCTGATTCCTGGTGGATCACTATGTACTTTGTAATCCTCAAGCTTCGTAGGGGCAACTGTTGCCACCGGGTGAGCAATCATAAACCCGAAATTGGCATCCACCCTGTTAGATGGCACCTTAATGACCGTAATCCCATCAATCATGGCAATTACGCCCCTCAGCCGCATCTCTTCGCTGATGTCCGTTACCATCATAATGTCAGGACTCTTCTTCATCAGCAGATACACATCCGGGGTAATCAGAAGCACGCGTCCAGTCTCTGGAACTTCCGCGTTGTCAAGCGCGTTATTCCCTTTCAGGATTTCATCATAGATATTATCTTTTGTCAGCGTGATTGCCGTAGGCTTTGTTCCTGCTCCGGCAGTCATGACTCCGTAGACATATTTGTCAACCTCCGGAATAATAACTTCTCTCTGCTGTCTTGCAAGGGCCGATGCTCCCGTCAATACACCGCCTGTTTCGTCTCTGTCCATTTTATCAACTACGAATGTAAAGGAACGGTCTTTCTTCAATGTAAACTCTTCAAGCGTATTGCCTACGCTGCCGAGTGCCCCGTATCTTGAATCATTGCTTCCTGATCCGGCCCTATCGTAATCATTCATGCTCACAGTGTTTACTTTATGTACTTTCACTGTGTGCGCTCCTGTCCATGAAAAATCCTGGTTTGTCAGGAGTGACTTTTTACTCTCTGTGTAAAACATTTCATCCACATGTGGAAGAAACTGTGTAACTAAATTAATTGCCATTTATTTCTACCTTAGTGCCTTAGGTGCGAAAGCATTTTTTATCGCCCGTTCCTTCATGGCCCCTTTAGAACTTGAATCATTGATTCCAACCCGTGGGGCAGGCCCAGACAACTGCCTCTTAAATTCAGCTCCAAGGGCCCTACGGAAAACGTCTGTCACCTCTGCATAGCTTTTCTCAAAGTCTTCCTTACTACTATAGTCCATCAGTGTAGCCAATGAGGAAGGCATTCCATCCGCAATTAGTGCATCCATTGCATCCGCTTTCAGCTCCCTTTTAAGCACTTCCCTTTCTCTTGTTTCTAATTCGCTTACCTGCTGTTCTTCCGTGAACAGCTTCTGCATCCTCTGACGCTCAGCGGCGATCTTCTTCGCAATAATTCGGTCAACATCCGCATCTGTGTATTTTTTCTCAGGCTCACTATGTTGCCCTTCTTGATTGCCCTGCGCACCTTCCTGATCTTCTGCAGCGGAAGCCTCTGCACCTTCCATACCTTCTGTACCCTGATTCAATAATTCTTCGCCCATATTGGCTCCTTTCCGTTTTAAGCCCGCCGGCTATAATTTTCGCAATTTATACCGTGATGCCGCACGCATTGGAGGTATTAAAAATGAAAACAACATATCAAAAAAGAGGACGCAGGAACGGCTATAGTCGCATTTTACGACCTTTGCCAGTTCCCACGCCCTCAGGCTTACACTGGTAGGAGAAACACCAGTGCGGTACTTCGATATATTGTTATATTCATTCTATCACATATAGGGTAGGTATGCAATCATTTTTCCTTATTTTCTGCCGTCTGCCACCAGTTTTCGTTAACCAAATCAGCAGATAAACCACCTTGTTTGATGTCAATATATGCCCTTTTGAAGCTTCCTTTTGCTGGCTGCGGTCTTACCCTCTTAACCGGATGCAGCCGCCTTAACACCTCTGAAAGCTCCTTATCGTCCGTATAGGACACTTTAATCTTTACACTCATGTACTCCTCTCCTTCGCTGTATTTCATCTCTGAAAATCCGCTTTACGCCTTCTGTCCAGTCTTCCTCTGTTAACATGTATTCCAATTCTTCCGTTGTGTTAGCCTTGATACATAAACGAATAATATCCTCATTTTTACTCATGATCTTCCTCCTCTTCATCCAGCAGAAGCAACTCTGCCGTGTCCTGATCCACGCCGTAGTTATCCATTATGTCATATAGCCTTTGTTCTCTCTCTTCATTTATTCCACGTTCCTCCGCTCAGCCTTAACATCCTGACGCCGGGTTCAGGTGTTGGCGCACCGTCCCCCGGAAGGCGAATACTTTTATAAACTATCCTCAACCACCATGATTACTTTTTCCATGAACGGTTTTGCAATGGCCGTTGTCTCTCTCATAACTTCGTTTTTCCACTGCTGGAACTCACTCTTTGACAGTTTCCGACATTCTACAACCATTTCAGCAACCATCTGTATAATTTCTTCCCTTAATTTCCTCATAATTTCCTTGTCCTTTCCCCGGATCACATGCTATTATGTAAGTGTCCTTTCTGCATGGCTCCGGCTGTGCTGCCCCGTAGATATTGGCGTATCTATGGGGCTGTTTTTTTAACGGTCATATTTTCCTAGTGCATATGCAAAAACCATGTATTTCTTTATATCGGTTTTGTCGCCATCTGGTAATTCATCCTGTAAATACTCAAACAGTTTTTCACACTCACAGGCATTTTTCAACAAATCCACATTTGTTACATTGTGGAAATATCTGTCTGTATGAAAAAACTCATCAAAACGGGTTTTGTCACTTATGCTTAACATTTCTGCTGCTCCTTCCATTTGATATACTCCGGGTTCACATACACGATTTCTGATGGCCTGCCGCCCTTTTGAGGGTTTTGAGGGTTTTGAGATGTGAGGTAAGACTTCTGAACTCGAATATAACCATGCTCAATTAGGCAGCGTAACCCTGGTATCATCCCCTCGCGCTTCTCCATACCTTTTTTATCCTTACACATCTGCTGTAAATCTCTTAATTTCATCTCCATCAGTCCAGTGGAATCTATACGCTTCATAATGTACTTTGCGTCTCTGACCTCTGGTGGGTCCATTAATCCCATGATATCAAATGCCGCCTCAGCATGTGCCCGAAAATATCTTCCCATTTCAATGGCGTTGGTCATGGTCTGCCCACTTATTTTGTGGTATTCTGACTGTTCCACGTATTCAAAACAATGTAGAACCAATGCTATTCTCATGGTAGTCCCATGCAGCTTACCCAGCCATGCTTTAAACTCTGGTGAACATGTCTTCATATCACTTTCAATCTCATAGAAAAAAACCTCTGCCAGCCTATCAGCGTCTTCATCAAGTTCTATAACCTTTGGCTTGTTTGGTACTGGGATTGCGAACAAACGCTGGATCACATCACTATAATCAGCCCTATCAAAATCAGATATTTTTTTCACTCTATAACTCCTTTCTCCTATGGTAGATGGTGGTATACTGTATAAAAACCTTGCATTCAGCCCACGACCTACAAATTCGCTATTTTCCATTATCTCTTTTATAACTATAGGTTGTACATACAGCAGCATGGTTATTAATGGATGATCTAAGGCTTGCCCCCTCCTGGTCATTCGGTCTTGTGCGTATCTGTCACCAGTGTAGGCCTTCAATATAAGGTCAATGATGGTCTTATCACTGTATCTCCCCGCCAATATATTGAAGATGCCGCCCTCTGTAGAGAAGATTCCTATTCGTTCGTTGTTCTGCTCCATCAGTTTTCCAAGGACTTCCATTGTTACATCATCTACCACCAGTCTAATAGGGGCTACTTCTTCCAGTTCGTTTAATTCCTGCTGCATATCTGTTAAATCCCCCATATCCAGGTATTTTTCACTATCCTTCTTTTGGCTGCTGCTTGTCAGATTTTTTGTTATACTCGCAATCTTACCTTCTAATATCTTCCTATTTGTTTCATATATGGCAATGTCAGGAGCTATCTTTTCATTTTCTTCTTTCTCGTACTCATAAACTGGCTTCATAATTTCTTTCATTGTGGGGCTTTTTCTCTCTGATGCTTCTGCCACAATTGCCATATAAAGATTACCCGGCTCGTACCAGTCTGTATGAGGATGAATGCAGTATTTCTTTTGTACGCCTAATGAGCCTACTGTTACAATGGCAGGAGCCACCATACCAGAAGATACTTGTAGACTTTCCATCAATGCCATTGAAAAACCTGCTACTATATGAGGCAACAGTTCCATTTTAAAAAGTGGAAGTTTAGTTGTGTCTGCTCCCTCAAAACCCTCAAAACCCTCAAAACTATCTAAATACAGAATTTCATCTCCTCCGACAAAATTCCCCGTATAAGGCTTTTCAGCTCTCCATCCTCTTTTCAGCGCTGTAAATACTGTTTTTTCAAGCTCCTGATCTGTGAGCGGCGGGACACACTTCTTTGCATTTTCCGCCCTGGCTGCCGCCTTTATCGCTTCATCATCAAGCCCTTTTGCTTTCAGACTCCCGATCAGCCGGATCATAGTGCTTGTCCGCTCTCCAGCCGGTATCATCTCCGGTTCCTGGAAAGACTGCTTTTCCCAGTTCTCCGGTACCGGCCCCATAAGGAAGTTCATAACTCTATTGTCTGCCTGAGCGATCTCGCAATCCCCCGGCCCCTGCTCCCATTCATACTGACGCCCATTTGGGTGTATACTGGGTGGTGCTACTATGTAGCCACCTTCTCCCCTGATGTCGATGCCATCATAAAGCCCTGCTCTGTTCCGATTAGTGGCTCCATCTATATAAATGTAGTGGTACCCACCCCGCCCAGTGATGCTTGTCCAGGTTTCCGGCAGTTCTCCGTTTTCCTTCTGCCAGATAGCCAGGCTCTCATATCCATTAATGCCCTTGTCCTTGTCCACATCCAAGTCAATTACCACCAAGCCGCCTGAAACACTCCCCGTTGCTATTCCGATGTTTGCATTTGGCCAGCGGCTCCACCAGGTTTCGATTTGCCGACTATCAGTAGTAGCCGCCTTACATCCGTTCTCTGTTGCTGGGCGCTTATCCTTTGGCTTCAGCGGGAATACTGCCAGCCCTATATCGGCATACTTTAAGGCCCATTCCTTCATTGTCTCTGCCATCAGTCACCCGCTGCCTTTCCTGTTTCCATCCTGTCATAGTCTATAACCGTGTCTGGATCAATCTCCAGCGCCTTGCAGACGCGTCCAAATCGCTCCAGTTTGACCATATAGCCCCTACGCATCCGATAGACTATATTTACGCTTACACCCGCCTTATCGGCTATTTCTTGCGGCGTCATGCAGCTTTTTGCCATAGCCCCTATAATAACCTGTACTTTTGCACTTACCATCCTTATTCTCCTTTCTGCCTGATATCAGGCTGAATCCTTCCAATCATTCCAAACCACCCGCACCGTGTTTTAGTTTTCAGTTTCAATGATTTCAGTTACGTCTACGCCCACACCTTTGGCAACTTTTCCAACTGCCTGCGGTGTGATGTTCTTCTGGTTTAAAATCATAGCAAATCGCTGTCTGCTGATTCCTGCCCGTTCCGCAGCCTGTCCAATAGTCAAGCCGGATCTAGCAAGAGCGATCTCAAACTTTGTATCATTGATTCTCATTTCCTCACCTCCCTTGATACGAATTTTCGTATCTGATTTATATGATATATTATTTTTCGTATTTGTCAATACCATTTTATGAAATTTCGTATCTTCTTGTTGAAAACTATACACCATAATGATAAAATCAACAGCAAGGAGGTGATAGAAATGGGAAATATAGAAGATGAACTTCGGAACATAATAATTGAGAAGTTCGGAAGCGTAAAAGAATTTTCTAATATTGTTAAAATTCCATACACAACTATTGACAGCATTCTTAAAAGAGGCGTGGAGAAATCCAATGTGAAAAACCTAAACAAGATAACAGGTAAATTAGGCATTGATATGCCTGCATTGCTTAAAGGCAGGATCGAATTGGTGAAGTTCAGAGATACTATCGATGAATTAACTCTACAAGAGCAACAGGATTTAGAAAAGTATATAGAATTTTTAAAGAGTCAAAGAAAAAAAGAAGACTAGGTCGATCCAGATAGGACAGCTCAAAATTCCCAAATACCAGAAAGACAAAGAATAGAGAGCTTACTAATTTTTTAGTAGCCGAAATTTCGGCGCCTTATGCCAGTGCACGAAGCCGTAGATTTTTCTACGCCTTATGCCAGTGTACAAAGCCGCTAAAATTTTATCACCACCGTAGATTTTTCGACACAGGGCAGGACAAGCCAAGATTGGACAGTCCGATCCAGTTAAGCACATTGACAATAATATACTTAATAAGGCAGCCGGGGACGTGCTCCCACCTGTTCCGAGTCTTGAGGAAGGGGTGGTGCTTATGTACGTTACATATGATAACCTCTTTACATTTGTGCTGATGATTATTGCAATTATCACCCTTGTAAAAAGCTTCTATGACAAACATAAAAAATAGCCGTCCTACCCTGAGAAAGTAAACGGCTATTTCTTAATATCTTTCGCCGGGGTGGGTGAGGTGCATTCACCCTCCGGCTGTCTTGTTAAGTATATTATAGTCAATATTACAGCTTCTGTCAATATATCTTCCAGCCATTCCAAACCACCCGCACCGTGGATAAATGGAAGGAGAATATAGATGGCACTGACAGCATGCCCGGAATGCACCGGGAACATATCTGACAAGGCGTTATTCTGCCCGCATTGCGGCTTTCCAATGCAGGATCAGACAATTCCTGCCCGTAAGCCTAAACGTGCCGGAAAACGCCGTCCAAACGGCACAGGCACCATTGTCCCCATAAAGGGCAAGAAAAAGAACCGCTACCAGGTACGGGTCAATACCCGGATCGATGATCGGGGATATCCGATTTATGATGTCCTGGGAAACTTCCCGGATCAGATATCGGCAGACATCGCCCTGGCTGAATACAATAAGGACCCTTACGACCCAGCGAACCGAATGAAGACTTTCAAAGAAACATTCGAAGACTGGTACAAGTGGAAGTTCAAGAAGCCCGTAGACGCAAAGGGCAAAAAGACCAGCTCCCAGTATTGCAGCGTGGCAGCATTCAAACACTGCCAAGACCTGCATGACCGCGTAATGTCCAAATTACAGGCCACAGAGCTACAGGAGATTCTGGACAGGGAGGACTTGTCTCACTCTACGCTGGAGCATATAAAAAACCTGTTCAATCAAATGTATAAGTACGCGCTGCAATTCGGAATCGTGGCAAAGAACCTCTCAGAATTTGTTCAGATAGGCAAAGAGGATGATACCGAACCCGGTGTACCATTTACCGAGGATGAGCTTGCCCTCCTCTGGAAGAATAAGGATCGGCCTTTTGTCGATACCATCCTTATATACTGTTACTCCGGCTGGAGGCTCAATGAACTGGCCCGGATGCCGCTGAAAGATATCGACCTGGTTAACCGGAAATTCACCGGGGGACTAAAAAACAAATACAGCCGTAACCGTACAGTACCAATACATTCCAAAATTATCGACATGGTGGCAGCCAGGTATGACCCCAGGTTCAAAAGTCTGATATACCACAACGGAATTAAAGATATATCAGAAGCAGACTACAGGGAGCAGTTCAATCAAGCGCTTCTGGATTGCGGGATCACTGAACCTCACACCCCGCACGACTGCCGGCATACCTGCAATACCCTGCTGGATAACGCGGAAGTGAACCGAGTAGCCCGGTACAAAATTATGGGGCACGCGGGAAAGGATATCAATGAAAAAGTATACGCCCACAAGGATATCAACCAGCTTCGAAAGGCCATTGAGAAAATTTAATTTAAGCCATGAATGCAGCCTTACCCGCTGTACTCATGGCTTTTCTATTAGAATTTTATTAGTGCTATTTATCACCAGAAACGCCCATTTTACGCCATTCCCAACACTATTGCTCTTATAAATTTCTTAAATTATTATTCATCTTCTTCCGCTTCCGGCCGCCCCGGCCCTTATCTCAAAGCCTCCCTCTCCACCTCACTCGTCCAGGTCCTGTTAAAAGCCTCAAGCCCCACATGGTGATAACAGGATGCCGCCAGGTACTCTTCATAATATCCCCGGTACTTTCTGCATCTGCTGGGCTGTCCGAGCAGACGCAGGGCGTTATTCTGCTGATTGGCCGCGGCATCCTTTGTGATGCCGATTGCCTCTCCCGTTTCCCTAAGCGTTTTCTGGTCCAGAAATCTGCAGCGAATCACTGCAGCCTGCTTCTCCTCAAGGCATTCCACTGCCTCCCAGAGCATTCTTTTCATATTCTGATAATCCAGCCGCCGTACAGCTTCCTCCTCCAGATCCTCTTCGGAGGCGATGGTCTCCTCCATATCCAGTCCGCTGTCCTCCTGCCCCAGAGGTTCACTCAGACTGCATATCTTCTCCATATCTGCACTTTTTCTGACCGCCTGCAGCTTTTCCCGGCTGATCTGAAGCAGAGCGCATAAAGTATCATCCTCCGGTTCTGAGCCATAATACTTACAGTACTCTGCTGCCATCTTCCTGTATCTGCGGACCCAGTCCCTTGCGTGCGTGGGAATGCGGACGATCCCGCAGCAATTTTCTATGTAGCGCTTCATTCCCTGTTTAATCCAAAAGGCGGCATAACTGATAAATGGCACCTCCTGGTCAATGTCATAGTGCCTGACCGCTTCACAAAGAGCAAGATAGCCCTCCTGCATCAGATCCTCTAATTCCGCCTTGCCTGGCCCCGCAAAGCGCCGGCCCATCATTCTGATAAACGGTTCGTTCTGCTGCCAGAGCTGGAGCATATTATCCGCCTCATCTACCCCTGCCTGTATTCGTGCTGCTAACTGCTCATTTAACATAATCCCATCCGCCTCCTGTTATATTTGCTCCTCTTACACCGCATTTTTGCAAATACCCCGGACAATCATAAAATTTGAAAGTCCGGGATACTCTCACAAATCCTCGGCTCCACGTATCTCATAGATTCATTTCGAATCCATAAAAATCATATCATATTCAATTTGAATCGTCAATATATTTTTATTATTCATTTTGAATCTATTCAAACACCACTTAATATGTTATAGTTTTGAAATAGATAGAAAAAAGGTGGGATAAAATGTCTGTTGGAGATCATATTAAAAATGCAAGAAAGAGCGCCGGGCTGACCCAGAAAGAGCTTGCAGAAAAATGCGGAACAGCCGAAATCACGATACGCCAGTATGAGTCGAACAAACGGGAGCCGCGCAATGAACAGCTGATGAAGATCGCCCGGATACTGAACGTGGAACTTTATGACTTACTAGGTTATACTGCACCGGAACAAAAGGAACACGTGCAAAAAGCCAGAATCCAGGTACTGCAGGATAGGATGGAAGAACGGGAAAAGAAAACAGTTTCTTTAGAAACGCAAATCACACAGAGCCAGGAGACCGTGCTCCAATATATGGAGTCACTCAATGGGATCGGACAGGCTGAAGCCATCCGTCTGGTCGAACTGCTGACTAAGATACCTGAGTATAAAAAAGAGAGAAGATAGGCCGCTGTGCCAGATCGTATCTGAAAATTCTTTGCCGCAATGTACTTCTCCCCGCTTCACGGTCTATAGTTCGTGAATAGTAACCAATTTTGCTCCTGAGACATATAATAAAATGATAAGTATAGCCACTTTTTATATGGCAAAGGAGTTTTTTTATGAGCACACGAGGACTAGATGTCAGTGAATTTCAAGGTACTGTAGACTGGGAGCAGGTAAAAGCTGCCGGATATCAGTTTGCCATGCTCCGTGCCGGATACGGTTTCGGCACTTTAGATCAGCAGTTTCAGAGAAACGCCGCAGAATGTAACCGAATTGGACTCCCTATCGGCGTATACTGGTTCTGCTATGCCATCAGCCCTGAAACGGCCCGCCAGGAGGCTGACGGCTGTATAAATGCAATCTCTTCCTATCGTCTGGATTATCCGATATGCTACGATATAGAACAGGCAACGGTAAACTACGCCGCTCAGAACGGAGTGACACTTACCCCATCCCTTGCGACGCAGATTGTCCGGAGCTTTTGTGACAGAGTGGAAGAACGAGGCTATTATGCCATGTTTTATAGTAACCGTAACTTTCTGAATACCTACTTCCCGGCCGATCTGTCTGACCGCTACGCACTGTGGTATGCCTATTATAACAGCCAGTTCGACGGCACCAACTGCGGAATATGGCAGTTTTCGGACCAGGGCAGTGTTCCTGGGATCAGCGGCAATGTAGACCTGGATACAGGCTTTATCGATTATCCTGCCGTCATCCGCAAAGCCGGCCTGAATCATCTTGACGGAGGAAGCAATCCTACACCGCCTCCCGTTCAGGACTACATTACGTATGTGGTACAGCCCGGCGACACATTAAGCGGCATAGCAGCACGCTACGGCACTACCTATCAGACGCTCGCCGCACTGAACGGCATTACCAATCCGAACCTGATTTATGCCGGCCAGACGATCCGTATTCCGGAGGACGGCAGCTCCACCGCACGCTACTACACCATACAGCCAGGGGATACACTGAGCGGAATCGCACAGAAATTCGGTACTACGGTCAGCGAACTGCAAAGGCTCAACGGCATAAGCAACCCAAATCTGATCTACGCCGGGAATACGATTAGAATCTCATAAGAATGTTTTTAGAATTTGGTAATAATTTTTCCACTTCTTTTATAGAAACGACATACTTTATGCACATTTATCTCTTATAATAATACTCAGATAGTTGATAAACAACTATCTCCCCCCTCATAAAGTAAAGGTATTCTGAAATGCACAGAATGCCCACTTTACTCTCATTCCTTTAGATAACTATAAAAACAACGAAACCCCTGCAGCCGATACTGCAGGGGTTTTCGCTGTTCTTAATGTATTAGTTTTATGCTCCTATCCCTTTAAGAAAGGTGCGCATAGCCAATCCTATCCGCCGCCCCCGTTTCGGGCTCCCAACTTGGGAACAAGTTCTTTACTGCCGACCGGATGAACCAGCCAAGGCGAAAACTCGTCGCTATATCCCGACTCATTTAAGAATTTCATAATATTTTTTCGATTTCTTTAATATTTATAACATACTTTGGACACATTTTTCTTTTATACTAAAGTCAGATAGTTGATAAACAACTATCTCCCCCCTCATAAAGTAAAGACATCTTGGGGCAACCCAGGATGTCGCACTTTACTCTCATTCCTTTAGATAACTATAAAAACAACCAGAGGCCCGGACAGCCGATACTGTCCGGGCCTTCTGCTTTTCCTTTTCTCCGGCCCTGCCTATACCTGTCTCATCTTCACGTCGAAGGCCTCTTTACGGGCATTGTGTTCCTGGTTTTGATTCTCCGGTTTCTTCTTTTCCGTAACGCTGTTGAACTCATTTCTGTTCTTCTGCCCATTGATTTCTTCCTGTTTCTTCTTATCCATATCGTCACCTCACTGTTAGTATGTTCACAAGACACAGTCATATACACACTTATTGCATTTGCCGTAAAAGAAAAAAGAGCCGGTAAGATTTCCGACTCTTCTGAAATACACTTTAATTATATCTAATAAATGAAAAATTATATTTTACTTTCCAGCCACTCGTACAGATCTTCATACACCTGATCCCTGTCAGTCTCATTAAGCAGTTCATGCCTGTCTCCGGCATATAAGCGCAGTGTGACATCCTTTATTCCTGCTGCCTTGTACCTCTCATAAATCTTTCTGACGCCCTTGCCGAAATCTCCGACCGGATCTTCAGATCCTGCGGCTATCATCATGGGAAGCGTCTTCGGAATCATGTAGATACTCTCTTTTTTCTGCATCTTCAACATACCGCAGAACATATGATAATAAGCATTTACGGTAAATACAAAGGAGCAGAGAGGATCCGCCACATATGCATCCACCATCTTCGTATCGCTTGTTACCCAGTCCGCTCTGGTTCTCGGCGGCTTATAGCCCTTGTTGTATCCTCCGATCGCCAGATTGTCAATCAATTTACTGCGGTAATGCCATCCCTTGAAAGCAGCTATAATACGACAGAGTCTCTTGGCAGACTTCAAGGTGACCCGTTTCTTATCCGCGACCACTCCAATGATAATCACACCCGTCAGGCCGTTACCATACATCTGGATGTACTGGCGCACAAGGGTTGATCCCATACTGTGCCCCAGCAGGAAATACGGAACCCCGGGGTACTTCGCTGCAGTCTTCTGACGCAGCGTATGCATGTCCCCCAGCACGCAGGCATTGCCGTACTTCTCGTTGAAATAGCCATATTCTGTTTTTCCCTGTATGGACTTTCCATGGCCAAGATGATCATTGCCCACCACGTAATAGCCCTTGCTGCACAGGAAGTCCGCAAACTCATCATAACGGTTAATATACTCAACCATCCCATGGCTGAGCTGCAGAACTGCTTTTACTTCGCCTTCCGGCTTCCATTCAATTGTATGGATCTCTGTATTACCATCTTTTGATGGGAAGTAAAATTCATCTTTCATCTTATCCTCTACCTGTCCTCTAATTTTATGTAATCACGGTGAGGCGCGAGTGGTTTATACGCCGGTCGGATAATCTTATCCACGTTCTTAAGCTCTTCCAGTCTGTGCGCACTCCAGCCGACGATACGCGCTGCTGCAAAGATCGGAGTATACAGTGCAGCCGGAAGATCCAGCATACTGTAAACAAGTCCGCTGTAAAAGTCAACATTGGCATTAACACCCTTATACATCTTACGCTTCTCACTGATAATCTCAGGCGCCATATGTTCTACCTTCTCATAAAGAGCGTACTCTGCATCATAGCCCTTTTCAGTAGCCAACTGCTTAACAAACTTCTTGAAAATGTCTGCTCTTGGGTCAGAAATAGAGTAAATCGCATGACCCATTCCATAGATCAGACCCTTTTTGTCAAATGCTTTCTTGTCCAGAAGGTCGGTCAGGTACTGGCGGATCTGATCATCATCGTTCCAGTCTGTCAGATTCTGTTTCATATCATCAAACATCTGCGTAACCTTTACGTTCGCACCGCCATGCTTCGGACCTTTCAGAGAAGCCATCGCCGCAGCAATCGTAGAGTAAGTATCTGTTCCGGAAGATGTAACAACATGTGTTGTAAATGTTGAGTTATTACCACCGCCGTGATCCATATGAAGCACGAGGGCCATATCGAGGATCTTTGCCTCCAGCTCGGTGTACTTTCTGTCCTCACGCAGCATCATCAGAATGTTCTCCGCTGTTGAAAGTTCCGGATACGGTGCATAGATATAAAGATCTTCGCCTCTTCTGTAATTATATGCATGGTAACCGTAAACCATTAACATCGGGAACTGGCTGATCAGATTCAGGCACTGGCGGAGTACATTCGGTATGGATGTATCATCCGCTTTCTTATCGTACGTATACAAGTTCAGTATGCACCGGGAAATCATGTTCATCATGTCCTTGCTTGGCGCCTTCATAATAACGTCCCTTACAAAATTCGGAGGAAGCATTCTTCTCTCCGCGATCATTGCCTGAAAATCATCCAGCTGCGCCTCTGTCGGCAGACTTCCAAATAATAGCAGGTAGGCAGTCTCTTCAAATCCAGAATGCTTTGCTTCCAAAAAGCCTCTTACAAGGTCTTTGATGTTGTAACCACGGTAATAGAGGTTGCCTGCACAAGGGACTTCCTTTCCGTCCACGATCTTAGTTGCGCAAACATCGGAGATATTCGTTAAGCCTGCCAGTACCCCTTTACCATTTACATCACGGAGGCCTCTTTTCACCTCGTACTGTGTGTAAAGTTCTTTCTCAATTGCATTGTTGTCCTCGCAAATCCGGGCTAACTCTTCAATCTTCGGGGTGTTTTCAAAAAAGATGTTATCAATGTCTTTAGGTATTCTTACCATAAAACCTCTCCCTTCCTCTTAAATATTCACTTGTCTGATCCCTCTATTATACTAAAAAAGTGGGTTTTATACAATGAAATGTCTATTAAATATTTATGAACTGCCTAAAAAGAGTGTTATACAGACCTACCTGTCCTGTTGGATTTTGGCCCTGTTGCCGGACGGGATCATCTGGCAGCAGCCTTCCGGGGATCTATCTATATGCTTTTTCGTACCAAACAGATGAAGCCGCAGCTCAAAATGTGAGACCGGCACCGGCAGGCACTGCCCTGCCGGATGCCGGTCTCACCGTCATTTGCATCCCTGATCCGCAGTATTCAAATTACTTTCCCTTATCAGCGAATTTGTAAGCGCCGCGAATTCTTCCAGGTTCAGCGCTTCTCCCCGCACTCCGGCCCCTTTTCCGAGGCTTTCTATCGCCGCTTCGATCTGTTCCTTTGTATAATCCAGCTCAGGAGAATTTTTCATGCCGTTTGCAAGCGTTTTTCTCCTCTGGTTAAACGATGCACGGATAATCCGAAACAGCAGCTTTTCATCATCCACCTGTACCGGCGGCTCCCCGTACCGCTCCAGCCGGATCACGGCGGAGCCTACCTTTGGTCTCGGCATAAAACAGTTCGGCGGTACATTTGCCACTATATAAGGCTTTGCATAATACTGCACTGCCAGCGACAGGGCGCCGTAGTCCTTTGTCCCCGGTCCTACCTGCATACGCTCGGCCACTTCCTTCTGCACCATGACCGTAATGCTCTTTACAGGCACATGCTTCTCAAATAACCCCATAATAATTGGTGTTGTAATGTAGTACGGCAGATTTGCAACTACCTTAATAGGGCGTCCCCCGTTCTCACGCTCTGCCAGCTCTGCAATATCCACCTTCAGTATATCCTCATTGAGCACGGTTACATTATCAAAACCATCGAGGGTGTCCTCCAGGATAGGGATCAGCGCCCTATCAATCTCCACCGCAATCACTTTTCCTGCCGCACGCGCAAGATACTGCGTCATGGTTCCGATTCCCGGACCGATCTCCAGCACCATATCTTCCGGCGTGATCTCTGCCGAGCGGATAATCTTATCCAGCACATGAGTATCTATCAAAAAATTCTGTCCGAACTTCTTCTGAAAAGCAAAGTTATATTTTTGTAAAACAGCGATTGTATTCTGCGGGCTGCCTAGTGTCGGCTCCTTCATAAGCTCCTCCTCGTTCATGTTGTTGAACTTTTCCTCTAAACAGTATAATATACTTTCCCATGCCCGGCAACGATTATCAAAAACTTTCTCTTCCTGCAGGATAAGCAGCGTAACCGTCCCGGGCTGCCTGGACCGTTACTGTTCATCCTCTCAGCATTCAACTGCATGCAGGAAAATATCATTGAACTTCTCCAGTTCATCATACATGATGCCGTGGCCGCTTTCTTTCAGTGTATACAGACTGCTGCCGCTGATGCACACATGCTGAATTTCTGCAAGGTCATTGGACACTACCACATCTTTTTCGCCATGAATGATCACCGTAGGCACATGCACGTAACAGAGATCATCCCTGCCGTCCTCATCCCGCAGAGACAGCGCACATTCAATCGTGCCGATAGCTGAAGCCGACATCGCTATCTGCCGGAACCAGTCGATAATACATGCGCTGTGCGGGCTGGCAAACAACTGTTGGCTGAATTCCTCTGCATACTGTGCCCGGTCCGTCTCAATCTGACAGATGATCTCATCAACCGCTTCTCTTGTCAGCCCATAAGGAAATCCCGGACGCTGTGTCCAACATGGAGCCGCAGCGGCCAGCAGAATCAGCTTCTTTACCCCATATCCGCGGAACAGGCGCATATATCTCAGGCTGATCGCCCCTCCCATGGAGAATCCCACTAAGGTAAATGACCACAGCCGCAGCCTTTTCACCACCTGGTGAATATCTGCCGCCATCTGGTCATAACTATAGCCGCACCCCGGAACATCAGACATCCCAAAACCTCTCAGATCCAAAGCCACAACCCGGTATCCCATGCGAACCAGAATCGGAATCTGATACTCATAAATTTTATGGGACAGAGGCCAGCCATGAACCAAAAGCACAGTCTCTGTCCCACCACAATTATAGTCATATACCGCGATCTTTACTCCATCCGTAGAATTAACATAAAACATAAAATCACACATCTCCAGTTTATTTCTATACACTATATGCGGAAATACTAAAGACTGCTACCGGCCTTGCACCCGTCAAAATCTAACGGTTCTTACGGCTGCCAGGCCGGCGGCCAGCAAAGTTCTATGTCTTCTCAGGCATCTTCCGGAGTCCAATGTATGACCATACCATCTACAATAAGTTGTAAAGTCTTCTGGCGTTTTTTTCCGTCTGTTCTACCACCTCGTCATATGTTAACTGCTTCAGTCCTGCGATCTGCTCCGCCACATAGACCAGATTTAAAGAAGAATTCCGTTTGCCCCTGTTGGGAACCGGCGCAAGATACGGACAATCCGTCTCAAGCAGCAGGTATTCCAGCGGAATCTCCTCCACCACTTCCTTCAGTTTTCTGGAATTCTTAAATGTGACAACGCCCCCCACGCCAATATAAAACCCCATCTTCACGTATTCCCTTGCCATCTCAGCGGAATAAGAAAAACAGTGGATCACGCCCTCAAGTCCCCTGGCATGTTCCTTCATAATCTGAAGCGTATCCGCAGCCGCTTCCCGGCTATGGATAATGACCGGCATATCCAGCTCCCGGGCCAGCTCCAGCTGGCGGATAAACCATGTCTTCTGAACCTCATGACTCTCATTGTCCCAGTAATAGTCCAGCCCAATCTCTCCTACCGCAACCATCTTTTCCTCCTGGAGAACCGCCCGGAGCCGCCTAAAATTTTCTTCATTCAGTTCCCCCACATCATCGGGGTGCACTCCTGCCGCCCCGTATATGAAAGGATATCTTGCAGTCAGTGCCCTGACATCCTCCCAGGATGCCACATCGGAACCTGCATTAACAATAGTCCCAACGCCGCCCTCCTGCATGGAACATAAAAGCGAATCCCTGTCCTCATCAAACTGTTCATCATCATAATGTGCATGTGTATCAAATATCATAGGTGACCTCCCCGGTATACAATATCATATAAAAACCGGACCCTGCATGAGAGGGTCCGGCCCCAATCGCTTCCACGATTATAGCACAATATCATCCACCTTTTCAAATGTATCCATCCGGAAAGATTCAACAGTATTGCCAGCCACTAGATAGAAAGTATCTTTGCTGAACATTCCGCGTCCTTCCGAATATCCGCTCAGTTCCCGTTCAAAAATACACTGGAACCCTTTTTCCTTGTCGTAGGAGAACAAGTAATACTTCTGGCTCTGTCCGTAAGCAGCAAATCCGATCAGATTCCTGTCCGTATTAATCAGAGCCGCTTTGTAGTTGTAAGAAACGTTTGTAGAGTAACAATCCTCCATCACATACTTTTCGATCTCCTTCACATCGGAGGGATCCGAGATATCAAACATGGACAGCTTCACGCCCTCCGTGGTGGTTCCTGTCTCATCCACATCCATCCCGATCCCGAGCAGCAGCCCCTCACCATATGGATGAAGATAATCCGAGAATCCGGGTATCTTCAGGGCTCCGATCACCTCCGGCTTCTCCGGATTGGACAAATCTACAGAAAACAGCGGATCCACCTGCTTGAATGTCACAAAATATCCCGTGCTGCCCATAAACCTCGCTGAATATACCTGCTCATCTTCTGCAAGCCCTTCAATTTTTCCCAGTTCATTCAATTTTTCATCCAGGACATAGAGTGAATTGCTGTCCTTCTTTGTGGATTTGGAAGAAAACGGGGACTCTCCAAACGTTACGATCGGGAACGGGCCTGCACCGCCTGTAGGGCTGACTGTAGTTACCAGCCGCAGTTTTCCCTCATACTCATCAATACTGAACGAATCGTTTAATGTGCCGTCGATCCGCGTCTGTCCCACGGCCTCCAAAGTACCGTCCTTATAAGCCACCTTACGGATACAGGTCTGTGTTACATCGGACTCCTCGGAATTATAATAGGATTCACAAACATAGATGCTGCTTCCGCTAACATACACAAGCCCGGAACTTCCGAATACTGCTTTGCTGTCCAGCTTCCTGCCGGGATCCTTCAGAGAAAAAGCAGAGATGACGGTATACTGGTTTCCCCGCACATACTGCGGCAGCAGAATACTTCCGCTGTCAATGGCCTTTCCCTGCACCTGGGGAATGTATAAATCAATATCATTCCTCGCAGCCGACACCTCGGCGTTAAAATTGCTGAACAGGTATACGTAGTCTCCCGTCACACGTACCGTATAAAAGCTGCCGCTCTGTGTAATCTTTCCCACAGATTTGGGCTTCTCCGGGTTGCTGACGTCATAAGTCTCTGCCACAGTGTACTGCTTGTAGGTACCGTCATATCCCTCATTGCCGTCATTGTACTCGGTCTTCGTATACACAATAAGCAGTTTATCTCCCTTTATATAGATCTCAGAGATGTACTGGTCGTCCTCCAGCCTGATTGATCCCATCTCCTTCATCTCTTTATTCTCAATGTTGACAATCTGCACCTTCTGCCCATTCAGGATATAAAGGTTCTTACCGTCCGTTTTAACGATATCCCCTTCCTCAACGCCCTCTTCCCTGATATTTGTATCCGAATAGGACGCGCCGCTGTCGGCAGCCCCCGCCGCAGATGTATCGGCTTTGCTCTCGGCAGATTCCGTGCGTGCTAAATTAGACGCACTGCCGTCGGCGGCACTGTCCACACTATACTGCTTCTGGAGCTCCTCCTGGCTCTTTTTCTCCGCCTCGATATATTTATAAATCTCATCATAGTCCCTGGCGGAAGCTATAACTGTATCAGGTGCAACAGAGGACTCCGTATCTGCCTTCGCTTCGTTAGTTCCTCCCGTATCGGCGGCAGAAGTGCTTTCAGTATTTGAAGTATCTTTATGTCCCCCAAGTCCTCCGCCGAAAGCGGCAATCCCCACTACAATCACACAGCAGGCAGCAGCAGCTACCGCACTATACGCTGCCTTCCACCGGAAAGGTTTCTTCCCGCCTTTTTCAGTCAGCATCTTTTCTATATTCTCCGGTTTTAGAGATTCGGGGATCTCCACATCATCTGCCATCTCCCGGATCTGCTCCTCCACAGCCTGTTTTTCCACTTGTTCTTCTATTTTGTGTTCATCGATCTTCTGTTCTTCTGTTTTGTTTCCCCTCGGATTCTCTCTCCCATTCTTCCCGTTTAAATCTTTCCCATCCAAACTCATATCTACACCCCTTTCTACTGCAGCACACGGCGCATCTTATCCAGCGCCCGCGTCTTCTTCGAGCGGACTGTGGCCGGGTTCATCTCCATCATGCCGCCGATCTCGTCGCTTTGATACCCGCCAAACACGGAAAATGCCACTATCATCCTCTCGTCTTCATTCAATATCCGGAATGCTTCACGCACATCATGAGCACCTGCATAATCCCTCTCTGCAGCCGGCATCTCCGCCTCCAGCTCTTCTGTACGCCCCGTATCCCTTAACTTTTTCCTGCACTGATTACTCAAAATCTTAAAAATCCAACTCCGGAAAGACTCCTCTTTCCTCAGGCTCCCAATATTCTCATAGGCAGATATCACCGCCTCACTGACCGCATCCTCCGCATCCTGCGGATGTTTCAGCATATAAAGTGAAAATTTATACAGATCCACATAAATTCTCGCGTACAGTTCTGAGAATGCTTTCACATCACCTCTGCGGGCCTTCCTGATCAAGATCAGTTCCGAACAGCTCTCATAATCATACATCTGCACCCCTCCTCTCCTGCTCCGTCTCACAGGAGCAGTTATAAACATTCATGAATGAGAACGAAATAGATATTATATTCCGTTCATACATATAAGAGTATCATAAACCATGGTTTGTTGCATTGGAAATGTTTTTTTTGCCGCGGACGGGGATGAACAAGGGGGGCGCTTGTGGGGAGCGGGAGTTCCGGGGGCGTGGGGGAAACTTCTGTGCACCTTTTTCAAAGCGGGTCGCTTGCCAAGTATCACTAAATAAAAACCACATCGGATGGGGAGGCATCGAAGGCATTCACCCCGCAATTCTGATGAATTGCGCGGCTCAGGCCTTCTTAAATGCTGCTTTGGTGAGCAGCATTTAGCCTCCACATCCGATGTGGTTTTTATTAAGTGATACTGCGGCGCGCGCTCTATGCTTTCGAAAAAGGTGCACAGAAGTTTCCCCCACGCCCCCGGAACTCCCGCTCCCCACAGGCTGGGTTCATCCGGACGGCAGGGATTGTATTTCCATTGAGGGGATTCTAACGGTGGCGGCGGATGGAGTTGGCTATGCGTAACAGCCTGGAAGAAGCAAATGTTTAGGCCATCACCAGACAGCGTCACCCCTGCCGCCAGCAGCATTCCCCATCCGCTCTCTCACAAGTTCGCTCACTATCCTTTATAGTAGTTGATGAGGCAGCCTTTTAGGATAATTTCGCGTTCTGCGTCTGTGAGTTCTCCCAGGCGGAATTCTGTTTCTTTGAGGCTGTCGCCTACTACGTATGCTTTTATGGTGTCTTGTTTTTCTTCTACGGCTTTTCTGACATCAGGGATGAAGATGTAATCTCCGTTCCTGAATGGCAGGGCTTCGTGATTTTCTTTGGTCAGAAGCGGGAGCATTCCCCAGTTGATCAGGTTGGAACGGTAACGCTTTGTGGCATACTCATTCGCAATGTTTGCCCAGCCTCCCAATACTTTCTGACAGGATGCCGCCTGCTCGCGGGCAGAGCCGTCTCCTGGTTTTACTGCAAATATAGCGCTTCCTACACCCAGGTTCCCTTCTCCTGCTGACGGGTAGGATTCCTGGATCTTTGCCATCACCGGTTTCAGCTCCTCCAGAACGTCCAGCGGGCATGTGCCTGCCTCGATTGCCTTTTGGGCTGCCTGTACTTCTTTGGCGCGGGCTACGTATGCAGGGTCTTTTCTGGACAGTGTAAACTCAGCGAGGCCCAGCGGATTGGAGCGGTAGGAAGATGTCTCGCCCGATGGGATCAGCTCGTCTGTAGTGGTTACCGGATCATGGATCTCGGAAACGATCTTTACGACCAGGTTCTGCGGTAAGGCTGACATGGCCGGCCAATCCTTGATGTTCGGTCCGAACTTGACCTCTACATCCGGATCTGCCTCACCTTTGCTGTCGAATACCCGGTTTTCGTATATACTCTTGTCAAAATGATATTTTTGTCCTGTATATTCTACATCCAACGCAGTGGCCGGTGTCAGGAATCCCTTATTGGCAGCTGTTGCAGCAATGGAGCGTGCGTCCATAAGGGCCACGGAAGCAATCTGACCGCTCTGGAGCTTGGAACCCTCACGGTTCGGGAAGTTTCTTGTAGAGTGGCGGATAGAGAATGCATTGTTGGCCGGCGTATCTCCTGCTCCGAAGCAGGGGCCGCAGAAAGCGGTCTTTACGATGGTTCCTGCTGCCATTAAGTCTGCAACCGCCCCGTTTTTAACAAGTTCCATGTAGATCGGAGTACTTGCGGGATAGACGCTGAATGTAAATTCATCATGTCCGATATTTCTTCCTTTGATAATGTCTGCAGCCGCACAGATATTTTCAAATCCGCCGCCCGCACATCCTGCGATAATTCCCTGCTCTACATATAATTTACCGTCAACCACCTTATCCTGGAGCGTATAGTCTACTGCACCGTCCAGGCTTACAAGCGCCTTCTGCTCAACATCGTGCAGAATATCCTTCAGATTGGCGTTCAGTTCATCGATTGTGTAAACATTGCTTGGATGGAACGGCATTGCAATCATCGGCTTGATCTCGCTTAAGTTTACATAAACCATACCGTCATAATATGCTGCTGCACCAGGATTCAGCTCTTTGTAATCCCCGCTTCTGCCATGGATCTCATAGAATTCACGGATCTTGTCGTCTGTTTTCCAGATCGAAGACAGACAGGTTGTCTCCGTTGTCATAACGTCAATACCGATTCTGAAGTCTGCGCTCAGCTTGCTGACTCCCGGTCCGACGAATTCCATCACTTTATTGTTAACATAGCCATTTCCAAATGTCGCGCCTATAATTGCCAGAGCCACATCCTGAGGGCCAACGCCCTTCATCGGCTCACCATCCAGGTAAATCGCAATGACTCCCGGCATCTTAATATCATAGGTTTTGTTCAGAAGCTGTTTTACAAGCTCCGGACCGCCTTCTCCCATGGCCATCGTTCCCAGGGCGCCGTAGCGGGTATGGCTGTCTGATCCAAGGATCATCTTTCCGCCGCCTGCCAGCATCTCACGTGCATACTGATGAATGACTGCCTGATGAGGCGGTACATAGACTCCGCCGTATTTCTTTGCACAGGTCAGTCCAAACATATGATCATCCTCGTTGATCGTTCCGCCAACAGCACACAAACTATTATGGCAGTTCGTCAGCACATAAGGGATCGGGAATTTCTCAAGCCCTGAAGCCCTCGCCGTCTGGATAATCCCCACAAATGTGATATCGTGGGAAGTCAGTTTATCAAACTTAATCTGAAGATGTTCCATGTCAGATGATGTATTATGCTCTTTCAAAATACCGTAGGCCATCGTATTCTGAGCTGCTTCGTCTTTTGAAACCGGGACAGAAACACTGCCTGTATCTTCAACTATTTCAGTGCCGTTCAGCAGATAGACACCATTATCGTATAGCTTTATCATGTTCGCTCCTCCTAAAGATACTTGATTTAAATCGTTACTGTTAATCATTTTAGCATGTTAAAGAATGGATGTAAATAACGGAAGCGGCAAAAAAGGGCGATGCCGCCGATGGCACCGCCCTTTTTAACCTAATTCGTTTCCCGGAGAATCTTCACTACTTCAAGATCAGTTTCTCCCATTGATATAATATCTTCTTTCTGAATCACGATTGGTTTCTGAACCTTCTTTCCATTCAGAAACGTATGGTTCTTAGAACCTTCATCCCTGAGAAACAGCTTATCTTTGCTCCTCACAATGGCGCAGTGGACCTTAGAAATCTTCCTGTCACCGGGCAGGGAAAGAAATTCCTCAAAAGCAACATCCTTCGTCGTTCTTCCAATCCCGATACTGTCATAGAAAACGAAACTGTAACGCTCTCCCGTATCCGGATCCTCCAGAATAATCTTCCAGCGCCTTTTTTTGCCTGCACCCGCTGCAGGCGTCTTCGGCGGCTGTCCGACAGCCTGTTTTTTCTTTCTCACCGGAGGCCTGTCATCGTAATCATCGTCGTCATAATCATCGCTTTCTCCGCCGTAAGCCTCATCAAGCTCATAATGCCTATATTCTTTTCTCTCTTTTACTATGGTCACTATGGTAACAATTATAGTAACCGCTATCAAAGCAGCTAAAACTATCAGAATAATCCAGTACATCATATGTATATCCACTCCTTCAAGAGTTTATAGTACTATATTTTTACCTTTCAGGCAACCCAATCCGCCATTTTTTATCGCCTGAGCCTGAAATTGTTACTGTTCACACCCGTTGGGCGTGCACAGTAACAAAATGAATTCCCCGTTCTTACTGTCCCGGTTTCTATTCATATTCGCAGATATACCCCAGGAAACCGGTATATGACGATTCTGCCGCCAGCATATCGTCCGGCACGTCATTCCATACAAACCGCTTTTCGCCGTCGTAGAAAAACAAATCCATATACTGCTCTTCCAGGCTGCCGTCCTGAAAACTTGGCTCCCCGTTTTTCCATTCGTCAGAACACCAGCTGTCCTCAGAATTCAGCTTCTCCCCAAACAGCTTATTATTCTCATTCACCCAATAATAATCTTTGGAATTGTCGTCTCTTCTTCCCCCAATCCGGAAAAAGATATTGGTCATCCCTGCCCTGCTGATTTCTTTACGTATGTACTCATATTCTTCTGAACTATTAATTCTGGCAAGATAACCTCCCCGGTTTAAGCAGTCCTGAAACGCCTCTGTCCAGGTGCAGTCGCTCTTTATATACTCGTATCTGTGGATTGCCGCATCATCGGCAGGAGCAGAAGCGTCATAGGTGCCTGCATTTTGATCCGCAGCATTCTCATCCTGAGAATTGTCCTTGGAGCTGTCAGTTCCTTCGCCGGCATGATCCCCTGCATTGTCCCCCGTATTATTATTTGCGGGATCCTTTGTCCCATTATCCTTATCGGTGTTGGCAGCGTCACCCTTTTGTGCCGCTGAATTCTTATCCTGTTCCGCCTTCCCTGCAGCATCATTTGAAGTTACCTTCTGGCTGTCCTGCACCTTTTTTCCGGTCACAATCCCAAGCCCAATTCCCGCTGCAAATACGACGATAACTCCGATAATGACAATCGCCAGTATCTTCCCGTTGTGTCTTGGCTTTTTCATCTTTTGTCTCCTCCCTTTTCTTCATACTGAAGTTTTCCCAATAGTTACTTATACCCAAAGGGCACCCAGCAATTTATGCCCCTTCGGGACGGGTTACAGCAAGCTGCAAAACAAGGTATAACCAAAGGCCCCCCGTATTTCATGCCCCTGCGAGGCCGATTTGCAGCAAGCTGCAAAACTATATATAGAAAAGACAGAAGCCTCTGATTCTAAGGCCTCTGTCTGCTAGAACTTCCTACAATCTATCCGTATCCTGCGCCTGCACGTCCTTTGCCGCAGCAGCTCCCGCAGCGATACTATTTTATAATCTCTTTAATAATTCTTCTCTTTCTTCTTCATAACCCGGTTTGCCCAGAAGTGCGAACATATTCTTCTTATAACTTTCCACGCCTGGCTGGTTAAATGGATTCACGCCGAGTAAATATCCACTAACGCCGCATGCAAACTCAAAGAAATAGAACAGCTGTCCGAGATAAAACTCATTTTGCTGTGGAACTGTCACCATCAGGTTCGGCACGTTGCCGTCTGTGTGTGCAAGAATCGTTCCGTTCATAGCACTTTTATTGATAAAGTCTACGGTCTTGCCTGCCAGATAATTCAGTCCGTCCAGGTCAACCGGTTCTTCGTTGATTATCAGCTCTTCTCTGGACGTCTCCACATTCAGAACTGTCTCAAATAATATTCTGTTTCCATCCTGGATAAACTGTCCCATGGAGTGCAGATCGGTCGTCAAATCTACTGATGCCGGGAAGATGCCCCGCTGGTCTTTACCTTCGCTCTCTCCATATAACTGTTTCCACCATTCGGATACATAATGCAGGCTTGGCTCATAATTAGCCAGAACCTCTATTGCTTTGCCCTTTCTCAGCAGGATATTGCGTACTGCCGCATACTGCAGGGCCCCATTATCTTTAAAATCATTTTCCAAAGCTTCTTTTCTTCCTGCCTGTGCGCCTTCCATCAGTTTATCGATGTCTGCGCCGCTCACTGCGATCGGCAGAAGGCCTACGGCCGTCAGTACGGAGAAACGTCCCCCGACATCGTCCGGCACTACAAAGCTCTCATATCCCTCTTCTGTAGCAAGGTTCTTCAAAGCTCCTCTGGCTTTGTCGGTCGTAGCATATATTCTCTTTGCTGCGCCCTCTTTTCCATATTTATTTTCCAAAATCTCTTTAAATACACGGAAGGCAATGGCTGGCTCTGTAGTAGTTCCTGATTTTGAAATCATGTTGATGGAAAAATCCCTGTCGCCGACTACGTCAATCAGATCCTTAAGATAAGTACTGCTGATACTGTTACCTACATAGTAGATCTCCGGAGACTTTCTGAGTTCTTTGGATACCACATTGGCAAATGAATGTCCAAGGAAGTCAATTGCAGCTCTTGCTCCCAAATAAGAGCCGCCGATTCCGATTACCAACAACACCTCAGAATCACTGCGGATCTGCTCTGCCGCTTTCTTGATCCGTGCAAATTCTTCTTTATCATAATCAACCGGAAGGTCAATCCATCCAAGGAAATCATTTCCCGCGCCTGTCTTTGCAACAAGCTTGTCCTTTGCCTGGGCTGCCAGTTCGCTCATATATTCCATTTCATGTTCCTGAATAAAACTACTTGCTTTCGAATAATCAAATGTAACTTTGTTAGCCATTGTTTACCCTTCCTCTCTAATATCGTCTTTTACAAGCTAATTCTACCAAATATGCCCACCTTAATCAAGCTAAAAACTCCTCTAAAATTTGGCGAATTGCCTCTTCTTTTAGTGCAGGCTGCTCATCATCTTCCTCCATTTTTTCTTTTACTGTCCGGCGGATCACCTGTCTCGCCGCTTCCCCTTTTTCTACCCTGCGCGGTTCTCCTTCAATATTGATCGACAGTGCAGGTTCCTCCCGCTGTGCCGCCGCCCTGGATGCCCCCGCAGTTTCGGGGCTGATAACATCTATATTCTCCTTCTCGGTCTGTTTCACCTTCTTATAACGGTGAGCGCAGACATTTTCAAGGTAATCAACCATATAATTCTTTGCTGCTTTTACTTTATAAGATTCATCGGACAGCTGGCTGATTACAAACAACGCAACCATTTCCGCCGCCCCTACTGCAATATACTGATACATCGCCTCACACAGCCCATGTGCCAGATAGTGCCCTGCCGCTCCCAGCGCCGCCAGGATTCCGGAAAACCAAATACTCTGTATTTCCAATTGTCTCCACGTATGTACTTTAAAAAGAAATCCCCGGTATTCATATATGTACTTCTCCACAAATGCTCCCACATTGTCTACCTTATCGTGTATCATACACGCGTGCTCATATTTTGCCCGCACGAGCTTCATCAGTTTGTGTGTGCTCTTTGACATATTGCCTGACGCCTTTACCAGACGGCGGAGGGTAACCTGGTTCACGAGCTTGGCCAGTACCCCAATGACACCCACCGCAATCATCAGATAGAAGATTACGTTCGTGTCGGCTGCTACATTTTTAAACATAATAAGACCTCCTGTTTTTATGGTTGTGCCACAACTACCATTTTTTGGTGTGAGCCTATTATAGCCCAACTTTTCCGTACTTGCCGCAAAAACCGTTCTACATAATTCGCCATTTCAGAGTGTTTTTAAGGAAAAACAGGAATATCTCAGGGTTAAGAAACATAGAATTTAAGAACGGCCTCAATCCTTCAATTTAACACATCATTTATCTTCACATTGCATTCTCTGCCTTAAGAAAACTCCTGTCATTTAATCGGGGAAAAACTCGAAAATTGGCACACGAAAATGTACTGGTAATTTCCCACTCATTTTGTTATAATCAACATATCTGATAAATGCTGGTAAAATACGGGTTATAGTGCCGCCATAGCACCCCGATGCCAGATTAAAACATTATTTGCAGGAGGATAAAAACATGCAGTATAAGACAAGCGGAGTCTGTTCGCAAATGATCAACTTCGATATCGAAGACAATAAGGTAAGGAACGTAGCCTTTGTTGGAGGGTGCGCCGGCAATCTGCAGGGTATAGCCCGCCTGATAGAAGGCATGGATGTGGATGAGGCTATCTCCAGAATAGAAGGTATCCGCTGTGGTTTCAAAAGTACATCCTGTCCCGATCAACTCGCGCTAGCATTAAAAAAAGCAACCGGAAGATAATCCGATTGCTTTTTCTATGTTTAGTACATGAACCATATTATAAAAGATCCCCCTCCTTGAGCAATTGAAGCAACTGTCATGCGGCGCGCATAAAAAAATTTGTGGTGTTTTCTCGGTACAGGTCTTTTCTATAATCAATTAATGGTTAATAGTTTCTCCTGTATGCGGTACACTTGACAGCTGCTTCAATTGCTCAAAGAGAGGGGGGTGAGGTGCTGGGTGGATAGTTTGGTTAGTTTATGAAGATTCCGTCGGTTGCAGTATTTGCCTCATCATATGGTTGCTGGTTTCTCATTCCAGCCACATGATCCGCATGGACTCTATAATAATATCCTCTATCAACCATTATATACTTAGAAGTACTAACAAAATATGTATCTGTATCTTCTACTTGCCAAAAATCAATCTGATCCCAAGCCTTTGTATTTTCATTATATTGATCAACATATATAACCGTAGAAACATAATCGACAGTATTATTAGCTGTTGTTGAAGCATAAACATAAATCCGACCAACTCCAGCTTTAGTTATTGAACAATCTCCATCCATTAGATGTTCACCACGTGTTAAATCTCTAGTTGTGCCAGACGAAGTATCATAATTAGTTAGATATGAACCATCTACTTTAACAAATTCTTCTTTTTGTGAAGCATCTACATTAATAAATATAGCTGAAAACATACTAACCAAAACAGATAAAGCACATAGAACAGACATTAACCTTTTTTTAATCATTATATAATTCCAACCTCCTCTTTCGTACACTGTGCCTCTCTAATTAAGTAAACAAGTGAAATGAATAAAACTTACGCACTTTTAATCAAAATAAACTAATTTTTCTAAAATTTCGGAAATCTCTTCTTTTTTCATTATACCTTTAACTTGATAATGAACCCCTTTATACTCGAAACTGGCTATATACCTATTTTTATCCTTATTTTTTACTTGATATTCTTCTATCGATATTTTCTGATATTTATTCTCAACATTAAACTCATCTATTAAAATATCCTCTTCTTTTTGATTTAAAGATGAATCAGCAGTATTCAGATATACAAAGAACCTTATAACTTCATCATCATAATTATAAAAAATCTTTGCTTGTCTTTGGCCTTCGTCAATTTGTATCTTATCTAAATACATTCCTTTAGGTTTATAACCTATCCTCACTATTGGGCTGCCAAGTTTTTCCGACACTTCGCGATACGCCGTTATCTCCTCCCCATCTTCTGTATCTTGCTTTTCCATATCTTTAACATTTATGGTCTTAGTAGTTTGTCCACCTAAAAAACTACTAAATAGCTCTTTCAAATATGACTTACTCCCCACGCTAGTCACACTCGTTCCAACCACCAAAACAAGTACCGCAGCAAAAGCAATTATAAACCGCCTTCCACGCGGCATACGTAATACACTGGTCTTCCTCCCTTCTTTTTTCTTCCCCTTTTTCTCATCACTGTTAAGATGTTTGTGGTATTCTGTATTGACTTCAAACAGCTTTGGCTCGTCCTCTTTCTTTTTCAGGAGTTCTCTGCCAAGGCGTAATGCTTCTCTGCCTTCTTCTGAAAGAAAACTTTCCGGATTATCTTTTGTACATTCGGTAAAATTTGGAGCAAGTTCCTCCCCAAACTCTGCTGTATTTTCTCCAGTGCTGTGCTCTTGTCCACGTCTCTTCTCGTATGCCTGAATTTCAGCTAGAAGTGCAGCTTCCATCCTGCCAGATACCTGGATATCTTTAAGATCAGGATTTTCCGCTATTTCCCTTTCCACCCTCTCAGCTGCATTCTCCACTTCTTCTTGCAGTGATAATTTTTTGTTTTGTTTCATGCTTATTCCCCTTATTTTGGCTACTACTTTTTCTTGACTTTTTACTAAATAAGTTTAATATGAAATTATATGTGTTTTATCGGTTATATGCAAGTATAACTTTTAAATTTTTAAGCATAATATGAACATTTCAAATCTGGAGGTTTTTCATTATGAAAAGAATCATACTTACCGGTGGAGGAACTGCCGGGCATGTCACCCCCAATATTGCACTGATTCCCCGGCTGAGGGAACTGGGTTACGATATCCAATACATAGGATCTTACAAAGGGATTGAGAAGGAACTCATTGAGCCTTTTGGTATCCCTTATCATGGTATTTCTTCCGGAAAGCTGCGGCGCTATTTCAGCGTTCAGAACTTTACAGATCCTTTTCGAGTAATAAAAGGATTTGGGGAGGCTCATTCCATTATAAAGGAATTGAAACCTGATGTTATCTTTTCCAAAGGGGGATTCGTTTCTGTTCCCGTTGTACTGGCCGGCAAGCGGTGCAAGGTACCGACCATTATCCACGAGTCTGATATGACACCGGGACTTGCCAACAAGCTAGCCATCCCATCGGCAACCAAAATCTGCTGTAATTTCCCGGAGACCCTTGAGTCTCTTCCGTCGGAAAAGTCTATCCTTACCGGTTCCCCGATCCGGCAGGAGCTGCTGTCCGGCAACAAGATTGCTGCACTGGACCTATGCGGCTTCGCGGCGGATAAGCCTGTCATCCTTGTAATCGGAGGAAGCCTTGGCTCAGTGGCCGTCAACAATGCAGTACGCCTTGCTCTCCCTGAGCTTCTGGAGCATTTCCAGATCATTCACCTCTGTGGCAAAGGCAAAGTAGATAATTCCCTTAATGGCCTGAGAGGCTACGCACAGTTTGAATATATCAAAAATGAGCTTCGGGATATATTCGCCCTGGCAGATATCGTTATTTCAAGGGCCGGTGCAAATGCAATCTGCGAGCTGTTAGCACTTAGAAAGCCGAATCTTTTGATCCCACTTTCGGCCAATGCCAGCCGCGGCGACCAGATTCTAAATGCCCGCTCATTTGAAAGGCAGGGCTTTAGTATGATCCTTGAAGAAGAGGAGCTTACAAAAGAGTCTCTCCTCGAAGCTGTCCGGAGGCTTTACGATAACCGCAGTTCTTATATGGACGCTATGCGGGATTCCAGACAGCAGGATTCCATTGATACAATTATAGGACTTGTAGAAGAGATAAGTTTAAAGTAATTGTCGTATTGCAACACAACCAGGAAAACAGGTGGCGTATAGACACCTGTTTTCTTATACTCGGTTCAATTCGTCATATTCTACACCAAACTCTTTCTTTATCCAGCTTTTGGCTCTGTGCAATACACTATGCAGCACTTCGACGCGGACTCCCATTTGTTCAGCAACTTTTGCCTGTGGTATTTCCAGATAATATACCAGCGTAATCGCCTCATACCATCTGGGATTTTTCTCAAGCAGTGCCTCAAAGATACGCTCGTGAAGTTCGGAACGATCTAAATCTTTCAACTCTTCCATAAACGTTTCTTCAGCACTCTCCACAGTTTCCCGAACAAAGTCTTCCTCTTTAAAATTTTCTCCAAGTATCTCCCGACTGGCCTTCTTGTTATAATTCAATGCGTAATTCTTAGCAGTCGTATACAGCCACGATTTAATATTGCTGTGATTCATGTGGTTGTAATAAATATATAATTGGAGAAACGTATTCTGAGTAATATCTTCTGCCACATCGTAATTGCCCGAATATGTATATGCTGCTTTTAAAACGAGATTTTTATATTCTTCATAGATCTCATCAAACTCACGATTATCAGTCAACATTTTTATCCCCGGTTATTAAATCACTTTACTTAATATTTCTTCTTTGTCCTCATCTGAAAGTTCGCCCATCTTCCAGCCCAATCCTACTTTATCGCCTTCATATCTAGGAATCATATGCATGTGAAAATGAAATACTGTCTGACCTGCGGGCTCCTCATTGTTTTGAACAATGTTATAACCGTCACACCCCAACACGTCTTTGAGCTTAAGTACCATCTTTTTAGCAAGAACCAATACCTTAGCTGCAAGCTCATCATCCAGGTCATACAGATTGCGGTAATGCTCCTTCGGTATAATCAAAGCATGTCCCCTGGACGCAGGATTCAGGTCTAAAATCACACGAAAGTCATCGTCTTCATACAGCGTTGCTGATGGAATTTCACCCGATGCCAGCTTACAAAAAATGCAATTTTCGTCTTTCATAGCTTTTCCTCATTTCTTCTTTTAGAATGTTTTAACTTTAGTATATCCCATTTTCAACTAAATGAGAAGCTCTTTTATCAGCATTATTCTGTCGAAACTTGTCAATCTGATTTTGTTGAACACTGCCCACCATCGTGCTAGACTACAATTATAACGTACTATAAGGAGGGCATAAATATGTTACATAATGTTGACATCAATAAAATGAACACTCTCATGGAGGAAAACCATGATGCAAAACAGATCATTAGTCAGCTGTTAGAAAATCATCATGAAACGGTGTCCGCAATTGCTCATGAAATACGAAATCCGCTGACACTTGTTTCCTCGTCCTTGCAGGTTATGGAAATCCAGCATCCTGAAGTACGTGATTTTCCACACTGGCGTCAGACGATCGACGATGTAGAATTTATGTGTCAGCTGTTAAACGAGCTTTCTACTTTTAATAATGGCGATACTCTGCACTATTCTGTCTTTTCTATCGAACGTCTCCTAAAGAACATTGCCGTCTCATTTGCGATTTCTATCGACAGCGAAGATTCCGATATCGAATTCACATCCTCTATTCCTGCCGGTCTGGGCGATTACACTGGTGACAAAGTCAAGCTGGAAGAAGTATTCTTAAACCTTCTTCGAAATGCTAAAGAATCTATAACAGGTGAAGGCCGCATTCATTTTTCGGCCAGCCGTCATAATGACTCTCTGACAATTCAATGCAAGGATACCGGATGCGGTATTGCGGAAGAAATCATAGATTACATCTTTGAGCCGTTTAAAACCTATAAAGAGGGTGGGACAGGCCTTGGGCTGTCATTGTCCAAACGAATCATCGAATCCCATGGTGGTTCCATATCGGTAGACTCCAAAGTGGACGAAGGTTCCACATTTACAATCATTCTTCCCATATAGTACGGTATTGCTGAATTAATTAATCATAGAATACTGTACCAGCCGCGCCACGCTGCCTGCGGTACAGAACCGCCGCCATCACAAATCCGCAGACAAGACCGCCAACATGGGCCGCATTGTCTACTCCTGAGCTTGTAAAGCCAAAATACAGGCTCAGGACTACCATAACCAAAAGTCCACGGTTTGTCAGCCTTCCCACTCTTCCATGATTTTTCAAGACTACGCACAGCAGCGCTCCCATGAGACCGAATATGGCTCCTGAGGCTCCTGCCGATACCACTATCTTATCTGTACTCATATTCATCCACAATGAAAGCAGATTCCCCCCCAGCCCTGATATAAAGTAAATAATCAGAAACTTGATCCGGCCGGTCTCCAGTTCCAGGTTCCAGCCAAGTGCTCCCAGCAGTACCATATTGTTCAGCAGATGTTCGATACCAAAATGCAGGAACAAGCAGGTAAAGATCCGGTAATACTGATGCCCTTCCACAACATAAGGCCCGTACATAGCCCCATGCTCCAGCATAAACAGGGTATCTTCCGTAGCTCCCATAACAGAAAGCACCAGAAATACTCCAATATTAATCACAATCAATGCGGTGGTGCACACTGCTTTTTGATTTTTCTCCAAGATGACTCTCCTTTTCTTAACTGCTCTTCTATATTATAATAGCTCTCTGCGCTTCTGTCTATGAAAGAATCAAGCACCTTATCCGAAATTGTAAATTTTTTACTCCGAATGAGGTGCTTTTGTAATTTAACATGTATCTTTAATTTATTGTTTAGATTTTATAACCTCACATATTCTCTTCTTCCTTCCCGTTTGTCTCCAGAATCAGGTCCTTCCAGCTGCCCCATTTTGTCTTTTTTAACCGATCTGCAGTTTTCTTCCATGGGCTCCAGTGCCCTCCCATCTCCCGGATTGTCTCCACATCGGCAACCGGTTCATATTCTTCTTCCTCAAGAGAAAACAGATTTTCCCGGGACAGCTGCTCCCCGTCCTCCGGGGTATCCGCATTTACAGGTTCCGGCCCGCGTCTTTTTTCTTCGTGAATCCGGTATTCATCCATAATTTTTTCAAGATCATAATTTTCCTGCAGCGTTGCTTTATGAAGCTCATAAGACAGCATAATGCCTTCCGTATCCTCATAATCAAGCTTCCGGACAAAATATTCGGTTATCACATGGAAAGCCTCACAGAGGGGTTTTTTCCTGCCGGGCAGATAACAGAAATACCAGGTATCTTCACCATAAAACATAAATTCAGGGTAGAGTAAGAGTCCGTCCGGATTCAGCATAAAACGCCGGAGCGCCTTAACCACTTCCATCAGACGGTTCACAAATCCCAGCATATCCTCCTTTTTAATTGCAGATGCCTCAAATAAAGATTTCATCGACAATAACCCCGTCACCGTGTAACTGTATCTGCTCTTCCCATCCATCCCACACCCCGCTATTTCAAGCAGACCGGGTATTTTATTTTCCCGGAGCATATGTATCTGATAATCCTCTTCATACAAGCGGGGGATATCTATATGCAGGCTTACCCTGTTCAGTTCTTTTTCATAACCTGTCTTCATAATTATCTATTCCTCCTGGTCTGTCAATGACTCTAAGTGTCTTTTCTTTCTTATCTTTTTCTCCGGTCCCGGTATCCTGGTGATCTGCACTGCCTGTACACGCATCCTGCCCCTGCCTGCACGGGCCGTAACTCTGACCCGGGTTTTATCCAGCTCAACTTCAACGTCTGTCAGCCTCAGCCAGATCAGCTTTCCCTTCGTACGCTCCTGGTAAAAGCTTTGCAGATCTGGTTTTCCGCCGCTCTGCTGCCTGTCCGACTGGGCTGCCAGCACCGCCGTTTCCGCTGTCGCCCCCAGCAATATGTTTTTGTCATGCCAGTAGAATACGATATATATCGTAAAAATAATCACAAAAATTACAATCGGGAAAATATATGCCATTTCCACTGTCACACTTCCATTTAGCTCTCTTTTCTTCTTTAATACGTCTTCCATTTTAAGTCTCATTGTACGCCACGCATCCATAGAAAATAGGACGCCAGCAAAAACGGAATAAACGGATATCCCGCCTTTCTGTCAAAGCCTTTATATAACAAAAGGGCCGCTGCAAACAGCGCCGAAAAGAGGAAAGCACCGGACAAGACACCCAGCAGATCCCGGAACCCTAGATATACCCCCATAATAAGTATCAGCAGGCTGTCCCCATATCCAAAGCCTTCCTTTGTTACCCTGCTTACCGCTATAAATACCGCCCCTGTAACAGCACCCGCCAGTGCGGAAAAATCAAGAGTCCCCGTCTGGCAGATACGGGCAGCCGCGGCCCCAGCCCCTCCCGCCGCAAGAAACCACAGAGGAATCCTTCTGGTCCAAATATCTATCACTGACAAGATGCATAAGTATACGACGCATCCTATTCTGCTTATTTCGAGCATCTGCTGCAGCCTCCTTTCAAGCCAACTTCAGATTTTTTTACTGCATGTATGGTTCTTTTGAGTCCACTGCAGCTTAGTGAATTGTGGTACTTTCCTCCTGTATTTGTAATATAAACTCCGGCGAAGGCATCTCCGTGTACACATTTTTCGCATCTGTAATACCTGCCGCCATCCTCGTTGCGGATCCCGGAAAGTCCTGAGTAAGGCACAAACCGGATTGACAGCTGCAGATATGTACATTGATAGTCCTCGTGATAAACCAAAGCCGTATCCGTTATATATACAATCTCCTCTCCGTCAGAATTTCCTTCCCTCTTTAAATAACCCGTCCAGGCCTTTACCCTCATTTCTTCCCTGAATTTTGCTTTCAGATTTGTGAATTGCGGAAAGGGAAGTCTTACGGCATATTCCACAGAGACATGAATCTCCCCCGTAAGTACAGACATATATGTCCTGCTGCAGTTAAGGCCGGAACTGCCTCCTGCCAGAATACTCCGCTCCAGGCGGTCAGCTCCCGCGGCTTCTACGATATCCTGCCGGAATTTTACCAGGTTCACAACAGGCAGCATAACCGTATCCTCCGCGGCTGTCTTAGCTGCGCTCTGCACAGCGCTTCGGATACATGTCCTTACAGATTGTATTTCCAGCAAATAGACCAGGCTCAATACCGCGAATAAAAATATGGGAACCGCCAGTGCCGCTTCTATGGTAACGCTTGCTTTTGAACCCAATGCAGATGCCCTTTCTATGTTCGAGTCGGGTGAGTTTTCATTTGATTGTGTCATCGCAGTTTTTCCTTTCTTTATATTTTTTTGATTGGGATATATTTGCCTGCCGGAAGGGATGCGCCGGCAGGATTTGAAGAAAGGGCATCTGCATTGGGTTCAAAATTTTATCTGTATCCAAAATATAACGGAAACTGGTAGGTCAGCCCCTCACGAATGATTGCTTTATTCTGGACTCTCAGCCGGACGATACAGGCGTCTGCACAGAAAGACAAGTCTCCCTTTTCAGTTCTCATGTTTTGCTCGACACGGTCCAGCGCCTTCATGACCAGAACATCCTCCTCTTTTAAAAAAAGAAGGATTCTGAGGTAATCTGTATAGGAGAGTCCCCCCTCGGTATCCGCACCTTCCTGCAGATCCTCCCCCGTTCCCAGTGTCATAAGAGACGAGAGCGACAGTTGCCAGTTTGTGCTGTCTTTCACCAGGGCAGCTTTTTTCCCCGCCATTAATGAACGCAGATCCATCAGGCTCTCTCCAAATGCCCAGGCTGCAAGGAGCGCTTGTTTCACAATTCCTGATACAGCCGGAAGCGCTGCAAGCGTCGAAAGACTAAGCGCCAGCGCCTCGGCCTCGGCCTGCTTCGCAGTATCTGTCTGCAGATAAAGATAATTAATCCCAAACCGGATTCCAAGAAGCTTCTTCACGACTGCTTCCAGATTCTCCCGGTCCGAGGCACAGCCCGAAAGTATGTATTCCATTTCATATACCAGACTGCGTTTTCCACTTACTTCATTTACCGCGCTGCCAAATTTTTTAATCAGATATTCATGAAACAGCAGCCGCTCTTCTATGCCTTCCATCCCCTGCCTTGTATAGAAACTGCCCCTGCCATGTCTCAGCTTCCTTCCACTGGGCTGTTCTCCCGGAGCAATCTGCCCGTTTGAGAGTTGGTAATCCTGCGGAAGTACAAGCTGGAGGATGCCAGATTTTTTCAGTTCAGCTACATGCGGCAGAGGATTTTCCTCATCGGGCAGCGCATTGCCGCTGTCTGCCAAAATATCTTCCAGTTCCGTATTGATCTCCGAATTCTGCCTGTCTGCTTCTTCCCCCTGCATCTTTTGTTCCTCCCATATTCCAGTCCGGTCAGCCAGCTCACGTATGGCCGCTATTCCGTATGTCTCTTCCATGTAGGCAAGCGCCTGCTCTTTGAATGCGCTTCCGTTTCTGTCAGTCAGGTACTGGATCCCCTGGATATCATGTTCCATACCGCTTGTGCCATAGTAGTGCATACGGTCTGTCAGATATTTCTCTTCATAAGAATCCGCGCCATAGCTTCCATCAATTGCCAACAACTCATATTCTTCCAGGAGTTCTCTGCTATACTCGCCAAAGACAGAGAACACGGCGCGGTCGGCATCCAGACGTTTTAGATTTTTAGCCACCTGGATAGACGTACTCTCCAGAATCGCTGTGATAAATGAGATAAGAAGAACAAAAATAAGACTCAAGAATGCCGTTATCTCGCCCCGCTTCCCCATTAAATCCCCGAGCTTTCACTTGTTATCTTTTCAAAAATTGAGTTCACCAGGCTGATCAGCTGGGTTTTAAATATCAAAACTAAGGCTATAATTACCACCAGTATTAAAATCAGCTCTACTACAGACAGCCCCGTAGAGTCACATAAAACTGCTTTTGCCCTGCCCAACCTCTGTTTTAATCTCCCTACTATTCTCTTCATTTGTTTCCTCCTCTCAGATCTGTATCGTAAAAAATGCCGGAACCACAATCATAATCAGTACCACCGCCAGCATCAGGAACATCGGCCCCAGCATCTTTGTTCCGGCTTCCTCCCCCAACTTCCTGGCCTGTTTTTTTCTGTCCTCCAGTGCATCCGCGGCTTCCCTTTTGAGCAATTCATTCATCCCCCTGCCCCCTTTCCGCAGATTCTGTGACAAAAGTGCGCCAAACCTTCGATACGCCGGCAGACCGCACCTGCTGCCAAACCGTTCATAGCATTCCCCCTCTGTAACGCCGCCCTGAATCTCGTGCATCGTATAGGACATTTCCTCATAGGCAATCCGGGAACCTTTTCTATCCCTTCTTTTTTCATACTCTTCCACCATCTTGAACCATGCTTTGCGAACGCTCATTCCCGCTCCCAGGAACAGGGTGAACTGGCTGATCATCTGTGGATAGTCTGTGGACAACTGTTTCTTCCGCTCCTCCACCATCTGTTTATGTTTCTGCCTGTCCAGAAAAAAGACTGCCGCTGCCGCCACGATTCCCAGAACGAATAGTCCCGCTGCCCTGGACTCTCCCGGATATTTCCATGTTATTTTACTCCCATCCACGCTGCCCGGCAGAATCAAATATTTTTCTTCCGGTTCGGCCAGCTCTGCCTCCCGCAGTGCCTTCTGTAGTTTTTGCATCTTTTGTTCTTTTTCGTTTAACCTGGGAGGAAAGACGTTTACATAAAAGGTATGTACAGCCTCCTCCCCGCCATATGTAAGAACTGCACGCAGCTCAACCAACGTACCTTCTTCCTGCAGATGTTCCTGCTGCAGCTCCCCCAGAAGATTAACGATTTTGTAATTTCCGGACTCCCACGACACATTAATTCCCATACCCGGCACCTGATCCGCCAGTTTCAGATTATGCCTGACTTCATCCAGGCTCTCATTTTCCCCCAGCACAGCCTTTTCCAGTCGTTCTCCGGCCTTCTTAAATATCTCCGGAAGTTCCTCTTTCTGATACCGCTGCTCTTCTACCTGTACAGTCAACGGCGCCTTGTCTCCGTCTACCCGGGCCTCCAGTTCCACCTTTTTACTTCCCTCACCGTGGCTGCCACGGGCAAGTATACTTTTTCCTTCTGCATTTTTCTCCGGCCTCAGGCGGCTGTCAGCAGCCAGCATCAGGAGTGATATTACGCTTGCAGCCAAAAAGATAATTCCCATTCTTCTATACACTGTGTTTCGCTTCTTCATAATCTACACCTCTATATCCACCAGCTTTTCTCCCATCCGGTAAGCGGCCGCATATATCAGCAGACATCCCGTCATCAGCGCGGCTCCCCCCAGATTTCCGTAAAGCACCTTCATAAAATCCGGAAAAGCCATTCTCATATAAAACAGAATGCCAAATGGTATGATACACATCACCTGAAATTCCAGCTTTTTAGAAGCTAGAAGCGTCTGTATCTCCTTTTCCGCTTCAATCTTATCACTGATATCCCTGACCGCACTTTTGAGTATCGCTATGCTGTCCCCTCCTGTCCGCTTTGCCGCAGCAAATACCGTTACGAAGTTCTCTACATCCTCCTGGCTGACCCTGGCCGCCAGATCATTCATGACCTGTTCAACCGGCTGGTTCATATCCAGCTGATGGATCATCCGATCAAATTCTTTTCGTATTCTGCTGTCCTTCCGAAACAACGGCTTCAGATCCCGGGCAGTCTCGCGCAGCGCATTCTCCACGGAATATCCCACGTTGAGAGCTGATGCCATGGTTTGGATACTGACCCGAAACTGTTCCCTGAATTCCTGCTCTTTTTTCCGGAACTGCCTGGACCTCCAGTAGAGCAGATAGACATATAAAGCAGGCAGAAGCGCCAGCGCCGCAATCCACGTATCGTAGAAAAGATATGCGGTCATGCATAGAAGCAAAATTCCATTTATCAATGCCTGTATATATTCCTTACAGCGTATATCCTGCTGCCAGCAGCTTCTCCCGGTTGACAAGCTCTTCCACTTTCATAAGCCGTCCTTTAACTTTTCCATCTTCTGATCCCTCCTCCTGATACGCAAAAAGTGTCTGTATCTGTATCTCACCATCTTCATAGCCCAATACTTCTGCTATCTCCATTACTTTTCTGCTTCGATCTCTCAGCCGCCCCAGGTGGATAATAATATCAAGGGCCGAAGCCACCTGCCGCTGGATTGCGGTAAAAGGCATATCAATCCCCATCATCATCATTGTCTCCAGACGGTGCAGCATATCCACGCAATTATTCGCATGGCCGGTGGACATAGAACCGCTGTGCCCATTCAGCATGGCCGAGGAAATCATATCCACGGTTTCCTCACCCCGGACCTCTCCGACCAGGATTCTGTCCGGACGCATCCGCAGTGCCGACTTGATCAAATCCCGTATGGTCACTGCCCCGGATCCCTCCAGGTTGGCATTCCTTGCTTCCAGCCTGACCAGATTGGGAACGCCTCTAATCTGCAGTTCTGCATTGTCCTCAATGGTGATCAGCCGCTCATCTTTTGGTATATAATCAGACAGGGCATTCAGAAATGTGGTCTTCCCGGCCCCGGTTCCGCCGCTGACGAATATGTTGTACCTGGAACGCACCAGGAGCTTTAGAAACTCGACCGCCTCGCTGCTTATGCTGCCCCACGCAATAAGCTGCTCCATTGTTACCTTCTCCTTGGGAAACTTCCGGATCGTCATAATGGGACCGTCCAATGCAACAGGTTTTAATACCACATTCACACGGGACCCGTCCTCCAGCCTCGCGTCAACAATGGGGGAGGCTTCGTTCACATACCGGTTTGTTCTGGATACAATCTGCTGTATGACATCCTCCAGCTTTCCCGGAGAAAGGAAGTGCCTGTCCGATTCGTATATCTGTCCTCCTTTCTCCAGAAAAATATGATCTGTGCCGTTGATCATAATCTCCGTAATATCATCGTCCTCGATCAGATCCTGAAGGATATCCAGCTTTCTGAATGCATGAAACAGTTCTCTGCTCAGCTTAATTTTTTCCTGCAGTGGTATGTAAGTTTCTCCTCCCGCCTGATTGAGTACGGAATGTATGAGATCCAGCAGTTCATCGTCCTCCATCTCCCTGCCCATATCCATCTCTTGCAGCACTCTGCCGTATAACTCTTCTAACTGCTCTATGCCTCCTCACCAGCCTTTCTCGCAACCCGTTTCTGTACGGTATGTTCCAGCACATCCTCATAGCCCGTACGCCTCAAGTTCTCAAAATACTGCTTCAGCTTTGCCGAAGAAACCGGCTCATCCGTATACAACGTATACACTGTGCGGCATTCCCTTAGTATGCGGTACAGACCGTTTACACCGTCCCCCAGATCCAGGATCACGGATTTATAAATGGACTGATCAAAAATGGCTTCAAACAGTCTGATCCACTCAGCCTCTTCAACCGCCCTCAGATCCTGAATAACCGGCATCGGAGAAATATAATCCAGTGTCCCCGCCCTGCCGGCCATGGCGCTTATTCTTAGTCCAATATTCGCCTTATCCTGCCTCAGATAATACAAGAGATCCGTCAGGTTATGCTCCGTTTCCTCCGGAAAATAATGGCTTGTCCCGGAATACTCCTCCAGATTCAGATACAGGACCGGCCCTTCTTTGGAGAGCTCCCTGCCAAGCTCCAGCGCAAACTTTGTCTTTCCGATCCGGTGCACCGGAGAATAAACACCGATCAGCTGCACCTCTCCCCTGCCTTTGAATCTCCCCTGTATTTCCTCACCGTCCAGGGCCTCCTCCAGGATAAGGCTGAGGATCCTATCTGCGGATTGATACTTAAAGATCCCCCTTTCTTCCGGAAGAAGCCCGCTGTTTTCACCCTTAATCAATACGTAACGCCTGTCGGCGTTCATCTGCTGCCTCTGTTCGGGCGGGCAGTCTTCCCCCAGCAGCAGGATGTGGACTTGTTTCTGCTGTGAAAATGCCTCCAGATGATCTGTGTCCTGAAAAAGATGCATCTGAAACCCCAGCTCCCTGTGTGAGCCTACGGCCTGCATAAGATTCTTTGCGTACTCCTGCTCCGCATCCCATATTACAAAATTCTTTGGATGCAACTTGTCCCTCCTTTTTTCATTTTTAATACAACAACGTTTGAAAATACCGCTGCGAATATGCAGCATGATTCTTACATGATGGTTAGTTCATCGTCCCAACCCAAGATACATCCGGCACCACGATCCGGCGCCTGAATGATGACAGCAGCTCGAACAACTGCTGTGTGAATCGTATTATAAACACAGATTTTTAAAATGTCCATACTTCTTTTCAAATAAATTACTTTTTGTGAAAACCTCACAAATTTTGATAGAACAAAATTCCATAAAGCAGACACACGCCAGGAATACCAAGGCTTCCGGTTGTCAAAAAGGACACTGCATTCAGCCCCACATTCAAAGCATTATCCCCAGGGAGCAGATATTGATTAATAAAATAAATCAGCCCCATGCCCAAAATAGCACGGATCACAAAGTTCACAACCATATTCCCCCATTTATTTCCTTCCATACTCACACATCCTCCGGATCAGCATATATGATATCCTATTCAAATCCGTGACAAAATATTCCCCCGGGCCGTGCAGTCCGTAAAATAATACGTTCTGCACGGCCCGGGGGATAACATGCGGACAGTTCTCCGGAGCCTGTCTACAGCTTGATCTTTACCTCGCGGTTGGTCCTATGGTATTGGTGGTACCGCACCCCCGCCGCGTCCATCATCCGCTTGGAAGCCAGCACACCAGGAGTATCGGCGTATTTGTCACAGTCATAGATAACTTCCTTTATCCCGGACTGAATAATAGCTTTTGCACATTCATTGCACGGAAAAAGGGAGACATACAGCTTGGCCCCCGACAGGCTGCCGCCATTGTAATTCAGGATGGCATTTAACTCACTGTGCGTAGAATATACGTACTTTGTCTCCAGGGGATCATCCCCTTCTCTTGCCCAAGGAAATTCATCGTCTGAACATCCGATCGGAAACCCATTGTATCCCATGGACAATATCTTATTATCCTGACTGACAATACAGCATCCCACCTGTGTATTCGGGTCCTTGGAGCGCATGCCCGAAAGCATTGCCACCCCCATAAAGTATTCATCCCAGGAAAGATAATCCTTTCTTTTGTCAGACATATCTATCCTCTCCTTTCGTTCTTACACCTGTTATTTCGTTCCGAAAATGCGGTCTCCCGCATCCCCCAGTCCGGGTACGATATATTTATGCTCATTCAGATGGTCATCCAGCGCACCTATATAAAGATCCACATCCGGGTGTTCCTTCTGCATCCTCTCCACACCTTCAGGCGCTGCTATAATACACATGAAACGGATTCTTTTCACTCCTTTGTCCTTCAGCATCTGAATCGCTGCTGTACTGGAGCCGCCCGTTGCCAGCATCGGATCAACGACAAAGACCTCCCTCTCATCGCAGTCCGCCGGAAGCTTGCAGTAATACTCCACCGGTTCAAATGTCTCCGGATCACGATAAAGCCCGATATGTCCAACTTTTGCAGCGGGTATCAGAGAGAGCATCCCGTCCACCATCCCAAGGCCTGCGCGCAGAATCGGCACCACAGCAAGTTTCTTACCGGTCAGTTCCTTACCGATCATCTCACAGATGGGTGTCTTAATCTTCACGTCCCGGAGCTTCAAGTCCCGCGTAGCCTCATAGCACATCAGGCCGGCAATCTCCCCGACTACCTCCCGGAACTCCTTGGTCCCCACCTCTTCCCTGCGGATATAGCTGATTTTGTGCTGAATCAATGGATGATCCATAATGTGTACTTCTGACATCATTCTCCTCCTTTAGTAAGTGCATTAAGTTTATATGTTAATTTTTTTATTAACATCAATATTATTTCATAGCATTCTCCGTATGCCGTTAATGGTTGTCCATAAGGATTTGGTATTTCTGTATCATCCTCCGCGAACTCATTTAGAGTATATACATTTTTTATGTTCTCATACTCGGATATAACCTTCCACTTTTGATTCTCATCCATTGTCAGAACGAGCGTATCCTCCTGCAGGTCCTCCTCAGAGAAAGCAATGGAGGAATGGCCTTCCAGGCTCATCTGGCCGCTTTTCATAATTGCCTCGGCCTTCTGATTGGCAGGCTCAGGAAACAGTACGATAAGCCCCCTGGAATCTATGGCGTACTCCTGTTCCAGATCCTGACAGCGCAGAAGTTCCGCTGCCATGGGGCCTCTGCTTGTATCGGTATTGCTTAAGAATACGATGCGTCTGTATTTCTGCTGCTTCACGATTGCAGCGGCAGGCAGCATCACATGCCCGGCCGCCTTTTCCAGCCGGTTCATGATCGCCTTGCCGATCCCCTGCGCGGCAAAGGACTCACTGAAGATTACGCTGACTTCCTCCTCATCAAATTCCCGGAGAACCGCATAGAGATTCCTTGCAATGGCCTTCTCATTTTCCCGCGATCCCAGATTCTTTACCAGTCCATAGGTATAAAAGGGCATCGTCTCGTTTGTCGCAATAATCCCGGTCTTTTGCCCTTTGCGGTGTGCCTCATAGGCAAGCTGCCGGATCGCAAGCACTTCCTCTCTCAGAGTGCCTTCCACGATCATCAGCCTGGCCCTGGGCGCGTAATGGCGGTACTTCATCCCCGGAGCTTTGGGCGCCTGTGTGCTCTCACTTCCCAGTATGGTCTCATCCACGCTGACCGCACCGATGACTTCCTCCAGCATACCCGCCGTAATGGCGCCGGGGCGCAGAATCATGGGAGGTGTCACTGTCATGTCCAGAATGGTGGATTCCAGACCGATATCCACACTCCCGCCGTCCAGGATCATATCGATCTTACCTTCCAGATCCTCTGCCACATGCTGTGCCGTCGTGGGACTCGGACGGCCGGACGTATTTGCGCTGGGCGCAGACACGTACCCTCCCGCTGCAAGGATCAGTTCCCTTGCAATCAGGTCGCTTGGCATGCGTACAGCAACCGTCTCAAGGCCCCCGGTCGTTCCCATCGGCACAATATTACTTTTTTCAAAAATCATTGTCAAAGGCCCCGGCCAGAAATGAAATGCCAGTTCCTCTGTAGCAGCGGGAATGTTCACCGCGATCTCATCAAGTGCCTGCACATCTGCAATATGCACAATCAGCGGGTTGTCTGACGGACGCCCTTTTGCTGCATAAGTTCTTTTTGCTGCCTCCTCATCCAGTGCATTTGCTCCCAGTCCATAGACTGTCTCCGTGGGAAATGCAACAAGTCCGCCTCTTTTCAGTATTTCTCCTGCTTCCTGTATCACGTCTTCGTCTATCTGATTCTTATCTACTTTTTTTATTATTGTTTTCATAGGCTTCATTATACCATTAATCAACCTAAAAAAAAACTCTCTTTCACAAAATAAGATGCAGTCCTAATTCAGGCATTGCAAAATCCCCGCGCAGACGGCCTCCGCCAGCGCATCCTGGTATGCTCCGTCCACCAGTTTTTCCGCCTCCTCATAATTACTCAAAAAACCACATTCTACAATAATGACGGGCACCTCTGTCTTTTTCAGCATATAATATGTATCATTCGCCTTTGCCTGCCTTTTATTGTCCGGATCAACAGCCAAAAGAGCCTCCTGCATAATACCGGCAGCCTTCTCTCCGCCCTTGGAATGCGTATAGTAGAATACCTGGGCGCCATGTATGCTTTCTCCTTCATAGCTGTTCTGATGTATGCTGACCGCGAGATCCGGTTTTTCCTTGTTAATAATCGCCACCCGTTTCTTCATGTCTTCTGCTTTTGAATTTGCAATTCCGTTTTCATCCTCGCGTGTCATGATCACCGACACTCCCTGTTTCTCCAAAAGTGTCTTTACCTTGCCTGCAATCTCCAGGTTTATGTCCTTTTCCAGCGCTTTATTAATTCCTACCTTGCCCGGATCAGAGCCGCCGTGTCCGGCGTCTATGACAACCATTGGCTTATCGCCCTTTTTTGCCGCTGCCGCAGTCTTTTTGCCCTCGCTTCCCATATAATTCTTGTACAGGTATTCCCCTGCCTTCTGGCTCCCTATTACTGCGCACAAAAGCAGTACGATCAGTCCCAGTATTCCTATTTTACGGCGCAAAAAAACATCCCCTTTCTCATATACTATTCCTAAGTATATGCAGAAAAAGGATGTTTCTTTCATATTTCTGCAGTGCGGCTTACAATCACGCGCACTTATGAACATCGTAAAATTCACTAGTACAGCAGGTACTTATTGCTGAATCATTAGTGCAACGCTGTACTAGTTCACATATTGCAGGATTAGATCCCAAATACCTGAATTCTCCCAGCCGAGCCGCCACTCAGCCACTCCGGCCAGATTATTGCTTTTGATCAGCTTCAGCTTCTCCTCAATGGACTGGCTGTCCTCAAGCCATATTTTATAAGTTCCGCCATCGACATCCCACTGGGCATAATTCTGCTTCGTCTTATCATCCCATTCGGCCTGAACGCCTGCCGTCTGTAATGTCTGATTTGCCTCGTCCATGCCCATGGCCGTACTCGTCACTTTGTTCGGATACTGCGCCGCCTCTGTGCCTGCTTCCTCCTCCAGTTCTGCCGTTGTCTTAGGAGTCTCCAGCCACAGCCTTGTGTAGAATGGAATTGCATTGACAAGTTTTGAATTCGGAACGACTTTGAGGGCGTTCTCTATTCCGTCCTTCACATAGTTATAAGATGCCACAGGGCCTGCTTCATAGGACCCCTCCGTGTGCTCGTCATACCCCATAATGATAACATAATCCGCCATAACCGCCTGTTCCTTCAGGTTATAGTGCTCGTTATACGGCATGGGGACATAATTATCCACGGAAAATACAAGGCCGTTCTGCCTGCATTTTACGGACATCTCGCGTACAAACTGAATGTAATGTTCTCCACATTCAGCGGATATAAGCTCAAAATCCAGATTGATGCCGTCGATGCCTGACTGCAGCGCAGCTCCGATTACCTGGTTGATTAGGTTCTCTCTCTTTGAGGTATAGCTTAAAACTGCATAGGTCTCATCGTAAGAGCTTATACCTCCATGGAAATCTCTCAGCACAGCCCACACATCAAGATTCGACTGATGCGCATAGTTGACGTACTCGGAATTAGCCAGAGACGAGATATTCCCGTCCGTGTCGCTTATGTTGAACCAGGTCGGTGCAATCGTAGTCAAACCCTTGGTATTGGCAATTGTCTCCAGCACATAGCTGTTCGCCGTGTCATTCTCCACATTGTGCCAGGCCATATTAATCGTATAACCGGTAGAAATATTCGTATAATCCGGCTCCTGGAACTCTCTGGACCGGGTCTCTTTTGTGATCTTCTTCAGCGAACTTGTCTTAACATAACCAATGAACCCATCGCTGGTACGGACCTTCATCCAGTCATTCTCATCTTCCAGTATCCTTAGCTTTTCTGACTTTTTCACCTCTGTCAGAATCGGGCTCTTCACACCGCCCTGGTATCTGACCTGAGTGTCCCTTTTCAGACCGGATACGCTTTGTTCTCCCCAATTGCAGTCAATAACCGCCCTGTCAGGGTTCTCATATACTTTATATTCCATATTGGTATACTGCTGTATAAATGCGAGTGCAATATATGCAGTCTTACCTTCGGTCTTCAGAATTACATAGTCTTCACTTTTCTTTTCCTTAATATCGGTGTACTCTTTGCTGCCGACGCTTACAGATACGCTGCCGTTCGGAAGGGTATAGAGCAGGATGTTCTCATTAGAATCCCAGTAAAATCTTTCATTGATATAATTACGGACCACGGAATACTCCACATAGGGTATGCCATCGTAAAACTTTCCGCCTGCAGAACTGCTCTCCTGCGTTCCTGCATCCCGGGCGCCCATGATCTGGTCATCCACTACCACCGCAAGATCATCGTTATTCTGTATCCCATAATATTGTTTCAAATCAGCCTTCTCTTTTGATGAGCCGTATTTTTTCCAGAATACGAATCCGCCTAATGCTATAATAACCAGAACAACGAAAAGAATCATCCTTATGATGAGATTGCGTCTTCTTCTCCTTGCCCGGCTGCTCTTTCTCCTTGGTCCCTGGCCATTCGGCCCCGTACTCACTGGTCTTGAACTCCCCGGTCTCTGGTCACTGCTGGCTGGGCGTCTTCTCTGTGCATTCTGCTGGCTGCGCCTTCGGGCATACTCAGCTCTTTTTTCTCTTTCGTCCATGCCGCACCTCCTATCAGACCTTATTATACCATATTTTTTTCATACGTCATTAGTATTTTGTCTTTTTACAAAGTTTTTAGACGTATGCCCGTGGCAGCCTGTATTGCCGGCTGTCCGGCAGACTGAGGGGATTCTCTGCCTAATTGCTTCCATTAATATTTACAAAAGCGAGTGATTCTATGTATCCTTTGGGATCCAGAACGTAATCCCGCATATAGCACCCTTCCTCACGGATCATATGCGCCGTCACAATCTGCAGCGGGCTGGCCTGACAGCCGTCCATAAGCATGTTCACACCGTGCTTTTCATAATTCTCCAGTTCTGTGTATAAATCTCTGTATAAATGAGCTGTGTCACCAATTTCCATGGCTCACTCCTTTCCCTGCGGATTCGGATAAATAACAGCCGCTGCCTGCTTCTTTCATACCGAAGGCCTCGTGACGTACCGCCGGACTGGTGCAGCATGGAAGATAGTATGAACCCGCAGTTCCCTCCTCTTTAAGAATATCTGATGATTGCGTCCCTGAATGGGACATGTGATTTTCCTGAAATATATTCCACAGCTTTCCTGTGATCATGAAAAGATTCATGAGTAAAGATGTCCGGAATATATTTAGATAGGATTTCCTTTATGATTTCAAAAATCCGAATAAAATTCTGTACCTCCTTTCGTATAGACATATATTTATCCTGGAATACTATCTTCTGTAACTGCCATTATAGAGAGCGTGTCCGGCTATTTCAATGTGTTTATTGTTTATAAGCCGTCCACATTTGTTGATAACTGAAAAATATAGCGTCCAAATAATCCTGTGACGGGCATGGTACCAAAGTAGTATAAACTCTCTATAAACTCTTTACAGTTTTTCTTTACATATTTTTTAATTTTGTTTATACTAATAGTGAGAAGATATATTTTTTTTAAAATCCCAATCGTAAGGATGTGATAATATGAAGATCGAAAAACTGAATGACAATCAGATTCGCTGTACCCTGACACACGCCGACCTGGCAGCCAGGCATCTCAAGCTGAGCGAGCTGGCCTACGGCACGGAAAAAGCAAAGTCTTTATTCAGAGACATGATGCAGCAGGCGTCTTTCGACTTTGGCTTTGAGGCAGAAGACATCCCTTTGATGATAGAAGCTATACCTGCTTCTGCGGACTCTATCGTATTAATCATTACAAAAGTAGAGGACCCGGAGGAATTAGACACCAGATTTTCCAAGTTCACTCCGTTTGGCGAGGCTGGTATGGCCAGCACAGCTGAAGCCTTGGAAAAATTGGAAGGGGCGGAAGAATTTCTAAATCTGCTGAATAAGGTAAAAGAAGCCGCGTCCGAAACAGGCAATGCGGCGACCGTACCGGACGCGCCTGCACTTTTCAATGTTCGCCTGTTTTCTTTCGACAGTATGGACCGGGTAATCCAGGTTGCCCATCTTCTTGAACCTGTATACCATGGTTCTAATACACTGTACCATGACACGGAGAATTCATCTTATATACTTGCACTGACTCAATCAGACCATTCAAATAATGAATTCAACAAGATATGCAATATGCTTTCCGAATATGGTACGATTGAAAAAGCTTCCGGCGCTGCGCTTGCATTTCTGGAAGAGCACTGCGATATTATGGTATCTGCAGATGCAGTACAGAATCTGGCCGTAATCTAATCAGATACTGTGGGACGGCGTGTACAGTCCCCGGAGGGATTTTTTATGCAGAATCCTCCGCACATGGCCTTTTTATTAACCGTTTGCTTTCATGGAAGCGTTAATCTTTTCTACAAGCAGATCAGAATCAATGCCATGCACCATAGCAGCTTCTTCCAGAGATTCCATCTGTGCTGACGGGCATCCAAGGCAGTGCATTCCTATCTCCATTAAAATAGGTGCTGCATCCGGGTAAATATTTAATAATTCACCTATGGTGGTACTTTTAGAAATCTGTCCCATTTCTATTTCCTCCTTTATTATTCAGTGCTTTTTATTATAATCCCAATTTTTATAATAATCAACCGCCTAAAATGTAAAATCCTTATAAAACACCGACACACTTCCGATCTATTTTCTGAATTGTTCGAACAATTATTTTCAATTTTTGACTACTCAAAAGTCAATCATTTTGCTGATTTTTTTCGACAAAAAATTAAATTCATCATAACTTAACAAAACGTTCGTTCTTTTTTTTATAAAAGTAATCCACCAAAAACACATGTTTTTATGTGGATAATGTGTATAACTTTTATAAAAACTAGATTTTTCCACGTTTTTTTGAGTTTTGAGTGTGGATAAGTTGAAAACTACCTTTCCCAAAGTTTCGACATGTTTTTACATTTTTGTGCATTTTGTATATGCCATCCTTTTCACATTTATCACATTATTCGCGTTTTTTAGATATCCTGAGTCAAGATGTCTAACAAAAAACTACACTTCAAATGCAGTTTTTTTTGAAGTGTAGTTTTTTTTGTCAAATCTTTAAATTTAATACTTTTATATTACCCTTCGTATTGTAATGATCGGTGTGTAGGTGGCACTGCAGATTCCAATGCCGTCGGCTTCATTCATTGCATTGACGATATTGCCGTCACCCATATATAATCCCACGTGCCCGTCATATAATACGATATCTCCCGGGATCGCTTCTTCTAAGCTGACCGGTGTTCCGACGGACTCCATATCCCACGTCGTACGCGGAAGGCTGACTCCAAAATGTGCATATACGGATTGTACAAACCCGGAACAGTCAGCGCCTTCTGTCAGGCTCGTACCGCCCCATACATAGGGGTTCCCGATGAACTGGCAGGCATAATCAATAACGGCCTGTCCACTTGACGCCTGAACCTGCATTGCAGCCGCCTCCTGAGCTTCCTGCTGCTTTGCCGCCTCTTCAGCGGCTATTCGCTCATTTTCTTCATCTTTTGACTCCGCATAGCTGTACTGCTTCTCTACGCTTACATAATCACCGCATACCCAGCCTGCCGTACCGTTGACATAGACCGGATACCAGCCGTTTACTGCTTCGCCGGTTACCTCGTACTGCTGGCCGGCCAGAATCCTCGTCAGAATATTGGCCTCCGTACTCTGTCCGTCTCTTACGTTCAGCACGTCTGCTGTTACCGTTGCATGCTGCTGTTCGTAATTTCCTGCATTTTCCTGGGCTGCTTTGCCTGTATACAGGCACTCTGCGGGTACATAACCTTCTACGGAGCCGGACCGTATCCTTGTCCAGTCTCCATTATATTCAAGCACTTCTGCCGACGAATCACTGTACAGCTTGCCGACCCAGTCACTTGCTTCATCTGGGGCATTTCTAATGTAAGTATAATCACTCACATTAGAAAATGCCATATTCAAATACTCACCCTCGTTATTTGGTACCAGATACAGGTCGATGTTTTCTTTGACCTCCGACTGGTAACATTCTTTTACTGCCGATTCGATTCCTGCAACCGGTATGACCGGCGTATTCTCAGTAGAATTATCTGCCGCCCTGACCGTGATTGCACTCCCCGGAACCAAAATCGCTCCTGCTAAAGCAGAAAGAATCAATTTCTGCTTCATACGTATTGCTTTCATATAAAACCTCCTTGTAAGTGTCTTTATCTTTTGTAGGAAGTTCTAAATGTTACACAATTGTTAAATTTGTTACGTTGTTATTATAGCAACCCCTTAGCATTGTGTCAACCGTTTTTACCCTATTTTCAATTTACACACTTCGACATAAGTCCTAAAATTCTGTTATTTTGCAATATTATTTTTTTATATTCGTTCATTATTTTGTAACATTTTATCAGCCCTATTCCTTCTATTATAATGTTTAACAGAATTTTTAGGATAAAGGAAATCATTTCTATACACTGCTGAAAAACTTTTTTTTATTTTTTTTAAAATACTGTTGACATTTTTAGGAATATGTATTATATTCTAATCACAGTAACGATTACTATTATTAATTTACAAATCGAAAGGAGGTCTATATTGGCAGCTCTGAAGTATAGTCGGCAACGTGAATCCATCAAGCGGTATCTGATGATGACGAAGGATCACCCCACTGCCGATACGGTCTACCTGCATGTAAGGGAAGAATTTCCCAACATCAGCCTGGGTACCGTATACCGGAATCTAAATTTGCTGACTGATATTGGCGAAGTGATCAAGATTCCCACGCCAGACGGCGGTGACAGATTTGATGGTAATGTCATGCCGCACAATCATTTTTTCTGCACAAGCTGCAGAAGGGTTCTGGATCTGGACCTGGATATGAAGAATATCGAAGAGGTCAACAAGGCAGCTGCCGAGAACTTTGACGGCATGATAGAATCCAGCACCACAATTTTCTACGGTAAATGTGGAGACTGCATACACAAGCCGTAATTAGGAACACAGAAAGTTCACTGAATAAACACACGTGATTAATATAGGAAGTGTAATCTGCTTCCTATATTAAAAATAAATTACCGGCAGGCATAAAGCCTCCGGAAGCAACTATACTTATAAAATATTAAAAAGAAAAGGAGATTTTTATTATGAAGAAATTTGTATGTACAGTATGTGGTTATGTTCACGAGGGAGACGCAGCACCGGCTGAATGTCCGATCTGTAAAGCGCCGGCTGATAAATTCAAAGAGCAGACAGGTGAAAGAGAATGGGCTGCAGAGCACGTTGTAGGCGTAGCTCAGGGCGTCAGCGAAGACATCATCGCTGATTTAAGAGCAAACTTCGAGGGAGAATGCTCAGAAGTAGGTATGTACCTTGCAATGGCAAGAGTTGCCCACAGAGAAGGATATCCGGAGATCGGGCTGTACTGGGAAAAAGCTGCTTATGAAGAAGCAGAGCACGCTTCTAAGTTTGCTGAATTATTAGGTGAAGTTGTTACCGACAGCACAAAGAAGAACCTGGAGATGAGAGTTGACGCAGAGAACGGCGCTACAGCTGGTAAGTTTGACCTTGCTAAACGTGCAAAGGCTGCGAACCTGGATGCAATCCATGACACAGTTCATGAGATGGCAAGAGACGAAGCTCGTCACGGAAAAGCTTTTGAAGGCCTGTTAAAGAGATACTTCGGTTAATCACATACCCTTTAGATACACATTTTACTCCAACATTCATATAAGCACCCAATTTATACAGACGGGGCAGTCAGCCCCGCGGTAAAACGTAAATGCCTGCATAGGAACTACCTCTCCTCTGCAGGTAATTTACTCTTGCCGGAATGGGATATTTATCCATTTTTTATTTTTATTTCATTGAATCAGAAAAACAGCATGTTATAATATAGATATTAGAAAAAACAAGGAGGATTTACTATGTCAAAGTACGCAGGAACAAAAACAGAAAAGAATCTTATGGAAGCATTTTCAGGTGAGTCACAGGCACGCAACAAATATACATACTATGCATCTGCAGCAAGAAAAGCCGGCTATGTACAGATGTCCAATATTTTCTTAGAGACAGCTGACCAGGAAAAAGAACACGCAAAAATGTGGTTCAAAGAATTCCACGGAATTGGGGATGTAGAAGCCAATCTGGAAGATGCTGCAGCAGGCGAGAACTTCGAATGGACAGATATGTATGCCCGCATGGCAAAAGAAGCTGAGGAAGAAGGCTTCACAGAACTGGCATCCAAATTCAGAGGCGTTGCAGAAGTAGAGGCTGCACATGAGAAACGTTATCAGAGACTTCTCGATCATTTCCGCGCAGGACAGACTTTCAAAGACGAAGCGCCGCTTGGCTGGAAATGCGGAAACTGCGGTTATATCTACCAGGGCGACGAAGCTCCGGAAGTATGCCCGGTATGTGCACATCCACGTGCATACTTCGAAAGAAAAGCTGAGAATTACTAAAATATAAGGTATAATATAGTTGTAAATCAAGTGTGCAGGCCCCTCATGACTGAGGAGCCTGCACACTTTGTATGATGCCGTTTTGCGGCTGTATGGATGATCGGGGCTCGTATATCCTCGAGAGAAGCTGGCGGCCACGATAAATTCAGTTTTGCAGCACTATTTTCCCCGTCTTTTTTGTCTTTTTGCCACAATGTTAATTTGCTTTCCCCCTGCTATACTAAAATTGTTCATAAAGATCTATTTTAGGAGGAAAACACAATGACTGTAAAAGAAAGAATTTTAGCCACTCTGCGTGGCGAGCCTACAGATGCCCTGCCCTTTGTTCCGCGTCTGGATAACTGGTTCTACGCTCACGAAGAGACAAATACCTTACCTGATGAATATAAGCATGCCAATCTCCGGGAATTTGCAGATGACCTGGGCGTTGGATTTCATTCTATTGTCCCTAACTTCAAAGGCTGGCGCGAAGGCGGGGTCAAAGACCTGCACGTAGGCCTGGGGATTTATGATCTGGAACTTTCTCCCTGGATTGTCAGATTCCACAACGTAGGAATTGCCCATGAACGGAAAGATAACGGTGAATTAACTGTTACTTATGATACTCCCAGGGGCATTATCCGAACCAAAGTTGTCTATACAAAAGAAATGCTCCGGGAAGGAATTACTCTATATGCTCATAAAGAACACGCATTAAAGGAAATTGAAGATTATGACGCACTGGCTTATATTTTTGAGAATGCAGAAGTAATTCCCAATTATGAAGCTTTCACCAAATATCAGTCAGAATATGTAGGCGAACGCGGGGTAGCAGTGGCACTCGCTGCGATGTGGGCGTCTGCCGGACATTATTTAATCAAGGAGCTTATGGGATTTGAAGATTTCTATCTGGCCAGATTCGATGATAAAGAAGCAATGGACCATCTTGTATCCCGTATGACTCCATTCTGTGACAAATTATTTGATGCAGCAATTAACAGCCCTGCCGAGGTTGTTCTGTCCGGAGCTAACTATGACTTTAATTTTACAACACCGGATCTCATAGAAGACTACGTGGTTCCATCCTTAAAAAAGCAGAGCGACAAAGCACACAGCCTGGATAAGTTTGTTGCAACACATACTGATGGGGAAAATACAATGCTTCTCGATAAATATGTCCGTGCCGGGTTTGATATAGCAGATTCAATCTGTCCGAAACCTTTGACAAATATCTCCTTACAGGAAACCCGTGATGTGTTTCAAGATAAAATTACAATTTGGGGCGGCGTTCCTTCCACTGCGCTTTTAACAGCCAACACAACCGACCAGGAATTCTATCGTATTGTGGATGAAACCCTGCATGCCATTGGAAAGGGTGATCATATGATTATGTCCGTAGCGGATACCCTTCCCCCGGCAGCAGACTTTGGGCGTCTTCTTTATCTTAAAAAGAAATTTGAAGAATTTGGTCCTGTCACCCCCTAGAGTAAGTTTGAAAATTGCTTCTCGTAAGATGGCGTCCTGGTTTGTCCATTCCACCCGGAGTTCCTTTATATAATAGGAAAATGCAGAGCACTTTCCTATTATAAAAACAGCGGAGGTCCTTTTAGAGACTTTCGCTGTTTTTTCCTAAAAACCGTTTCTTTTTCGCTTAAAATACGCACACATATACTTTAAAAATTCTCTTTCATTGGATTTTTGTAAAGGATTTATGGAGAAGATTACTTTTAGCTTATTTAACCGGAACACCAGTGTATTCTTGTGTATAAATAATTCCTTGCTGCTGTCTACCAGATTATAATTATTACGCTCAAGGGCGTCTACAAGTTCTACTATATCATCCTGATTTTTCTCATCAAGCAGTTCCTCAAACACGTGATATATCTGATGCAGCTCCATAAATGGGACAAGGGAATGTATGTATTCACCGGCATAGTCGTAGAAATATACTCCTCTGCTTTTTGCCTTCACATGATCCCGGAGCCAGCAGCATTGTTGATATGCTTTTCTATACTCTTCCAGCTCATTCTGGAAGGTTCCGATATAAAAATGGCATTCGATATCACGATCCAGCAAAAAGCCAAGAAAGTTCCCCAGATATTCCCCTATTACATACTTATATGTCCCCTGAAGAATCTTGCCTTTGTCAAAACATTTAAATATAATAATTTGTTTTTCCCTTGTTACCGCAGAAATATCTTCATAAGTATGCAGACTTCCCTCTTTAATTTTCCGCAGGAGCTGCGAGGTATCCACATTTCCCTCTGTTGTAATCAGTATGGGGATTCTGACGGCAGTTTCCGAGTACCCAAGCTGGGAGGCATAATATTTCAAAGAAAACAGATCTGTATCTTCACCATAGAGTATTAAATTCAAAAACTGCTCCTTCAGATTCTTACGATGTTGTATATCTTCTTTATATAATTCATATTCCAGCATGGTCTCCACAGACATTCTCATAATCTTCAGTATAGGAGCAACCTCATCGGGCTTTCCTGTCATTCCAATTACGCCAATCTTCTTATGATGATAAAAGATGGCCATATTGATACCATATTTCACTCCCAGATAATTATGCTCTTCATGCTCTGTTATAATCTGATCATCTTCTCCATTTATGATCTTATACGCAATTTCGTGAAATCCTCCAATCCTGTCTTTGTCCTTGCTGGCAATGATAATCCCTTTTTCGTTCATAATATTTACATTATATTCCGTAAATTCGGAAATCTTATCAATAAACCGCTCAGCAAGTATTTTATCTAACATATCCTCTCTCCCTTAAAAAACCAATTATTCTATAGATGTATTTACATATTTAACAACTATCTGAACCATGAACAGTCCGTTTATTATGTTCTCTATTATGAACAAAAACACGTCCCTGCAGGAATTTATCATTAATCCCTGCAGAAACGCACTTATAATATATACTTTTTATAACTAACAAAACTATCGTTACACAACACCAAGGCCGCCAAGGAATACCATTACAAAAGAGGTGAGCAAAGGTATGATAACCGTGACCATAAACATATCAAAATAAATCTGTTTGTACCCATATCCGGACAGATCCAGCAGCACCAGCACACCGCCATTATGCGGAAGGCTGTCAAATGCAGCCGATGATACTGCCGCAACACGATGAAAAGTCTGCAGTGATATTCCCGTTGACTGAGATAAATCAATGAACTTACTGCTCATGGCATCCATTGCTATGGTTAATCCACCGGAGGATGACCCTGTCGCCGCTGTTATTACATAGATAGCAATTGCCTCCGCAATCAGTGGATTGCTTATATTCACAGAAAAGATAGCATCCGTAAGCGCTGCAAAGGCGGGAACTGCTTTGATTACCGCGCCAAAGCCAACAATTGCACTTGTATTCAGTGTAGGAATAATCGAGTTTGTGGCACCATCATTCAGTGTTTTCAATGGATGGAGGTACTTTAGATTTAATAAAATTCCTACAATATTACCGAGCAGCAAAGCCGGAATAATCATATTTGCCTTTACAAAGTCGCCCACCGGTATAATTGCTGGCAATACATTATAGCTGACAAGTACTGTTACAAGCGGTATCAGCGAAATAAGCGGATGAGGTAAATCCTCCGCATTTTCTGAAGGCAGCTCTTTCCCCGGCTGTTCATCAAAAAACAGCCCCTTCTTTTCATACCGTTTTTTTGCATGTCCCAGCCACAACATGGATAACCCAAACATCATGACTGCTGCAATAATTCCCAGTACAGGCGCCGCCATCGCAGTTGTGCCAAAATAGTTGGTCGGAATAATATTCTGGATTGCAGGAGAACCGGGAAGTGCCACCATCGTGAATGTAAAGGTTCCGGCCTGTATTGTTGCCGGTATTAGACGCCTGGAGATATTTGCCTCCCGAAAGATAGCCAGTGCCAGCGGATACAAGGCAAAAGAAGCAACAAACATAGAAACTCCGCCATAAGTCAGAACCGCTCCGGCAAGCACGATAGAAAGCAATGCTTTCCCTTTTCCAAGCTTCCCGACAATGAAAAGTGCAATAGACTTTGATGCCCCCGAGTCCTCCATTACCTTGCCGAAGATTGCCCCCTGCATGAACATCGGCAGATACGTTTTTGCAAATCCAACCATACCTTCCATATAGGTTGTCATGTACGCTTGAAAAAAATCAACTCCGCTCAAAATTGCAACGAGTATGGCGCATATAGGCGTTGCAATATAAATGGAAACCCCCTTGAACACCAAAAAAATAAGTAGAATCAACCCTAAAAAAATAATTGCTATCTCCATGATTTTCCTCCTGATATTTGTTATACCTATTATATCAAGGAGAGCAGCAGACGTTCTTGTACCTAGAATACAAACAATTGTTTCTTTTTTAGATTCAAATACTAAAAATCACTTTTAAGCCTTTCAGGATCTATCCCCCATTTCCACATACCAGTCCCCTGCTGCCAAGCAGCTCCAGCTTCTTCCTGCGCGGCAGCCGCTTAATAGCATACTCCCGCCGCATAGCCTCCTCCTTCGTCTCAAAAGCCTCAAAATAAGCCAGCACCACAGGCCTGCGGGCCCGCGTATACTTAGCCCCCTTCCCCGCATTATGGTCACTCACCCGCTTCTCTAGGTCATTCGTCCACCCTGTATACAAACTCCCGTCCCTGCACCTCAAAATATATGTATAATTCATCCATCAAACACACCTTTCCATACCTATCACTATACCACATATCCACATTCTGATCAAAAAAAACTCCCTCGCTGTGGATAACTCCACCAATTCCCCACCCCCACCTGTAATTTTGTGGATAACTAAAAAAAGTCCTTTTTATAACCAGATAACCAAAGTCCCACAGAACCACCTAGAAAGTCTCTAATCTTTATAAATCATCCTTGGCGCTCCGCATCCGCCTCTCCCCGCCGGATGCT
>OBZW01000123.1_pt1 | contig 78332 bp, 77 predicted proteins | sample 1477021 | NCBI WGS metagenome assembly OBZW01 (sample SAMEA2580262, study PRJEB22360) | human gut metagenome | biome: human gut; feature: human-associated habitat; material: faeces | place: Denmark | collected 2008/2010
AGGGCACCCCGTAACACATGCCCTGCGGGCGGGTCTGCAGCTTTGCTGCAGTACAATGTATACCCAAAGGGCACTCCGTAATCCATGCCCTTGGGGAGCAGAGAATGACATAAAGAGAGGATGAGAAAAATGTCTGCAGAAATTAAAATTGAACATTTAAATCAATATTATGGCCGGAAATGTGCCTTAAAAGATGTAAGCCTTACAATTCATAAGGGGATGTTCGGTCTGCTTGGCAGAAATGGCGCCGGCAAGACCACGCTGATGAAAGTGCTTGCAACGCTCCTGCCAAAGACAGAGGGAAGCGTCTCTGTCTGCGGTATTCCGGTGGAGGATGCGGCGAGAGTGCGCAGGATCACCGGATATCTGCCCCAGGAATTTTCCATGTACCCGAATATGACCGTTTACGAGGCAATGGATTATCTGGGCGTACTGTCCGGGCTTGGAAGCCGGAAACGCAGAGAACTGATACCAAAGCTTCTGTCCCAGGTGAACCTCCTGGAGGATCAAAAGAAAAAGGTAAAGGCATTGTCCGGCGGAATGAAGCGCCGGCTTGGGATCGCACAGGCCATTCTCCACAATCCGAAGGTGCTGATCGTAGATGAGCCTACAGCAGGCCTGGATCCCGAGGAGAGAGTCCGGTTCCGCAATCTGCTGAGCGAAATTGCCCAGGAGCGCATTGTCATTCTGTCCACACATATTGTCGGAGATATCGAAGCTACGTGCGAGCAGATTGCGGTATTAAATGAGGGCGAGATCCTCTATCAGGGTACAGTCTCGGATCTGATTGATATGGCGGACGGAAGAGTCTACACGGCCCAGATCAGCAAATCCGAGCTTCCGCGGCTGAAGGAACGTTATGTTGTCACCAGCATGCTGACGCTTGGGAATAACGTAATGGTTCGTTTTATTGCCGAAAAGAAACCATTTGCACATGCAGAGTGCTGTGAGGCGGGAGTGGAAGATGCCTACATGTATCTCATGCACGGAGAGCGGGGTGATCTCTGATGTTCCTGAGTCTATTAGCAAAAGAATGCCGGCAGACGATGAAGAGTATGATCTACTGGCTGATCGTGGTGATCCTTGTAGTCTTTTATTTTTCCCAGATGGGAGGAATGACGATAGGTGAAAAGCCTGAGCCGGGGCAGGAAAATTACGGATGGACATATGGAGGGAATGAGACGGATATCATGGAATCTGTACTCGGACGCCTTGTTTCGGAATACCTGGCAGGAACATATACCACCTATCCAATCGGTTTTTATAAGTCTGTCACTCCAAGCGAAGCGGAACAGAAGCGGATTGGCGAGATTGTGGAGGAGACCACAGGGCTTTCGGGGGAAGGCGATATTGCGGATGCAATACAGGAGGCAGAAGGCGGCGCCCAGGTGATATACGGCAGCAGCCCCACACAGGTAAAAAAAGGGTTGACGTATGAACGGTTTCAAGAGTTAATGCAGGAAGTCGACGATATGCTGGGCGGAGGCTCTTACTATGCGCCAGACAGCCTGGAGACAAGCGTCTCCCAGCCAAAGACATATGAGGAGGCTCTGGAAGACTATAATAGCCTGATAGAAAACGACCATCTCACCGGTGGTTATGCGAGACTGTTTAGTGACTATATGGGAATTCTGCTCGGTATTCTGCCGGTCTTTCTGGCAGTGACCCGCGGGCTGCGTGACAGACGCTCAAAGATGCAGGAACTGATTGCCAGCAGGAAGGCATCCTCTGCCTGTATCATCACAAGCCGGTATGCTGCCATGCTGATTATGATTATGGTTCCGGTGCTCCTGTTATCCTGTATCCCGCTGGTTCAGTGCTTACAGTCTGCCGCCGGCGCCGGGATCCAGATGGATGTTCTGGCATTTGTCAAATACAGCTTCGGCTGGCTTCTTCCAACTGTAATGGCTTCCGCAGGAGTAGGGCTGGTACTGACTGAACTGACGGATACTGCGCTCGGGGTCCTGGTTCAGATAGCCTGGTGGTTCCTGACAATCTTCGGATCTGTGAACAGTATGCACGGGGGTGCATATGGATGGAGCCTCGTACCAAGGCACAATACGGTCTATAATTATACGGGTTTTCATGAAAACTTTGGTCAGCTAGTAGCAAACAGAGGGCTTTACGCGGCAATTTCTCTTCTCCTGTTAGTAATATCAATTTTTATTTATACACAAAAAAGAAAAGGGAGGCTGGATATCCGTGGCAAAATATTTGGAAATCTTAAAAGAAAACACAAGGCATAATATACCCGTTCATGCCATTATTGCCATCCTTCTGCTCTGCTTTTCTCCGCTTGTACTGGGCGTGGAGAATCTGCCCTATGAGGATGCTGCAAAAGTGCTGGAACGCTATGTGGCGCTGCTCGGCATCATTATGCTGACGCCGGTGTTTCTGCCGGAACAGAATCCGGACCTCCGTGACCTGATCCGTTCAAAATATACGAAAATTACAGCGATATACGGCATCCGTGTGCTGGAAGCAGTCATACTGCTTGCACTCCTGCTGGGCGCTTACATGGCGGTGCTTTCATACAACAGCTGTCAGCTCCATGTACTCCCATACTACGGAGGCACCCTGGCCGAAATGCTGTTTGTAGGAGGGCTGGGGATATTTGGTTTCGCTCTGTTCGACAATCTGATTGCTGGTTATATGATCCCTGTCTTTTACTATATCGTCGCTTTTGGAAGCGGGGCAAAATATCTGAAAGTATTTTACCCGTTTTCCATGGCCCAGGGCAGCTATGCGGAAAAATTCTGGCTGTTTGCGGGCGGTATGATACTCATCGCAGCCGGGATATTTATAAGGGGACGAAAGTGATTCATTCAAGTACGCCAAGGCGTACTTGCGGCGAGATGCGCGTCATGCTCCGCATGATATCATACATCTGCACGTCTCTGCCATCTGCCGGCGGCTTTATCTTGGATGGAGATTGGACTCCCACCAAGACGAAATTGTTACTTACTCGCCACCTATAGAGGTGGGAGTCTTATGTCCGCCGCTTCCGTGGGATAAAACATAACTGTTAACTGAATAGGACAAAAATGCCGCACATATACTACAAATAAAGGGCGTATGTGTGGCATTTCTATATGGGAAGAGAAATAGAAAATGAAAAAATAAAGGAAAAGCTGGCCTCTGCAGCCAGCATGCCAAAAGACGTAGTCCTCGGAGCGGCTGTTGTGACCATCATAGGGGCAGGAGAAGTCTGCATTGAGAATTACCGGGGCATTATAGAGTACACGGATGTCCTGATCCGTGTACAGACCAAGGGATATCAGATCAGGCTGCAGGGAAAGAATCTGCAGATCGAATATTATACGAATGATGAGATGAAAATAACAGGCAGAATTTTATCACTAGAATATTGTAAGTGAGGTAAGGAAACAGTGATTCAGTCAATCATTCGCTATATGCACGGGTATGTAAAAATCCGGGTGGAAGGCTATTCCCCGGAACGTTTCCTGAACCTGTGCCGCCATCACCAGATCTATATATGGGGGCTGAATCCCTGCGGGAATGCATACGAAATGTATATGAGCCTGAAGGGATTCCGCAGACTCAGGCCGATTGTCAGGAAGACTCATACAAAAGTTTTACTTGTCCAGAGAAACGGTCTTCCTTTCTTTCTGCATAAATACAGAAAGCGAAAGCTTTTTTTTATCAGCTTTATCCTTTGTCTTGGCCTCTTATATTTTTATTCGAGTTTTATATGGGATATCCATTTTGAGGGCAATGAAAAATGGACAAACGAGACTCTATTGGAATTTCTTGAGACGAAAGACGTGTCCCCGCATATGGCAAAAAGGAAAGTAGACTGCGCGCAGATTGTAAAAGATATCCGAAAAGAGTATGACGATATTGTCTGGGTATCTGCCTCCATAGATGGAAGCCGGCTGCGCATCCAGATTAAGGAGAATGAGGACACCTTCCGGGAAGAGGCAGAAAGTGCCGATGGTGCGGGAGCAGAAGGCCAGGGGGATGCATCTCTGGATGCGGGAAAGGAAACGGAGACGCCCAGCGATCTGATAGCCACAAAGGATGGCGTGATCACCAGCATTATTACAAGATCCGGAATTCCACAGGTTCATGTGGGCGACACCGTGGCGAAAGGGGATGTACTTGTAACCGGCAGGATAGAGGTGCTCAATGACGCAGGGGAAGTGACCGGTTACCAGTATCAGAAGTCCGACGCCGATATATTTGCAGATACGCAGCTGAATTACGAGGACTCGATCAGCACAACGTATAAAAAGAAATATTATGAAAAGTCACAGCGTCGGCTGTATTATATAAAGGCAGGTTCCTGGTACATCTCCGCGGGAACTGTAAAAAATGATTACAAAGAGTGGGAGATGTATACCAATGAGCATCAACTCAAGCTGGGCGAGAACTTTTATCTTCCGATATCTTATGGCAGCAAAATTGTAAGATCCTATACTTCAAAAGAGAAACCATACACAAAAGAAGAGCTTCAAAAACAGTTGAGCAGTAACTTTAAGCAGTTTTCCAAGGAATTGGAGGAAAATGACGTTCAGATCCGGGAAAACAGTGTCAAAATACATATAAGCAAAAATACGGCTGCTGCAAAAGGAATTTTGTATCTCAATGAAAGAATCACACAGGAGGCGGATACGGAAATTATAGAGATTGAAAATGAGGGACAGGAGGAGGCCGGCGTACCACAAGAATAATCATCCTAGTATCAGTTCAGTCCTGTCTGAACTGTTAGCATTCTTTCCTGTTATTTATTCTTGTGTTAAAAATACAGCCTCCCCTTCTATTTCTGTATCCATAGTCCAGTTATTAGAAATAATCAGCACGGCGATTCCTTTGGAAGAGAGCAGCCTCAGCATATCCAGCGTAATCCGGTTTAAGGAAGTATCTATAATGGAAAAAGGGTTCATGCAGACCAGTAATTCGGGTACATATAAAAGCCAGCGGCAGTAGATGACTTTCTGTACAATTTCCATTGGTACCTGATCGATATTCATCTGGAGATATCCGGGAGGAATAATATCCTTAAGCGTATATTCAACTCCCTTTTGATTGCCTGGATTGGTCCAGAAATTATGGATTTTGCTGTCAAGCGGTACACAGAGGTTATACAGCACGGTCATGTTGTGGAAAAGTACGGTCCGGCGCGGATTGGATTCTATGATTCCGCAGCTTTTCAGATACTGTTTCAGGGAGACAGACTGCAGAGGCTGTCCCCTGAAAAGTATAGTTCCGCTGCCGGCTGATACCTTCCGTCTCAAAATCGATAAGAGATAATCTGTTTCGCGGTTACTGGAACAGATGATTTTCAGAATCTGCCCCTTTTTCAGTGTAAACGACAGCGGGACAGGCAATATATCCTGCACATTTTCGAAGGCCAGAACGGATTCTCTGATATCCCTGTCCTGATGATGGCTCTTCTGATGACGAAGAACAGAATAGGAGCCCAGCGACCTTTGAATCTCTTCCTGGCAGATCTGCGAGCGCGGCAGAATTCGGAGGGTCTGTCCGTTCTTTATCAGATGAAGCGTACACGTAAGCCGAAAGAGACGGATATCAAAAGTCTCCCCGATTAGGAACGTGATACCGTGCTTTTCCAATACTCTGAGAATAGATAAAAGCTGTTCGAATTCACCGGCATCTAAAAGAGAGGCGGCATTCGATAAAAAGATCAGTTTCTTTCCCTGCAGAAATGCTTTCACCAGCTCAACAGCAATTCGTTCAAAATTGGTCAGCGACTTCACTTTTTGATTAACATCCAAAGAAAGGTGAAAAAATTCGAACAGGTTTTCTGCCATTTTTTTATACTTTTTAGCCGTAATCCATAAAAATGAAAGCCGTTCATAAAATAGATTTTCATATACGGAAAGGCTGTTCATCAGACGGCTGGACTCATAGACGATTGCAGTTTCCTTTTTATATGAACGGATATAATCCTGATATGTAACGGCAGTCTCTTCAAAATAAATGATTCCTTCTACTTCCGGAATTTTACCATCAATAAAATCTAAGAAGGCTGTTCTCTCATAAAAACTATTAAAAAGAATTCCGGTATGTTCCCCTTCAAAAACCTGCAGATAGAGGTTCGAAAGGACTGCGCTTTGATTCTGGCGAATCGACAGGTTGAAGATACGAAATAATTCCTTTTTCATAGAGTCAGGTTCCTTTTCTGTATTTTGGGCAGGATGATACGGACATCAGTTCCGATTCCCTGAGTACTGTATACGTGCAGGCCGTATTCATTGCCGAACAGAAGTTTTATTCTGCGTGCCACATTCTGAAGCGCAATACTCTGGCGCTCCTGTTTTCCTGTGGGGGCCGGGGGCCTGGACGGATTTTCAAGAGATTCATTGATCCGATGCAGAATATCGTGCGTCATGCCAATACCGGTGTCCGAAATATTAATGAACAGAAACCGTTCTGTTGTTTCGATCGAAATCGTAATTTTCCCATTCCCGCTCTTTTTTTCAAGCCCGTGGAAGATTGAATTTTCGATGATTGGCTGGAGAGTCAGTTTGGGAATAAGCAGGGTAAGAACCTCGTTTCTGTCATCCGGCCAGATCACATCCATATTGATTTTATCTCCAAACCGGTATTTCTGGATGATAAAGTAATTCTCTGTATGATCCAATTCATTCTCCATCGTAGTCAGATTGCCGGTATCGGTAATTGTATAACGGAAAAAGGTAGCCAGTGCCTCAATGACCGATGAAACGGTTTTCAGTCCCTCGTACAATGTATCGCCCCGCAGGGCTTCCAATGTATTGTACAAAAAATGCGGATTAATCTGGTTCTGCAGAGCAAGATATTCCGCCTGTTTTTGAGACTTTGCGAAGTCTATTTTCTGATATTTAAAATCATACATCATGTTCAGCAGCTCTTCCGACAAAAAGGGTGAAGCAGATGCCAGAAAGGCATCAAAATCTTGCATGGAATTATAATCCCTGGCAGCTTCTTTTAGTATTTTCTGCGGCCTTCGGAGAAAATACCAAATATAAACAAATAATGCTATATGGACTGCCGCCAGTAAAAAGAAGAGTGCTGTATAAGAAATATTCCCTGGGATCACTGTCAGACAGATGGCAATGTCGGATAACACAACCAGAATGACAGAGAGTGTACAAAGTATATGATAATAAGTTTTTTTCATGATCTCACCCGTATGTCAGGAAAAAAGTTTTCGGTAAGCGGCAGGAGTCATTCCGGTAGTCTTGCGGAAGCACCTTATGAAATATTTCAGGTCATGGAAGCCGGTACGTTCGGCTATCTCAATGATTTCCAGATCTGTCTCTGTGAGCAGGTCTTTGGCGTTCTGGATGCGGACATCTGTCAGGTATTCAATAAAGCTGCTTCCGGTCTCCTTCTTAAAGATATTTGAAAAATAAGAAGCGTTAAGACCGACTACCTGCCCGATCTGTTCCAGTGTCAGGCTTTGCTCATAATGCCCGTTGATATATTGTTTCGCCATAAGTACAGCTTTGGACTGTGCTTTCTTCTTATGAGATTTCCAGTCCTGAAGCAAAGCACATTGTTCTTCGGCGAGATAAGAAAACAAATCATAAACAGAAGTAAAGGAAAGAAAGCAGGTATTCCATTTATCGGTCAGCTCGTCCGAAGATACATTGATTTTATGCTGATTCAGGCAGAATAAAAAGAGTGTGACAATTTCATTGTATACACGCCGGATGAACGCACCGGTAACAGCGTCCAGAAGGACAAGCCGATTCGCAAGATCAGACAGAAATTCCTGCAGCTTTTCGTACTGGAATGTCTCGGCATAGCTGAGATACTGGCTTCTGAAAGAGGGTGTGATAAAGTCCGACACATGGCTTTTACATTTCGGTATCCTGGAATAGGAATAAATGGCATCGCTCCCTGAGAGGACTTTTTCACACAGTGCAGATTCTATCTCCCCAAAACAATCGGTGATTTCTGCAAAAGTGTGCTTAATACTGCTTTGAAGCAGTATAACATGAAGTTCAGGAAAGATTTCTTTTAATGACAGCAGGGCTCCCCGGATGCTTTTGGAAGTCTGGTAAATGTGTGACAGCTGTTCTTCATTGTCATTGACAAGGCAATATATGTATCCGCCGGAAACGGTCATGGAACAGTCATGATACTGACCTGTTTCTGAATCAATGATCCCGGCTGCTTTATTTACCAGAAAATCACTGACAATTGTCCGGCCATTCTCATCAGGGGTGTCAAGATAAATGCAAAGCAGAGTAAAAGCAGATTCCTTAAAATTGGTGTAATAAGTCCGGTTGATATCTTCAATGGAATGGAAGGCCTGTATGATCTGCGGGTTTAAAATCAGATCATTGATGAAATTGGATTTGATGCGTTCCTGAGTCGAATTTAACTCATTTCGGATTGCTTCATCCTGCTGCCTGTGCGATTCCATTGACTGGTGCTTTTCTACGATTGAGACTAGTGTTGCCTTCAGGTCTTTTTCTTTGATTGGTTTTAATATATAATCAGAAACACCGTATTGAATCGCACGCTGTGCGTAGTCAAACTGCCCATAACCGCTGATAATAATAAAATGGATCCCGGGATTGAATTCTTTCGCGGCCCGTATCAGGGTAAGTCCATCACATCCGGGCATTCGGATATCGGTAATGATAATGTCCGGAGAAGTTTCTTTTACCATATCCAGGGCCAGCAGCCCGTCATGGCATATACCTGCGATATACAGGCCGAGTGACTCCCAGTCAATCAGGCACTGGATCAGTCTGCAGACCTTTTCTTCATCATCTATAATCAGAACTTTTAACATATAATTCCTCCCCCTTAAATATTCTCTACCAGATTGGAATCAGTATAATGGATTGTACCAGAGATTTCAATAGATGTAGTGAAAAAACACAATTAATAAAAGAAAAAGATATCAAAACCATACAAAAGATACAAAAAACTAAAGAAAATCCTCTTTTTACCAAAGATAATGAGTTGAAGCAGAATATAATAACAAATATAATAATTGCAGGAAGAACGATATATCGAGAAACCATAGATGTACATAAAATAACAGGAGGAAATATATGGAAGAGAACCTTTCGTATCAAATCAGTACGAAGCCAGTGAGATCAAAGCGGATTGATGAATTATACAGGTATATTACTTCTTTTGAAAGCGGTATCTGCATAGAGAGAGGAAAATATCTGACAGAATTTTATGAGACAGAACCGGATCTGCCGAATGTACTGAAACGGGCACGCGCGATTGAACATGTATTAAAGAATATGAGTATCTACATGATGCCGGGGAGCCTGTTTGCAGGCAACCAAACCTCCACCCCCCGTTGGGCGCCCATTTTTCCGGAGTTTGAAGTGGAGTGGATGGAGGAGGAATTTATCAAAGGAAATCCATATTTCCCAGATACAAGACCGGCAGACAGATACGTTCTGCGCAGGGAAGATATGGATGACATTCGCCATATATGTGATTGGTGGAAGGGCAAAACGCATGTGGACAGGCTTAGAAACAGGCTTCCAAAAGAGGCGCTCCTGACCCACTATGAGATAAAAGCTGCAGATATAGGGGCATATTTTCAGGGCGGTGACGGACACTTTGCTACAGCACATGAATGGCTGATTAACCACGGCCTTGAAGAAATGATTCATCTTGCAGGGCAGGGGCTTGATCATCTGGACTGGAAAAATGATCCCGAAGCAGTTAAGAAAAAGGATTTTTACGAAGCTGCGATTGTAACGGCCAATTCGGTCATTCATTATGCGGCAAGATATGCAGAGCTTGCAGCCCGGATGGCAGCAAAAGAAGCTGACCCGGTCAGGAAAAAGGAATTGGAAGAAATAGCAGAAATGTGCACCCATGTTCCTGCAAAACCGGCCAGAACCTTCAAAGAAGCGCTTCAGTTTATCATTATCACCCATATCTGTCTGCATATAGAGGATAATGGTGTAGGAATTTCCTTCGGGCGGTTTGACCAGTTTATGTATCCATTTTATGAAAAAGATATTGCCGAAGGACGTTTAGAACGGGAACAGGCGGTTGAAATGGTAGAAAACTTTTTCCTGCAGATTTATACAAGCAACAAAGTAAGAAGCTGGCAGGATACAGATTATTTCCGGGGAGTACCGATGTTCCAGAATCTTACGATCGGCGGACAGGATCCGGTGAGAAAATGCGATGCAACGAATGAACTCAGTTACATCTGTTTAGATGCCATCTACCATACAAGAATACCGCAGCCGTCGCTGACCGTGCGTTTCCATAAAAACACACCTTTTGAATTCAAAATGAAGACAGCAGAAGTGGTGAGGCTTGGAACAGGGCTTCCGTCTATCTTTAATGATGAGACATATATCCCGGCGCTTCTGAATCGGGGGTATGAGCTGAACGATGCTTATAATTACTGTATCATTGGATGTGTGGAACCGGGACCGGCAGGGCTTTTGGGAGGCAGAACCGGCGGAGCATGGCTGAACTGTACGAAAGCGCTGGAGATGTCGCTGTATAATGGAACGGATCCGAGAACCGGTATCTGCCTCCACCCGAATAAAAACGGAAAAAACCTGGCCTCCTTTGAGAGCTTCGAGGAAGTGAAGGAAGCATATAAGGATCAGATTCAGTATTATATCAAGATGGAGGCGATTCTGGAAAATACGATTGACCAGCTCTGGGAAGAACATATGAATGAGCCGATGACCTCTGTATTTGGCTGTCCGACGACGACGCTGGAGCGCGGGAAGACGTTTAAGCAGGGCGGTGCAAAGTATGATTTCACAGGACAGCAGACCATTGGGACCGCTAATATTGCCAATAGTCTTTATGCGGTTAAGAAACTGATATTTGACGATAAGAGACTGACCGGCGCGCAGCTTAAGCATGCTTTGGAAACCAATTTTCAGGATATGGAGAGCAGGCCGACAGGCCCGCAGATTCAGGCTCTGTGCAAAGGCGTTGAAAAGTATGGGAATGACATTGATGAAGTAGATGAACTGGCGAGGGAGATGCTTGCGTTTGTAGCAAATGAGTTATGCTCCTATAAAAACACAAGGTATGGCCGTGGTCCAATTGGAGGCACGCTTCACTGCTCTACGAGCACCGTGTCAAGCAACACTCCGTTCGGTAAGGTGTGCGGCGCGACTCCGGACGGACGGGAAGCTTACACTGCGGTGGCAGATGGACAGTCCCCGATGAAAGGAACTGATACGAGTGGTCCTACTGCGGCAATCCGTTCTGTGTCAAAGATTAACAATATATTACTTTCCTGCGGTTCATTGTATAATTTGAAATTTAATCCGTCTGACCTGTATTAGTATTCCAAAAGGCCGGATAGAGGTCTTGCTGAATTTAAATGCAGGTTGGAAAATGTGAGGAGGTGTATTATGGAAAGGGTAGTAAAAAATGACGGACTCAGAAGATTTGTAAGTCTGATAGACGAATATTTTGCTTCCGGCGGTGCACAGATGCAGTTTAATATCGTGAGCAGAGATACCTTGCTTGCAGCCCAGAAGAATCCGCAGGAATATGCAGACCTGCTTGTACGTGTAGCAGGATACAGCGCGTATTTTACACAGCTGTCAAGGGATGTCCAGCAAGATATTATCGAAAGAACTGAAGAAAAATTATACCCGTAGGGCACCCCATAACATATGCCCTGCGGGCGGATTTGCAGCAAGCTGCAAAATAATGTATAGCAAGTTTGTTCAGAAGAAGAATGGGAGGAAAAAGAGATGAAAAAAAGGATAATGAGTATATTTATGTGTATATGCGTAATGGGGACTTTAGCAGCCTGTCAGCCGGCAAGCCAGAAAAAGAGTACAGAGACAAAAAGTACACAGGCAAGTAATGCAACAGGAGAAAGCTTCTCACCAACTAATGAAATGCTGAATACGCTGCCGGAAGAGCCGATTGGAGAAGAAAATGAATTCGAAGGATTGCAGATTGCGCTTTCTCAAAGAAATATTGCAGGCTCGGAATGGTATGAACAGCTTGTAAGGGTGGCACAGCTAGAAGCGGAGCACTTAGGCGTGAAACTGACCGTATACGATGGGGAAGATGATATTACAAAACAGATGGGTGATATTGAAACTGCGGTAAATATGAAAATGGACGCAATTATTGTAAATCCGAAGGATTCATCAGGGCTTCTTCCTGCAATCGAGAAAGTACATAATGCAGGAATACCGCTGACAGTCGTAAACAGTGCAATGAGTGAAGAGGCGGCGCCTTTTACATTTGTCTCCGCTGATGTAGAGAACAGCGGATATCAGGGCGGCTTTGAACTGGCAAAGGCATTTGACGAAAAATATGGATGGAAGGATTCTGTAAAAGCACTTGTACTATCTGCGGCAGCGCAGGAAAAAGAGTCTGATTTGAGAAGATGGGGGCAGATCAACGGCTACAATGACTATATGCTCGAAAAGTATGGAAAATCAAATCTGGATATTGTTGCATACCAGTACTATAACTGGCAGCCAGAGCCCGCAATGACAGTGACAACAGATGTTCTGCAGGCAAATCCAGATCTGGACATTATTTTCAGTGCATGTGACGGCGGATGCCAGGGAGTTGTATCTGCAATAGAGTCGGCCGGCAAGACTGGGAAGATTATGATCACATCAATTGATGGAAGAAAATCGGTCCTGAAATGGATTAAAGACGGTGACAAAGGGGTTGCGTCAACCGTATCCAACGACCCGAGAATTATGGGAAAATGGGCGGTATACCTTGCTGCACAGCAGGCATCCGGTGTCACTACGCCGGCGACGTTTAACGTACCGAATACATGTTATACGAAGAGTAATGTGGACGATGTTTACGATCCGGACTCCACATATTAAAAGGAAAAGGCCGCCAAAGGGCGGTCTTTTACCTTATCAAAGGATTTGCCTTTAAGTAAAGGGAAAGAGGTGGTTAGGTATGGGATTTGCAGTTGAAATGAGACATATAACAAAGGCATTCTCCGGAGTGAAAGCAATAGATGATGTTTCCCTTCAAATCGAGGAAGGGGACATTCATGCACTGATCGGCGAGAACGGTGCAGGGAAATCTACGCTGATGAATGTATTAAGCGGAAGCTTTTCACATCATACATATGAGGGAGATGTTCTTGTGGGAGGGAAGCAGGTGAAGCTTTTAAGTCCTGATGATGCGAACAGGGCGGGAATTGTCATGGTTCATCAGGAATTGGCAATGATCCCTGAGATCAGTGTTGCTGAGAACGTATTTCTGGGGCATATGCCGCGAAATCATACGGGGATTGACTGGAAAACCGTCTTTAAAAAAGCGGAAGATGCATTAAAGCGGCTGTCACTGGACATTGATGTGAAATCAAAGGTAAAGTATTTAAGCGTTGGCCAGCAGCAGCTGGTTGAAATTGCCAAGGCGATTATGATGGGCGGAAGGGTACTGATTCTGGATGAACCGACAGCCCCGCTTACAGACCGTGAGACAGAGACCCTGTTCCGAATCCTGAAGGAACTGAAAAATGAGGGAATTACGATCATCTATATCAGCCACAGGCTGGAGGAGATTTTTAAACTTACGGATTCTGTTTCGGTCATGAGAGACGGGAAAATGATTGTGACGAAAAAGACAGGCGAACTGACAACAGATCGGCTTGTGTCTTATATGATTGGCCGGGAATTAAAGAATATGTATCCTGATATAGAGACAGAAAAGGGCGATGTTATTCTGGAGATTCTGGACTACAGCGTGCCTCATCCGGAATATGACGGGAAACATATCGTAAACCATGTCAGCATGGAATTCAGAAGAGGGGAAATTGTAGGAATCTCGGGGCTTTTGGGGGCCGGACGGACGGAGCTTATGATGGCGGTGACAGGCGGCTACAGAATTACAGGAAAAGGGAAGTTAAAACTGGATGGTAAGGAGATACTCTTTAAATGTCCAAAAGAGGCAATCCGATCCGGTATCGGATTCGTAACAGAGGACCGAAAAGGGAACGGGTTGATTGTAGATAAATCCCTGTGTTTTAATTTAACTCTTGCAGCGCTGGATAAGGTCCGCACAAGACGTATGCTGAACCAAAAGAAAGAGATCTCCCTTACAGAGAAGTTTATCAAAGATCTGGGGATCAAGTCGGCAGGCATGCATAATCCGGTCAAAAGCTTAAGTGGAGGCAATCAGCAAAAAGTCGTATTAGCAAAATGGCTGGCGACAGACCCCAGGATCTTAATATTGGACGAGCCGACACGCGGGGTTGACGTGGGCGCAAAATTTGAGATTTACACAATTATGAAGGAACTGGCAAAAGCCGGAGTGGCTATTATTATGATCTCTTCCGACCTGCCTGAAGTAATCGGTATGAGCGACCGCGTCTATATCATGAGCGAAGGGAACCTTACAGGGGAGCTGAAAAAAGAAATGCTGACAGAAGAAAACATTATGAAATATGCAACCAACACTGTGAATGAGCAGAGATAGGTGAGGAGGAATCAAAAAATGGAAAAGATTATTGCCGGAAAAACAGGTCATTTCAAAGCAGGGAAATTTATTAAGAATAATTTTGTAATTATTGCCTTTATTCTTATATTTATATTCAGTTGTTTTGCGACACCTGTATTTTTAACAGTAGGGAATATTACATCAGTCCTGATCACGAACTCTATTTCTGCAATCTGTGCGCTGGGAATGCTCATGATTATCATCACGGGCGGGATTGACCTTTCAGTCGGCTCGTATGTATGTATTTGTGTCTGTCTGACAGCAGGTTTCATTCAGAATGGGATGGGGCCGATGGCCATTGCGGCAGTAGGCGGATTAGGGATTTTATTCGGCTGTGTGACCGGAGTTCTGGTCGCTTATGCTAAGGTAGCTCCGTTTATCGTGACACTTGCCATGACATCAATTCTGAAAGGCCTTGCGTATATGTATCAGGTAGGAGAGAATCGGAGAATTGACGGGACATTCTGGCCGGATTTTATCCAGGGGTCTGTATTATTTATTCCAACTCCGATTTTTATCATGGTATTGGTATTTTTAATTGTACTTTTTGTACTAAATAAAACGAAATATGGAAGAGGGCTTTACGCCATCGGCGGTAATCAGGAGACCGCCAGGCTGGCAGGTATCAATGTAAAAGGATATCTTGTGGCAGTATATGCTATCGGTGGATTTCTGTTTGGACTGGCCGGGATGATTCTTGCGGGACGTCTGAGCATGGGTACAGCAACCGTAGGCGATGGATATGAGCTGGATGCCATCGCATCCGTTGTGATTGGAGGAGCATCCTTATCAGGAGGCACAGGAGGTGCGGTAAAGACTCTGATCGGTGCATTTCTGATGGGAATTCTGATGAATGTAATGAACCTTTTGGGAATTGCATCCTATCCGCAGATGGTCTTCAAGGGAATTATCATTGTAGCGGCTGTCCTTGCTAATCGGAATGACTAAATGCAGGGGGACAGGATCATGACAGGTTCAGTTTACGGAAGTACAGCAAAAAAAAGCGGCCTTGTAGCCAATATTGAGAGGTATGCCCTTAACGACGGACTTGGAGTGCGGACCACAGTCTTTCTGAAAGGCTGCCCCCTGAGGTGCAGATGGTGCTGCAACCCGGAAACACAAAATAATAAGAAGGAACTCATGTTTTTTGAGGACAATTGTATTGCATGCGGCGCCTGCATGGAAAGCTGTCCTTATGGAGCGTTAAAAACAGCACCTGCCGGGGACAGGAATATCTGCAGTAACTGCGCAGACCGGGAATCTCCATTTCCCTGTGTGGAGCAGTGCTTCGCGGGATGCAGGAAAATCAGTGGAGAAGAGATGACTGCAGGGAATGTGACAGCACTGGTGAAACGGGACATGAACTTTTATCTGAAAAGCGGCGGCGGCGTTACAATTTCCGGAGGGGAACCACTTGCCCAGCCGGAATTTCTGGAAGCACTGCTGCAGTCTCTTAAGGAAAGCTGGATCAACACAGCAATCGAGACCTGTGGGTCGGGGAAGGCAGAGACGATCGAAAGAATTGCGCCTTATACAGACATGGTGTTTTTCGATATAAAGTGCATGGATGACATGAAACATCAGCAATGGACCGGCTCCGGAAACAAGCTGATACTGGATAGATTTCTTCTGATGGCGGAGATGTCACGAAAGTATTCCTTTGACCTGATCGCCAGAACTCCCATTATTCCCGGCTTTAATGACTCGGAGGAGGAAATACGCGCAATCGGAGAATTCATAAAAAGCGCCGGAGCTTCTGCTGTGGCCGGATATGAACTGCTTCCGTACCATAAGCTTGGGAGAGGCAAGTATAAGGCACTGGGAAGGCGGTATCCTTTAGAAAACCTGACGCCTCCCTCCGATTTGCTGATGGAAAGGCTGTATGCAGCAGCGGGGAGCACGGGCGTGGAGATGTGCAGGTTCTGAAAATGCAGGCGCTTATCCGGCATATTGAACCTTGAATATTGGATTACCGATGAAACAGAAATTAAAACGTGGTCCGATATACTTGAAAAAACAGGTTGATTCCACTATAATACTTCTTGTGCTATATCCAAATCACGAAAGCGAGGTATTATCGTTTGCAGAAGGAACAACTGTCGTTTGACACCATCAATCAACAGCAGGCCGTTTTTGGGCCGGAGGATAAATATATTAAGCTAATTGAAAACAGCTTTCATGTGAGTATTGTAGGCCGCGATTCCATGCTGGAGGTCACAGGTGAATCAGAGATTGATGTCAACTGTGTGAAAGAGGTTTTAGAATGCATGAAACAGCTCCACACCGGCGGCGCTGCGCTGACGGAAGATACCGTACACCGTCTGATCGAGGAATCCAGGGATGGAGGACTCGATGAAACTTATAAAGCCATGCAGGATGTAGTTACCCTGACTTATAAACATGGCCCCGTGAAGTGTAAGACTCTTGGACAGAAGAACTATGTAAAAGCGTTAAAGGAAAATATCGTCACTTTCTGTATCGGCCCTGCCGGAACCGGAAAAACATACCTCGCCGTTGCCCAGGCAGCGGAAGAATTAAAACGGGGGGAAATCGATAAGATTATTATGAGCAGGCCGGCGATAGAAGCGGGAGAAGAGCGTCTGGGATTTCTGCCCGGAGATTTGGCGCAGAAGGTAGACCCCTATCTGAGACCGCTGTACGATGCCCTGGACGATATATTCGGACGCGAAAAATCAGAGAAACATCAGGAGCGCGGTGAGATCGAGATCGCTCCCCTGGCATATATGAGAGGCCGTACCTTAAGCCGGGCACGCGTGATAATTGACGAAAGTCAAAATGCGTCATTTTCCACGCTCAAGATGGCGCTGACGCGCCTTGGCGAAGGCTCAAAGATGGTACTGACTGGTGATGTAACCCAGATTGACCTTCCTAGGAATACAGATTCTGGTCTGGAAAGATGCGCCCGGATTCTGGGCGGCATCGATGACATCACCGTTGCGAAGTTATCAAACCGTGACGTAGTCCGCAATAAGATCGTGAAAGATATTGTAAAGGCATTTGAAAAAGAAGAAGAACGTACCCAGGCAAGGCGTGACAAGAAACGGATCGGATCCGGTCCGAAGACTAGATAGTGTAAAAGGAATGAAAAAGATACATCCGGGGAAAGATATCCCGGCTGTATCTTTTTCATTATCTGCAAAGGTTACTGTGCACACTCTGCGGGCGTGAACAGTAACGGCATCTGCCCATTTAAAGTCGCCTACGGCGGGAGGCGGATGCCCCGAGACCATCACTTCATCGGTTCCGATGCTGTGCAGCGGGGGGGGGGCACGGCACGGTCTGAACAGTAACCTGCAATTTCAGGATAGGAAGCTTTACAAAAAAAGCAACTTTACAAGGGAGTGAAATGAGGTGTATAATAGGCTGGAGTTTGTATGTAAAGAATTGGAAATAAAGCGAATAAAATTCGAACCGGCAAACAGTTTGTAAAGGAGTAACTCATGAGTTTATACATGGAAGAAGAAGGCGGCCTGAAGCTGCCTTTCAATACAGAAGATACAGCAAATCTTGTGATTGAGGCGGCGCTGGAATACGAAGGCTGTCCGTATGAGGCTGAGATTAATCTGCTGCTGACCACGGACGAAGATATCCGGGACATGAACCAGATGTTCCGCCAGATAGACAAAGCGACGGACGTGCTGTCTTTTCCGATGCTGGAGTATAAGACGCCCGGTGATTTTTCGGGGATGGAAGAGCATTCCCAGGACTGCTTTAACCCGGAATCCGGGGAACTGATGCTGGGGGACATCGTCATATCAAAAGATAAAGTCCTTGAACAGGCAGAGGCTTACGGACATTCTCCGCGCAGAGAGTTCGCTTTTCTGATTGCCCACAGCATGCTGCACTTATTTGGATATGACCATATGGAGGAGGAAGAACGTCTTCTAATGGAACAGAAGCAGAGAGAAATTCTTGAAAATATTCAGATATTGCGGTAGGGTGTGTTTTACATTGGCGCAAGGATTATCTACCACACTCTTAGCTAAGTAAACGGAACAGTTACACGGAGGGAACTTATGGCTGAGTCACATAAGCAAAAAAAGAGAAAAGATGATTTTCTAATGCAGGGTGCGATCCTGGCGATTGCCGGAGTCATCACGAAAATCATTGGTGTTGTATATAGAATTCCCCTGACAAATATTCTGGGGGATGAAGGGATGGGATTTTACGGGTATGCGTTCGAAGTCTATGCACTGGCGCTGCTTCTATCTTCCCTGAGCCTTCCTACCGTAGTCTCAAAGCTTGTCTCCGCGAGGATGGCTATGAGGCAGAGAAGAAATGCATTCCGCGTATTTGTATGCTCCCTGGTGTTTTCCATTGTGATTGGGGCTGTATTTGCCCTCATCATTTTCTTTGGAGCAGATCTGATTTCCTCTCACATTATGGAATCGCCGCTCAGCGCTTATGCCTTGAAGGTTCTGGCGCCCGGGCTTTTTATTGTATCCGTCTTAGGTGTTCTGCGGGGATATTTCCAAGGGCTTGGTACCATGGTACCCACGGCCGTATCACAGGTGATTGAGCAGATTGTCAATGCGGTTATCAGTTTGGCTGGCGCAAGCATCCTTTTTGGGATCGGGATAAAAGCGGCGGAGAAGCAGAATAACGATCTGATGGGACCGGCATACGGAGCCGCAGGAGGAACGCTGGGAACAATTGCAGGAGCCCTTTCCGCCCTTTTCTTCCTGTTGTTTGCCTTTTTTGTATACCGCGGTGTCATACGCAGACAGCTCCGCACGGACAGGACGCGCCGTCAGGAAAGTTACGGCCGGATCCTGAAGATTCTCCTGATTACGCTTGTTCCTATTATCTTCAGTACTGCGATTTACAATATTAATCAGTTACTGGATATGACAATATTTAATAAAATTATGGCTGCGCAGGGGTATCCGGAAGAAAAATACATGGCTCTGCTGGGAATCTATTCGGGAAAGTATAATACACTGCTCAGTGTACCGCTCGCCATGGCCAACGGGCTGGCGGCATCTATTATCCCCAGTCTGACCGGAGCGGTTGCCAGAAATGACCGCCCGCAGATTCATAATAAGATTAACCAGTCCGTCCGGTTTACGATGCTCATAGCAATCCCCTGTTTTGTGGGATTTGTGGTACTGGCATCGCCGATCATGGTTCTGCTATTTGGAGATTCCAGCCGTACACCGGCATTGCTTCTCGCCGTCGGCTCCATTACACTTGTATTTTACTGTTTATCTACGGTTACAAATTCCGTGCTGCAGGGCCTGGATAAAATATCTGTGCCTGCTAAGAATGCGGGGATATCACTTGTTGTACATATCATTTCCCTGCTGATTATGCTGATCGTATTTAAATGGAATATTTACGCGCTTGTGGGCAGCAACATAGTGTTTGCGCTTTGCATGTGTATCTTAAATATCAGGGCCATCCACAAGGCAAACGGACACCGCCAGGAGATGGAAAAGACTTTTGTGAAGCCGCTTCTCGCAGCCGTCATCATGGGTGTTGTAACATATGCCGTGCACCTGGTGCTTGATCTGCTGATCGGAGGCCGTATTCCAACGATCCTTTCGATTTTGGCTGCCGTTGCAGTATACGCCGTAAGCATCTTAAAATTGGGCGCTCTTTCACCGGAAGATATCCGTGATCTGCCCCAGGGACGGAAAATACTGAGGATCTGCAGAAAACTGCATCTGCTTCCCCACGGCGGACGGTAGAAACAACAGCCGAAAAAACTGATAATTTTTTCGAAAAATTGTATAGAACAATAAAAAAAGCCAATACTGTATGAAAAAAGGAGTCGGTCCTTATGAAAATGAAATACTGTATTGGCTTTTTTGCAGGCGTTTTTCTGCTTGTTTCCATGCTGGGGATTGGCTACCAGCTCAGCTACCAGTATATGCTGGACAGGCAGGAAGCCAAGGCTGAAATTCCGGAACAGAAAACGGAAAGCATTACAACAAAAGGGAGCGCCACAAAGAATGAAGGCTATTATATTTGTGAGCTCCATGGATATATTGTAGTTTACCTCAATGACAAGACAACAATTTATGAAGTTACAAGTATTCCACTTTCAAACCTGCCGGAAGATGTGCAGGAGGAAGTCAGGGAAGGAAAACTGATCGAGACGGAGCAGGCACTCTACGGATTTTTAGAAAATTATTCGAGCTGATAAGTAGACGAAATCTGTCAAATAGTGTAATATATACTTTGTTCTGCAGCTTTGCGAAAGAAAATGATCTGCAAATAGGAGAAACGAATGGACGAACAAAAGATTAAACGAATCAATGAATTATACAGAAAATCAAAAGCCGAAGGCCTTACCGAATCTGAAAAAAAGGAACAGAAAATCCTGCGCCAGGAATATGTGGATTCTTTCAGGCAGAATCTGCGCAGCCAGCTTGATCGGATTGATATTGAGGAAAAAGATGGGACTGTTGTGAATCTGGGTGAAAAGTTTGGAAACAAAAAAGGAAATTAGGGCAAGGATTAAAAAAGACAGGGCCTCTCTTCCCGCTGAAATGAGACAGGCCTTCAGCGACAGGATTTTTAAGGCTGTTATTGGGCATCCTCTGTATCAGAAGGCAGAGGAGATCTATTGTTATGTCGCTTTCGGGGAGGAAGTGTCTACGTTGCGGCTGGTGGAATACTCCTGGAAAATGGGGAAAAAGGTTGCGGTTCCTAAGATCCATGTGGATAACTCCGGGCTTAGAATGGTGTTTTATTATATTGACAGTATGGATGAACTGTCTGAAGGGTATTATGGGATCTCCGAGCCGCCGGCAGAGAGACAAGCCGCCGGCAGCAATGTACTGGTTATTATGCCCGGCGTAGCTTTTGACAGGCGGGGCGGCCGCATTGGATACGGAAAAGGGTTTTATGACTCTTATCTTGGAAAGCATCCCGAATACCGCCGCATAGCGCTGGCCTATGAGATACAATGCCTGGACCTGATCCCTTCTGAGGAACACGATATCCGGCCTGAATGTATCATAACAGAAAAGGAGATTTATACATGCTGACAGGACTTCCGGGCGATCCGGTCATTTTGCTGAGCGTCGTGAATACGAAGCTCAGGGATTATTATCAATCATTGGACGAACTATGCGATGATTTGGCGATATCCGCAGAAGAACTGACCGGGAAGCTGAAAATGATAGATTACGAATATGATGCCGCAAGGAACCAGTTTGTCTGACTGCTGTCCAGGGCATAAGTAAAGGAATATTACATATGAAAACTATTGATTTTTCAAAAATTAACTTATCAGATGAACCGCCTGTCCGGGAACCGGAAAGGCAGTATTATTTTATAGCAAAAGCAAGAGAATACGTCAGGGAGCAGGCCGAAAAAGCAGGCCATCCTCTGACTTTTTGCGTTGTCACGTTTGGCTGCCAGATGAATGCCAGGGACTCTGAGAAACTGGCTGGTATACTGGAACAGATTGGATACCGTGAGGAAGCGGACGAGGGAAAAGCGGATTTTGTAATTTATAACACCTGCACCGTCAGGGAAAACGCCAATCAGAGGGTGTACGGAAGGCTCGGCCAGTTAAACCGTGTCAAAAAAAAGAATCCGCATATGCTGATCGGTCTCTGCGGTTGTATGATGCAGGAACCGGAAGTCGTAGAAAAGCTTAAGAAGAGTTATCGGTTTGTGGATTTGATTTTCGGCACCCACAATATCTATAAATTTGCTGAACTGATTGCTACCCGCCTGGAATCCGGGCGCATGGTCATTGATATATGGAAAGATACGGATAAGATCGTAGAGGATCTGCCTGCTGAAAGAAAGTATTCGTTCAAATCCGGTGTCAATATCATGTTCGGCTGCAATAATTTCTGCAGCTACTGCATTGTCCCCTATGTGAGGGGGCGGGAGAGAAGCCGTAATCCACACGATATCATCCGTGAGATCGAGGAATTGGTGGCTGACGGAGTAGTCGAAGTAATGCTTCTGGGACAGAATGTAAACTCCTACGGAAAGAACCTGGAACAGCCCATGAGTTTTGCACAGCTGCTCCGGGAGATTGAAAAAATAGACGGACTGAAAAGGATTCGTTTTATGACCTCCCACCCAAAGGATCTCTCCGACGAACTGATCGAAGTGATGGGCAGCTCCGAAAAGATCTGCCGGCATCTTCATCTTCCGATACAGTCCGGAAGCAGCCGCATTCTGGAAAAGATGAACCGCCGCTATACAAAAGAGCATTATCTTGAGCTGGTTGAAAAAATAAGGTCTTCTGTGCCTGACATCTCTCTGACTACGGATATTATCGTTGGTTTTCCAGGGGAAACAGAAGAGGATTTTCAGGAAACTCTGGATGTGGTCAGGAAAGTACGTTATGACAGCGCCTTTACCTTTATCTATTCCAAGAGGACCGGCACACCCGCGGCGATTATGGAAGACCAAGTTCCGGAGAGCGTGGTGAAGGACAGATTCGACCGCCTCTTAAAAGAGGTGCAGAGTATATCGGGAGAAGTGTGCAGTGTATACACGAATACAATCCAGGATGTGCTTGTCGAGACGGTCAATGACCACGATGCGGCGCTTGTAACCGGCAGAATGAGCAATAACCTGCTGGTTCATTTTCCCGGCGGTGAGGATCTGATCGGAAAGATTGTAAGTGTGGAATTAAAAGAATGCAGAGGTTTTTATTATATTGGCGATATGATTAAGAAATAAATTGCTGCTATGCACGGCCTATGAGCTCTGCATAGTAACAATATATTCCACCTATAATTCAATAAAAAACGTCCAGACTATATATAACAGATACGAATGGATATATAGGAGGACGTTTTTTCGGTGAAAAAAGTGAGCGAATACCTGGTACTCTGGACACTGGGCGGAACAATTTATTATACATTTGAAGTCATATTCAGAGGCTTTTCACATTGGTCCATGTTTATGCTGGGCGGGCTGTGCCTTGTTTTCTTTGGACAGCAGGGACTCTGGGTAAAATGGGAGGATCCGCTTTGGTTGCAGCTAGTCCGCTGCGTGCTGTTTGTTACAGCGGGAGAATTTATCACCGGGATCATAGTGAATAAGTGGCTGCACTGGAACGTCTGGGATTATTCGGATCAGCCTTTTCAACTGTTCGGACAGATATGTGCGCCCTTTACGATCCTATTTTCCGGACTAAGCGTGTTCGGGATCTTTCTGGCGGCATACCTGCTTTACTGGCTGTATGGAGAGGCAAAACCGCATTTTCACGTACTGTAATATTTCACAAACACATGCCGGCTCTTTGAGAAAAATTCTCTTTCACAACTTTTTAAAAAATGGTATACTATAATGGAAATTCAGAAGCGAAAGGAAGTAGAAACGTGGCAGAATTAACTCCCATGATGCAGCAGTATATGGAGACAAAAAATCAGTATCCGGACTGCATTTTATTCTATAGATTAGGCGATTTTTATGAGATGTTTTTTGAGGATGCCATTACGGCATCCAGGGAACTGGAGATCACGCTGACAGGCAAAAGCTGCGGGCTGGAGGAGCGGGCACCCATGTGCGGTGTCCCTTATCATGCCGTAGACAATTACTTGAACAAGCTGGTCGCAAAGGGCTACAAGGTAGCCATCTGTGAGCAGATGGAGGATCCCAAACTGACGAAGGGACTTGTCAAACGGGATGTAGTGCGGATTGTCACCCCCGGAACCAATCTGGCCCCTCAGGCACTGGATGAGACAAAGAACAATTATCTGATGTGTATCGTTTACATAGCCGACCGTTATGGCCTGGCCATCTCCGATATTACGACCGGAGACTATTTTGTAACAGAACTTCCCGACAGCGTAAAGCTGATGGATGAGATTTACAAGTTTATGCCCTCCGAAATCATCTGCAATGAATCTTTTTACATGAGCGGCATGGATCTGGATGACCTGAGAAACCGGCTGGGCATCGCTATATATTCTCTTGACGCCTGGTATTTTGATGATGCAGTCTGCAGGAAGAAGCTGCTGGAGCATTTTCATGTATCCTCCTTTGCAGGGCTTGGGCTGGAGGATTATGACTGCGGGATCATCAGCGCCGGAGCCCTCCTCCAGTATTTGCTGGAAACCCAGAAAAACAATCTTTCCCATTTGACCCATATTACTCCTTATACGACGGGAAAATATATGATGCTGGACAGTTCCACCAGAAGGAATCTGGAACTATGCGAGACGCTGAGGGAAAAGCAAAAAAGAGGTTCCCTGCTCTGGGTACTGGATAAGACCCGGACTGCCATGGGAGCCCGGACACTCAGGAAGTATGTGGAACAACCTTTGATAGAAAAGGAGGAGGTTCTGCGGCGCCTGGATGCGGTAGAGGAATTAAAGAACAATGCAATCTCACGCGAAGAGATCCGCGAATACCTGTCACCGGTCTATGACCTGGAACGCCTGATTACCCGGATCACCTACGGTTCTGCCAATCCAAGAGACCTGACCGCGCTGTGCAGTTCGCTGGAGATGCTTCCGCCGATCAAGTACATACTCGAAGAGATGCAGTCCGCGCTTCTGGGAGGAGTGCGCGATGATCTGGATACACTGGAAGATTTGTGTACGCTGATCAAGGATGCGGTTATAGATGATCCGCCGCTTGCGATGAAAGAGGGCGGTATTATACGGGACGGCTACAGCGAGGAGGTCGATACGCTCAGGCACGCCAAGTCAGACGGAAAAGACTGGCTGGCTAAGCTGGAAGAAGAAGAGCGTGAAAAAACCGGTATTAAGAATCTGAAGATTAAGTACAACAAAGTCTTCGGATATTATCTGGAGGTGACCAATTCCTATAAAGATCTTGTGCCGGATTATTATACAAGAAAGCAGACGCTTGCCAATGCGGAACGTTATATTACACCGGAACTCAAAGAACTGGAAGACACAATACTGGGGGCGGAGGACAAGCTGTATGCACTGGAATACGAGCTTTACAGCGGCGTGCGCGGCACCATAGCCGGGGAGGTCGAGCGCATCCAGAAAACGGCCAAGGCGGTGGCGGCGCTGGACGTGTTTGCATCCCTTGCCCTGATTGCAGAACGCAATAATTATGTGCGCCCTAAAATTAACGAAAAGGGCGTAATCGACATCAAGGACGGACGGCACCCGGTCGTGGAAAAGATGATTCCCAATGATATGTTCATCTCAAACGATACCTATCTGGATGATAAAAAACAGAGGATTTCCATCATCACCGGACCGAATATGGCCGGTAAGTCCACTTACATGCGGCAGGCCGCACTGATCGTTTTGATGGCGCAGCTGGGTTCCTTTGTTCCGGCATCCAGCGCCAATATCGGGCTGGTAGACAGGATCTTTACCAGGGTTGGGGCATCAGATGATCTCGCTTCCGGACAGAGTACGTTTATGGTCGAGATGACAGAGGTTGCCAATATCCTGCGTAATGCAACCAGCAAAAGCTTGCTTATCCTGGACGAAATCGGAAGGGGAACCAGCACATTCGACGGACTCTCCATCGCATGGGCTGTTGTGGAGTATATCTCCGACACGCATCTGCTGGGAGCAAAAACACTGTTTGCGACACACTACCATGAGCTGACCGAGCTGGAAGGCAAGATAGAAAACGTGAACAATTACTGTATTGCGGTAAAAGAAAAGGGAGACGACATCGTTTTCCTGCGCAAAATCGTGAAAGGCGGGGCAGACAAGAGCTATGGGATCCAGGTAGCCAAACTTGCGGGAGTGCCGGACATTGTCATAGAAAGGGCAAAAGAGATTGTTGAAGAACTCAGTGATGAGGATATCACCACAAGAGTCAGCGAAATTGCCGTCAAAGAACATGAGAGCAAAAAGAAATCCAAGGTCAAAAAATATGATGAAGTTGACATCGCCCAGATGTCTCTGTTTGATACGGTCAAAGACGGAGATGTCCTGGAAGAATTGAAAAATATTGATGTTGGGAACCTGACCCCGATTGATGCATTAAACACGATATACAGATTGCAAAACAAACTGAAAAACCGCTGGTAAAAGCAAAGGGGTCTGCCCCTCTTGCAAAGGGGAAAGCCCCCTTTGCATAAGGGGCAGACCCCTATGGCGGAAAAGGAGAGAAGCTATGCCACATATTCAGGTATTGGATCAGATTACAATTGATAAGATCGCTGCCGGGGAGGTGATTGAGCGTCCGGCCTCTATTGTGAAGGAACTGGTGGAAAATGCCATTGATGCCCGTGCTACTGCCGTTGTAGTGGAGATACAGGAGGGCGGTATTTCTTTTATCCGGATCATGGATAATGGTGACGGAATACTCCGTGAGGACGTGCCAAATGCTTTTCTTAGGCATTCTACAAGCAAGATCCGGGCGGTTGAAGACCTTTCGCACATCGAATCCCTGGGATTCCGCGGAGAGGCCCTTTCCAGTATTGCTGCAGTTACGCAGGTGGAATTGATTACGAAGAGGAGAGAAGATACTTTGGGAACCCGTTATCTTATTGAGGGCGGCAAAGAACAGTTGATAGAGGATACAGGCGCTCCGGATGGGACGACCTTCCTGATACGCCAGCTTTTCTATAATGTTCCGGCCAGAAGAAAGTTCCTGAAGACCCCTATGACAGAGGCTGGCCATATACAAGACCTGTTGATGCGCCTGGCGCTTTCCCATCCGGAAGTGTCTTTCCAGTTCATCAACAACGGGCAGGAAAAGTTAAGGACAGCGGGTAATGGCCGGTTAAAAGATGTGATCTACAGCATCTATGGCCGCGAGGTGGCCGCCAATTTGATTGAGATGGATTACGGGAAAGGCGGGATACAAATTACCGGCTATCTCGGGAAACCTACCATCAGCCGCGGCAACCGGAATTTCGAAAACTTTTTTGTAAATGGCAGATATGTAAAGAGCGCCATGATCTCCAAGGCTATTGAGGATGCATACCGAGATTTTGTTATGCAGCATAAATTTCCTTTTGTTGTATTACACTTCCATATTAATGGTGAAGATATAGATGTAAACGTTCATCCCACAAAGATGGAACTTCGGTTCCAGAGACAGCAGGAAGTCTATAACACAGTCTATGAAGCGGTGCACAGAACTCTGCTGGAACCGGAACTGATTCCCGTCGTGGATGTCCCGGAACCTCCAAAGGCTGCAGAAGAGGCTCCATCCGGGAGTCCGTTCTTACTAAGACCCAAGGCAGGTGCCGTGTCGGATAAACGCTCGCCAATGACCGCAGGAAAGCAGGAAACCGCGGAGATGGCGCCCGAGGAGAAAAATGAAGACTACTTCCTCAAAAAGATGAGGGAAAGAGTCTTGTCTTACCATAACCGCGCGTCCTCCGCGGAAGTATCCGATATCCGCCAGATCCACCGGCCGGATGAACAGACATCCCGAATCCGGGAAGCCGCGGAAAAACGCAGGGCAGACGAACAGACAACCCACGATGCAAAGCCCCTGCCGGCAGTAACCATCCGGGAAGCCGGGGATATCCCAGTCTCTGGTTCGTCAAATGAAGCACCAATGCAGCTTTCAGAAGAGCGGGCAGTTTATGGTGAAAATGCGGAACCTTCTGAGAAGCAGAAAGCCCCCGTCAAGACGGAACAGCTGAATCTTTTCGACGAAAAGCTGCTGAAGCGCGAGGTAAAGGCGGAATATAAGCTCATTGGCCAGGTATTCGATACGTACTGGCTTGTTCAGTTCCATGACAGCCTCTATATCATAGACCAGCATGCCGCCCATGAGAGAGTTCTTTATGAACGGACACTCAAAGGCATGAAAAACCGGGAGTTTACCTCCCAGTATCTGAGTCCGCCTATTATCCTCAGCCTTTCGATGCAGGAGACAGAGCTACTGAATGAGCATATGGATCGGTTTAAAAGAATCGGGTTTGAAATCGAACCCTTTGGAGGGGATGAGTATGCAGTCCGCGCAATACCGGACAATCTGTTCGGTATTGCAAAGAAGGAGCTGCTCCTGGAGATGCTGGACAGTCTGGCCGACGGGATCACGACTTCCATGACACCGGAACTGATTGACGAGAAGGTGGCGTCCATGTCCTGCAAGGCTGCGGTAAAAGGAAATAACCGCCTGTCCGCCATGGAAGTGGATACACTGATCCAGGAGCTGCTGGAGCTAGACAATCCATATCACTGCCCTCACGGCCGGCCGACCATTATCGCCATGACGAAGCGGGAACTGGAAAAGAAATTTAAGAGGATCATATAAATGAAAAAGCCATTGATTATATTGACAGGGCCGACCGCCGCTGGCAAAACGAAGGCTTCCATCGGCCTTGCAAAAGCAGTGGGAGGAGAGATTATTTCCGCCGACTCCATGCAGGTATACCGGTATATGGACATCGGCTCCGCCAAAATACGGTCCGCCGAAATGGAGGGGATTCCTCACCATCTTGTAGACGTCCTGGATCCGGAAGAGGACTTTCATGTGGTGCGCTTCCAGCAGATGGCAAAGGAGGCCATGAAAGGAATCTATAAAAGAGGACACATTCCCGTCGTCGTGGGCGGCACGGGTTTTTATATCCAGGCCCTGCTCTATGATATCGCCTTTACGGCGAATGAGGGGGATTCCTCCTGCAGAGAGCATCTGGAGCAGCTTGCCAGGGAAAAGGGAGCTGCATACCTCCACGCAATGCTGCGGGAAAAAGACCCCAAATCAGCCGAAGATATCCACGAGAACAACGTAAAACGCGTGATCCGCGCCCTGGAATTTTATCAGCAGACCGGGAAGCGTATCTCGGATCACAATACAGAAGAGCGCAAAAAAGAATCTCCGTATAATTATGTCTATTTTGTGCTTCATGATGACAGGTCATGCCTTTATGAACGGATTGACCGCCGGGTTGACCGGATGATGGAAGAAGGCCTTGTGGAAGAGGTAAAATCATTAAAGGCCCGCGGTCTTGGACGTGATAAAGTCTCCATGCAGGGGCTGGGATACAAGGAAATGATGGCCTATCTGGATCATGAGATGACGCTGGATGAAGCGGTTTATACGATCAAAAGAGACACCCGCCATTTTGCAAAGCGTCAGATTACCTGGTTCAAACGAGAACAGGATGTCATCTGGCTGAATAAACAGGAATTTGCTTATGATGAGAAACGCCTTCTTGCACGGATGCTGGATGAGCTGGAAAAACGCAGGATAATAGAGAAAGAAGATAGATGAGGATCACAGTATGAACTTAGAAATGAATCAGATGTATGAAGAATTAGGTATCCGAAAAGAAGTATATGAATTCGGGCGCAAGGCGGAAGAGGAGCTTGCCCCCCGGTTCCGTGAGTTTGAAAAGACTGCGGAATTCAATCAGCTGAAGGTACTGCATGCGATGCAGGAAAACCGTGTTAACGAAGGCTGTTTTCAGTTCGCAAGCGGATACGGTTACAACGATCAGGGCAGGGATACACTGGAAACGGTGTACGCCAGCGCCTTCCACACAGAAGCCGCTCTGGTACGTCCTCAGATAACCTGCGGGACCCACGCCCTTGCCCTTGCCCTTGCGGCAAACCTGCGCCCCGGGGACGAGCTGCTTTCTCCTGTGGGTAAACCTTATGACACTTTGGAAGAAGTAATCGGAATCCGTGAATCAAAAGGTTCCCTGGCAGAATACGGCATCACCTACCGCCAGGTGGAACTGCTGGAAAACGGGTATTTTGACTATCCGGCAATCAAGGCCGCGCTGAACGAAAAGACAAAGCTGGTTACCATACAGCGCTCTAAAGGCTATCAGACACGTCCCAGCTATTCCGTTCATAAAATCGGAGAATTGATCGCTTTTATCAAAGGGATCAAACCGGATGTCATCTGCATGGTAGATAACTGTTACGGAGAATTTGTCGAAACAATCGAACCAAGCGATGTGGGCGCGGATATGATCGTCGGTTCCCTGATCAAAAATCCGGGCGGCGGTTTGGCTCCCATAGGCGGGTACATTGCCGGGAAGGAGGCGCTGATTGAGAACTGCGCGTACCGCCTGACATCCCCCGGACTTGGCAGGGAGGTCGGCGCATCCCTTGGCGTCATGCAGTCCTTTTACCAAGGTTTTTTTCTGGCCCCTACCGTAGTGTGCAGTGCAGTAAAAGGCGCCGTATTCGCCGCATATCTATATGAAAAGCTGGGCTTTGGGGTGATACCAAACAGCAGGGAAAGCAGGCATGATATCATCCAGGCAGTGGAACTGGGAACCCCCGAAGGCGTGATTGCATTTTGCAAGGGCATCCAGGCCGCAGCTCCTGTTGACAGTTACGTAACACCGGAACCCTGGGCCATGCCGGGATATGACAGCGATGTAATCATGGCGGCCGGCGCATTTGTACAGGGCTCCTCTATCGAATTGAGTGCGGACGGCCCAATCAAACCGCCCTACGCGGTCTATTTCCAGGGCGGCCTGACATGGCCCCATGCGAAACTCGGGATTTTAAAATCACTGCAGAGCATGGTGGATGCGGGGCTGGTCTCAGCCGTATCCCTGCTCTAGTAAGGAGGCACATCCATGAATAAAGTTGCAGTAATCGGGGGCGGGGCATCCGGCCTGATGGCAGCCATTACCGCCGCACGAAACGGCGCCGGGGTCTGTATTCTAGAACATAAGGACCGGGTGGGCAGAAAAATTCTGGCGACAGGAAACGGCAGGTGTAATTTTACGAACCTGCACCAGGAACCGATCTGCTACCACTCTGAAAATGTTCTCTTTCCCTGGAAGGTCATTGAAAAATTCAATGCACAGCAGACAATCGCATTTTTTCTGGAACTGGGCATCTATTCTAAAAACAGGAACGGATATCTCTACCCGCAGTCTGACCAGGCATCCGCGGTCCTGGAAGTGCTGCGTATGGAGGCGCGCCGCCTTGGGATAGAGATCCATACGGAGACAGAATGCAGAGAAATCATTCCCAATAAAAAAGGATTTCTGCTACAGACAGATCACGGCAGTTTTCATGTTCAGAAGGTCATCCTGGCCGCAGGTTCCAAGGCTGCTCCATCCACGGGTTCCGATGGATCCGGCTATGGCCTGGCAAAACAGCTGGGACACCGTCTGGTTCCGGTTCTTCCTTCCCTTGTACAGTTGAAATGCAGAGAGAATTTTTACAAAAGCATTTCCGGAGTTCGAGTAGGAGGAAGCGTGTCTATCTATACGGACGGTGAATGCCAGGCAAAGGATACTGGGGAGATCCAGCTTACCGGTTATGGCATATCGGGAATCCCGGTTTTTCAGGTCAGCCGCTGTGCCGCGATCGGCCTATACGAAAAAAAAGCAGTAACCGCAGTGTTGAATTTTATGCCGGATTTTACAGAAGAACAATTCCTGGCCTTTTTGAAAAAACGGATTACTGCCCGTCCGCAAAAAACGGCAGAAGAATTTTTTGTCGGTCTGTTTCATAAAAAGCTCTCTGTACTGTGGCTGAAACTGGCACATCTTGACCCGTCCGCGGCGGTCGGAGACTGGACCGGGGAAGAGGTCCGGGCCCTTGCACGTCTGATACAGCATTTTTCTACGCAAATAACGGAGACCAACTCCTTTGAGCAGGCCCAAGTATGCCGCGGAGGCATCAATACGGAGGAAATCACAGACAATCTGGAATCCCGTTTTGTCCCCGGCCTGTATTTTGCAGGGGAAATTCTGGATGTGGACGGTCTGTGCGGAGGTTACAATCTGCAATGGGCATGGTCCAGCGGTTATGTGGCCGGAAAGGAGGCTGCCGGTGCTTAGAGTCAGCCAGATCAATCTACACCCGGGGCATACTCCGGAGGAATTAGAGAAAAAACTTTTAAAAACCCTATCCGTTAAAAAGTCCGATCTGCTCGGATGGCGCATAGAGAAGCAGTCCATTGACGCCCGTAAAAAACCGGATGTGTTCTTTTCCTATACGGTGGATGCCGAGGTAAGGCATGAGAATCAGGTTCTGAAAAGAGCCGGAAAGCAGGTGCGGCAGATCCGTGTCAGCGCCTATCAGCCGCCCGCCCCGGGCAGCATCCCGTTACCCCGCAGGCCGGTCATCGCAGGCAGCGGCCCAGCCGGAATGTTCTGCGCCTATCTGCTGGCTAAAAACGGATACCGGCCGCTGCTTCTGGAACGGGGGAGCTGCGTGGAGGAACGGATCAAAGATGTGGAAGATTTTTGGAACGGCGGCCGACTGAATTTGTCCTCCAATGTCCAGTTCGGGGAAGGAGGAGCAGGCACTTTTTCAGACGGCAAGCTGAATACGCTGGTCAAAGATTCTAAAGGAAGAAACCGCTTTGTCCTGGAGATTTTTGCTGCACATGGGGCTCCTGAGAGTATCCTTTTTGAACAGAAGCCGCATATAGGCACCGATGTTCTGATCGATGTGGTCAAAAATATGCGTCAGAGCATACTGGATCTGGGCGGAGAAGTCAGGTTCCATAGCCAGGTAACTGATATCCTGCTGGATTTGGCCGCCCCCTCCGAAGAGCCTCGCATCAAACAGGTCATTGTAAACAACAAGGAGGTGCTGGACACGGAGCTTCTGGTTCTTGCCGTGGGCCACAGCGCGCGGGATACTTTCCGGATGCTGTATGACAGACAAATCCCTGTTCAGGCAAAGTCCTTTGCCGTAGGGGTGAGAATTGAACATCCCCAGTCAATGATCAGCCAGTGTCAGTATGGAAAAACAGACTGCCCGGAACTGCCCGCCGCATCCTATAAACTGACGGCCCAGCTTTCCAACGGAAGAGGAGCGTATACCTTCTGCATGTGTCCTGGAGGATATGTCGTCAACGCATCCTCCGAAGAAGGCCGCCTGGCAGTCAATGGGATGAGCTACCACGCGAGAGACGGAGCCAATGCGAACAGCGCGGTCATTGTCACTGTAACACCAGCAGATTACGGGACGGATCACCCGCTTGCAGGCGTAGAATTCCAGCGAATGCTGGAGGAGCGCGCATGGAAGGAAGGGAACGGGAAAGTTCCGGTCCAGCGCTTCGGAGACTTCTGCAGTAACCGCCCCACAACAGAGCCGGGGACAATCCTGCCTCAGATCAAAGGCCCCTGGACATTCTCCAACGTCAGGAATATTTTCCCGAACGTTCTGGCGGATTCTCTGGAAGAAGGCATCTATGCCATGGATCATAAAATCCATGGATTTGCAAGGGAAGATGCTCTGCTTTCCGGGGTGGAAAGCAGAACCTCTTCCCCTGTCAGAATTATCAGAAACGAGGACTTCGAAAGCCCCGCTGCCTCCGGACTTTATCCATGCGGAGAGGGCGCCGGATATGCCGGGGGAATTACCTCTGCTGCGATGGACGGGATCAAGACAGCAGAAGCACTTATTCAAAAATATACACCAAAGTATACTTGAGTAAGTCTAAGCTCTTATCCGACTTCACAAAAAATTAAGAATAGCAGACCTATACATGATTTTTAATTTATGCTAAAATAAATCATTGTATTGAGCCATCCGCAGTCAAAACAATTTTATGAACGAGAACAATACAATGAAAGAGATGTTGGAAGAAGCGCGCCCTTATGAGAAATGCGCAAAATATGGAGCGAGTAATTTGACGGACATTGAATTACTGGCTGTTTTGCTGCGTACGGGGACACGGGGAGAGAATTCCCTGCAGCTTGCAGAGAAGCTTCTGCATCCCGATTTTGCCCAGGAGGGCATCCTGAGTATTCATCAGTGGACAAAGGAACAGCTTCTTTTAGTCCGTGGAGTCGGCAAAGTTAAGGCAGTACAGATCCTATGTCTGTCCGAGCTTTCCAAAAGGCTTTCCAAGGCAGCTGCGGAGATTGGGCTGAACTTTACAAGCCCGGCCTCGGTCGCCCGTTATTATATGGAAGACATGCGGCACAAAAGGCAGGAGACCATGAAACTTCTGCTTCTGAACACAAAGACCCGCTTAATCGGGGAGACTGATATATCGAAGGGGACGGTCAATTCGGCTGTAATCTCGCCCCGTGAGCTGTTTGTAGAAGCGCTGCAGAAAAACGCGGTTTCTATCGTACTGCTTCACAACCATCCCAGCGGAGACCCGACACCGAGCAAGGATGACATCCTTGTTACAAGAAGGATAAAGGATGCCGGTATATTGATTGGGATCGAGCTGCTGGATCATCTGGTGATCGGCAACAATTGTTATATCAGTATGCGGGAAAAGGGACTTATATAAGGATAGGGGAATGTTATACAATGGCCAGAAATGTATATGGACTCGATTTGGGAACATATGAGATAAAAGTATATGATAAGAAAAAAGATGAGATCTGGAAAGCGAAGAATGTCATCGCCATGCAGGACAAAAAGTATATTTTTTCTGTAGGCGACGAAGCATATAAGATGTATGAAAAAGCGCCGGATAATATCAAAGTGGTATTCCCCATGCACAATGGGGTGATTGCACATTTTGATGACATGCAGTATCTGCTCCAGAATCTGCTAAAAATGGACCGGCAGTTTTCACGCGGGGCCGAATACGTAATCGCGGTTCCCACGGACGTGACTGAGGTAGAGAAGAGGGCTTTTTACGACCTTGTCTTCCATTCAACCGCAAAAGCCAAATCCGTCCGGATTGTAGAGCGCGGAATTGCCGATGCGCTGGGCATGGATATAGACATCTGGAATGAAAAGGGTATCTTTATCGTCAATATAGGAGGGGAGACAACGGAATTATCTGTAATTGCCTCCGGCGGTATGGTCTTGAACCGTTTGATCAAGATCGGAGGCATCCATTTTGACAATGCCATCACCCATCTCGTCCGGCATAACCGTGACTTTCTGATCGGCCGCCTGACAGCCGAGATGTTGAGACGGGAATTCGGGGTATTTGACCAGGCAGCAGATGCTTCGCTGACTGTTGCCGGAAGAAATCTTATTACGGGTGTTCCACAGCAGAAAAGCATTCCTATCGGACTCGTCAGGGCTGCCATGAAGGAGCCGCTGTCTGATTGCGTCCGTGCCATCAAATCCATGATAGACAGAACCCCCCCTGATGTACGAAGGGGGATTGACCAGAACGGAATCTGCCTGACCGGCGGCCTGGCCAATCTGAAAGGGCTGTCTACATATCTGGAGGAAAGCACCGGCCTTGGAGTGCGGACGGTACAAAATCCTGAGCTCTGTGCAGTAAGCGGGCTCAAGAAGATTATACTGAACAAAGATTACAGTAAGTTAACATATTCCATGTTAGATGAAGATTATAGGTGGCTGAGATAATATGAAAAAGAAAAATCAAACCTCATCGACAAATAAATACTGGCTGGCCGGGCTTTCTCTGTTCTGCATCCTGCTGATGGTGCTGTCCGTATTTTCCGACAAAGCGGAGGGAACGTTCAAAGGGATTGCCAGCGTAACAGTCATTCCCATGCAGAAGGGCATCAATCAGATCGGCACCTGGCTGGGTGACATATGCGACAATTTTGATACGCTGCAGCAGGTGAGGAAGGAAAACGAAAAACTACAGACAAAGGTTGATGAGCTGATCACCGAGAACAATAACCTGCAGGAGGAAAAGTACGAACTGGAACGGCTGCAGGCGCTGTACAAACTGGATCAGAACTATGCCGAATATGAGAAAACAGGCGCTCATGTCATCGCAAAAGATTCCGGCAACTGGTTCAGCACCTTTACGATTGACAAAGGGAGTAATGACGGGATCAAGGTAGATATGAACGTTATGGCGGGAAGCGGCCTGGTCGGAATTGTCATCAAAACAGGCCCCACATGGTCCACGGTCCGTTCCATCATCGATGACTCCAGCAACGTAAGCGGCATGTCACTTTCCACATCCGACAAGTGTATGGTAAGAGGGGATCTATCACTGATCAATGACGGGAAAATCCGTTTTGAACAGATGGAAAACAATGAAAATAAAGTGCAGGTGGGAGACCAGATCGTCACCTCACATATCAGTCCCAAATATCTTCAGGGAATCCTGATCGGTTATATCAGCGAGATCACCGTAGATTCCAATAACCTGACCCGCTCCGGATATATCACACCCGTCGTGGACTTTAAGAACCTCCAGGAGGTGCTTGTAATTACAACAACAAAGGCGGATCTCACAGGCAAGGACGCAGAAGAATAATGAAAAGCAATTGGAAGTATGCAATATCCGGCAGGAAAGGGGAGTACGGCAGATGAAAAAGATGAAGGCAAAAAGAGCAGGCGTAACGGCGGTTATACTGATTATATGCTATCTGCTGCAGTGTACGCTGTTCCCGCACCTGGCTCTCGCTTCAATCAAACCAAACCTTATGATTATTCTAACAGCTTCTTTTGGTTTCATGAGGGGTTCCAGGGACGGGATGCTGGTCGGCTTCTTTTCCGGCCTGCTTATGGATATCCAGTTCGGCGGTATCATCGGATTTTATGCCATGATCTATCTGCTGCTGGGATTTGTCAACGGCCTGTTTCAGCAGGTATACTACGACGAAGACGTTAAACTGCCGCTGGTTCTGATCGCAGCAAGCGAGTTCCTATACGGGCTTGCCATCTACCTTTTGATGTTCATGCTGCGCAGTGAATTCAATTTTATATACTATTTCAGTCATAATATCATTCCGGAGCTCATATATACTATTGTGATTGCTCTCGGATTATACCCATTGATTTTATATTTTAACCATAAACTGGAAGCAGATGAAAAAAGGAGTGCAAGTAAATTTGTTTGAGCGTATAAAAGATGCAATCTATCGAATCGTAAAGTCACGGCTGTTTGTTTTAATCCTTGCATTCTGTATCTTATTTGCGGTGCTGATCAACCGCGTATTTTATCTTCAGATTGTAAAAGGACAGTATTATCTGGACAACTATAAGCTGCAGATCCGAAAGACCCGCGAGGTGCCGGGCACACGGGGCAATATCTATGACAGAAACGGCACCCCCCTGGCCTATAACGAACTGGCGTATTCCGTGACAATAGAAGATAATATCACCGCCGACACCCGGAAAGAAAAGAACCGGATCCTGAATGAGATCCTGGATAAGATCATAAACATCGTGGAGTCCAACGGGGATTCCGTGATCAGTGACTTCGGAGTGGTTCTGGATTCCGCAGGAAATTATGAGTTTACACAGACAAATGAGACGCTTAAGCTGCGTTTTATTGCGGACGTCTATGGGCTCAAAACAATTGACGAACTGAAGGACAAGCAGCGCAATGCATCCGCAGAGGATATCATCAATTATCTGTGTACGGATGAAACTTACGGTTACGGACTGGATGTTAAAACACTGGACAAGACGTATATCCTAAAAATGGTGAACCTCCGATATGCAATCGGCCTGAACAGCTTCCAGAAGTATATCCCGACCACACTGGCCACCGATGTAAGTGATGAGACCGTGGCCTCTATTATGGAGAACCTGGATCAGCTGGAAGGGGTGGATATCGCAGAAGATTCTATGCGCCGTTATACGGACAGCAAGTATTTTGCTTCCATCATAGGCTATACCGGAAAGATATCACAGGAAGAATATAACTCTCTGGATAAGGATCAGAAAAAGAAATATTCCCAGACTGATATTATCGGCAAATCAGGGCTAGAGCAGACTATGGATGAGGTACTTCAGGGCACCAAGGGACAGACGCAGTACTACGTGGACAGTGTGGGCAAAGTAACCGAGACGGTCAGCAGTAAAGACCCGGAAGCCGGCAATGACGTTTACCTTACGATTGACAAGGATCTGCAGGAGCAGACGTATCAGCTGATCGAAGAAAAACTGGCCGGAATTGTACTGTCCAAGCTCAGAGACCAGATGAATTACGATCCGAGCAAGACGAGTGATTCATCCCAGATTATCATCCCTGTGGATGATGCCTACAATGCATTTATCGCAAATGAAATTATTGATGAAACACATTTTGGGGCAGACGATGCCAAAACAGTAGAAAAACAAGTATATGGAATCTTTTCGGACAGAAAAACTGCAGCGATCCAGGAGATTATCGGAGAGCTGAATAACAGCGGCGCCGCTGCCTATAAGGATCTTTCTGCTGAGATGAAAGCCTATATGGATTATGTCTCTATTGACGTTCTGCAGGAAGCCGCAGGGGTCCTGATGCAGGACTCCATTGATACTAGTGATGAAATATATAAACAGTGGACAACTGATGAGACTATCAGCCTGAACCAATATCTGAATTATGCAATATCCAAGAACTGGATTGACACATCAAAGCTGTCTGATTACGTTTCCGCAGAGAAATATTCCGATTCCGCAGAAATTTATCAGGGAATTTTAACATTTTTACAAGATTATTTGGTTTCAGATGTTAATTTCGACAAACTTCTCTACAAATATCTTATAAAATCAGGTAGTATCACTGGCGGCCAGATCTGCGCCATGGTATATGAGCAGGGTGTCCTGCCCATGGATGAGGGAACATATAACGGTCTGATCGACGGCAGCGTAAATTCTTTCTCATGGCTGTACCAGAAGATCCAGAACCTGGAGATTACTCCCGGTCAGCTTGCACTGGAACCTTGTACCGGCTCTGCCGTTGTCAGTGATCCGAATACTGGAGAAGTGCTGGCGTGTGTATCCTATCCGGGATACGATAATAACCGGCTGGCCAACACCATGGACTCCAAGTATTATAATCAGCTTGTAACCGGGCTTTCCCGTCCGTTTTACAATAATGCAACACAGGAACGCACTGCACCGGGTTCCACCTACAAGATGCTTTCTTCTGTAGCAGCGCTCACGGAAGGCGTCATAGATGGCGGTTCGTATATTAACTGCTCCGGCGAGTTTGACAAAGTTACGCCAAGCCCGAGGTGCTGGGTCTATCCCGGAGCTCACGGCATGCTTGATGTTGTCGGAGCCCTTAAGGTTTCCTGCAATGACTTTTACTATGAAGTCGGATATGACCTGGGGCTTGATAAAGATGGTAATTACGACAGCGATAAAGGCGTCAAAGCGCTCGCAAAGTATGCGGAAGAATTCGGGCTCGGTGAAAAATCGGGCATTGAAATACCGGAATCAGAGCCCCAGATATCGGATGAATACTCCGTGCTGTCCGCAATCGGACAGGGTAACAACAACTATACGGTCAGCCAGCTGAACAGATATGTGTCAACTGTTGCAAATAAGGGAACCGTATATAAGCTGACCCTGTTGAATAAGACAACGGATGTCAACGGGAAGATCATCAAGCAGTATGAACCTGTCGTCACCAACGAGATTAAAGATGTAAGCAGTACCACATGGGATCTGGTTCATCAGGGAATGATCGCCATGATTGGCTATACCTCCAGCTTTTCCGGTCTGGAAATCTCCATGGCGGGTAAGACAGGTACTGCGCAGCAGAGCGACATCCATCCGGACCATGGTCTGTTTGTTGGATTTGCACCTGCGGAATCTCCGGAGATTGCAATTTCAGTGCGTATCGCAAACGGTTACAGCTCATCCTACGCTGCCGAGATTGGCAGGGATATTGTCAGGGCGAACTTTAAACTCGCCGACAAAGAAGAATTGATCACTGGTTCTGCCGCACAGCTTGGTACAACCATTGCAGGCGACTAAGTACTACATTGCGCAGGTTCCAGTGCCTATAGTACCAGAAAAGGATGTGAAGAAGATACATGGACAAGCTGGTAACAATTAAGAGCAACAGATACGGGATTGAGGTTCATCTGAATCCGGAAGTGCCATTTAACGTTTTACTGGAAAGCGTGGCCTCCAAATTCAAAGACTCGGCGAAATTCTTTGAGGGGGCCAAGATGGCGGTTACATTTCTGGACAGGAAACTCTCAGACCAGGAAGAACAGGCGGTCCTTCATACGATCGCCGAGATAACGGGGATTGACATTGTCTGCATTATAGACAGGGACGAGACCAATGAAATGACATACAAAAGCATTGTAGAGAATACGCTCACCAATATGCAGAAAAGGGAAGGGCAGTTCTACAGAGGTACTTTAAGCAAAAGACAGGTGCTGGAATCCGATTCGAGCATCATCATTCTTGGTGATGTTGAGCTGGGTGCTAAAGTAATTGCCAAAGGAAACGTTGTCATTGTTGGTTCTCTGTCTGGTTCAGTCCATGCAGGAGCTGCGGGCAGCAGAGATGCGTTCGTCGTAGCTCTGGCCATGCAGCCGAAACAACTTCGAATTGGCGATATTGAAGCAAAACGTCAGGTCATCTATCAGGAAAGCCTCAGCATCCGGGGTCCCAAGATAGCGGTGGTTGACGGACGCAGGATTTACGTGGATCCACTTGTGGACGAATAGAAGTTGTAGGAGGAAGAAAACATGGGAGAAGTAATTGTCATCACATCAGGAAAAGGCGGGGTCGGAAAGACGACAACGACAGCAAATATTGGAATTGGTTTATCGCAGCTTGGTAAGAAGGTCATTGTGATCGATACGGATCTGGGCCTGAGAAACCTGGATGTCGTTATGGGACTGGAGAACCGGATCGTATATAATCTGGTGGATGTCATTGAAGGCAGCTGCAGGCTGAAACAGGCTTTAATTAGGGATAAACGTTTTCCGGAGCTGTACCTTCTGCCGTCTGCCCAGACCAAGGACAAGACAGCCGTATCTCCTGAGCAGATGCGCAAATTAATCGCTGACATAAAAGACGAATTTGATTACATACTTCTGGACTGCCCGGCAGGGATTGAGCAGGGATTTGAGAATGCTGTGGCAGGGGCCGGCAGGGCGATTGTAGTTACAACTCCGGAGGTATCTGCCATACGGGACGCGGACCGGATCATCGGTCTGCTGGAAGCACATGGCATCAAGAAAAACGACCTGATTATCAACCGTCTCCGCGTGGATATGGTAAAGCGCGGGGATATGATGTCCGTGGATGATGTAACCGAGATACTGGCCATCAATCTGCTGGGCGTGATTCCGGACGACGAGCATGTTGTCATCGCAACCAATCAGGGCGAGCCGATTGTGGGAGCCGACTGTATGTCGGGACATGCCTATCAAAATGTATGCAGGCGTATCCTGGGAGAAGAACTTCCAATTGAAGATTTCAACAAACCGGAAGGTATTTTTGCAAGATTTTCCAGCCTATTTAAAAAGAATTAGGAGGGAATATTATGAGTGTACCATCTGTTCACGTTGCAAAAGAAAGATTGAAAACCCTGCTTATGGCAGACAGAATGCAGTGTACACCCGAAACAGCGGAAAAATTTTCTTCAGATATGTATCACACAGTTTCCAAGTATCTGGAAGTAAAACCGGAAGATTTCCACATGAAGATAACCCATTCAGATATACATATTAAGATTACAGGAGAGAACTATTGAAATTTAATTTTCTGAATATTAAGCAAAGGTATAACTTAAAAGATTATAAATTCAGCCTAGTCGCACTTGTGACCACAATCTCCATTATCGGGATCTTTGTGGTGGGAAGTGCACAGGCATCTGTGCAGGGAAAACAGATTGCCGGTGTTGTAATGGGCACGATTGCCATGATCGTTATTTCGCTGATAGACTACGAATGGGTCCTGAATATGTACTGGCTTTTATACGGCGTGAATATCGTTCTGCTTCTGGCGGTGCTGTTTTTCGGTGAGAATATCAATGGAGCTACCAGATGGCTGAATCTAGGATTTGTCCAGTTTCAGCCGTCTGACCTGACTAAGATCATAACGATTCTGTTCTTTGCGAAGTTTCTGATGGAGCGGGAGCAGGCGATTAATAATAAAAAGACGATTATCCAGGCGGCCGCGCTCATCCTGCCCTCCCTAATCCTTATATACAAGCAGCCAAACCTTTCAAACACCATCTGTCTGGCAACTGTATTTTGTATTATGTTATATATGGGAGGCTTAAGCTACAAGTTTATTGGCACTGTCCTGGCAATTACCATACCGACTGCAGCGCTGTTTCTGACCATTGTCGTGCAGCCCAACCAGCCCTTTTTGAAAGATTACCAGCAGGCGAGGATCCTGGCCTGGCTGGAGCCCGAAAAATACGCTACAGATGAAGCTTATCAGCAGATTAACTCTGTTATGGCCATCGGTTCAGGACAGTTGTCGGGTAAGGGCTATAACAGCAATACCACGACCTCTGTAAAGAACGGAAATTTCATTTCCGAGCCCCAAACGGATTTTATTTTCGCAATTATTGGAGAAGAATTAGGATTTGTGGGTTGTTGTGTGGTCATAATTTTGTTATTATTAATTGTAATAACGTGTATTTTGATAGGAGTAAAAGCAAAAGACACAGGAGGGCGGCTTATCTGCGGAGGTGTCGCCACACTGATAGGAGTACAGAGCTTTATCAATATCAGTGTGGCTACTCAGATATTCCCGAATACAGGAATTTCCCTGCCTTTTGTGAGTTACGGAATGACTTCTGTCGTATGTTTTTATATGGGGATCGGCTTTGTGCTGAATGTCGGTCTGCAGCCCAATAAATATCAGTAGAGGAGATTACAGGACATGAACATAGGATTAGTAGCACACGATGCAAAAAAGAAATTAATGCAGAACTTCTGCATAGCATACAGGGGGATTTTGAGCAAGCATCATCTGTTTGCTACAGAGACAACAGGGGCTCTTGTGGAAAGCGTCACTAACCTGAATATCCATAAATATCTTGCGGGCCATTTAGGCGGGAAGCAGCAGATCGGCGCCCAGATAGAACACAATGAGATGGATCTGCTTATCTTTTTCCGGGATCCGCTGACACCGCGCTCCCATGAACCGGATGTGAACGATATTGTAAGACTATGCGATATGTACAATATACCTATTGCAACGAATATAGCAACAGCGGAGGCTTTGATTTTGGCATTAGACAGAGGAGACCTGGACTGGCGTGAGATGTATAAGTAAAAGAGCTGTTCTTGCCCTTTGCCTGTTACTGTCCGTGCTTATCGCAGGATGCAGCAGGGAAGTACTAAAAGCAGAAGTATACGAGCAGGAACAGTATAACCGTTCAATATATAGAGGAACCCTGTCAGCGTCTGGCCTGTGTGTTACAGATACCGATGTTGCCCTGGAGGGTTACAGTGCGGACCCGGGCCTGCATGCTGCGGGTCTTTTTGATATAAAAGATAAGAAGGTACTCTATGCCAGTAAGATTCATGAAAGACTTTTCCCGGCCAGTACGACAAAGATTATGACAGCCTATGTGACGCTGAAATACGGGAATCTGGAGGATACTGTAACCGTTGGGCCCAATGCAACTCAGTTCGCCGAGGACGAGCAGACATGCGGCCTCCGGACCGGAGATATGGTTTCGCTGTACGATCTGCTCTGCGGGCTTTTACTCTATTCCGGTAATGACTGTGCGGTGGCGATCGCGGAACATGTGGCCGGCAGTGTGGAAGCATTTGCAGATATGATGAATGCAGAGGCCGCTTCCCTGAGAGCGACCAATACCCATTTCGTCAACCCCCATGGTCTGCAGGACGACAATCATTACACTACGGCATACGATTTATACCTGATCTTCAACGCCTGTATAAAGGATCAGCGCTTCCTGGATATCATATCGAAGGATTCCTATACTGGAACGCTTACCTCAGCGGACGGAAGCGTACGCAGTGAGGTGTGGGAGGCTACCAATTTTTATTCCCAGGATCTTATTCCCGATCCGGAAGGCGTCCAGGTTATTGGAGGTAAAACAGGGACTACCGACGAAGCAGGCTCCTGTGTCATCTTATACAGCAAGGATTCCCAGTCCAACCCCTATATATCCATTATAATGGGGGCAGGGACAAAAGATCTCCTGTACGGCCAGATGAGCGCTATGCTGTCTGCAGGCGAAAGACCGGCTGCAGCTGCAGAGGCAGCCGATTAGGCATATAACTAGTATATCGGAAAATAGGTGACTTATCATATGATATACTAGCGCAGACCAAAAACAAAGAACCCGATGGAAGGACATGCCCTTCCACCGGGTTCCCTGTTGTTTCGCTCTTTTGAAGCGACCTTTTTCATCTACTCTGACATGTTTTTGATTCTGCCGAACAAGCTGATGAGGTAAAGACCACACAGGCCGACAATCGTATAAATTATTCTGGAAAGCCAGCTTAAATTTCCAAAGAGAAAGGCTACTAAATCAAATCGAAAAATGCCAACCAGAAGCCAGTTGACCGCCCCGATAATCACAAGTGTTAGAGCAGTGTTATCAAACCACTTCATATTATTTCCTCCTTTTCAATATCAATGCTCTTATTATTGCCACAAAAACTGGAAATATACACTTAAAAATGTTATACTAGTAAAGTTATCATAATAATTGTATCATTTTGAAAATTGATTTACGGTACAGGAGGAAGATTAGTTTGGCATCACGGAAGGACAATTCCATCAGTATTAATAAGTATAAAAGAAAACGTGAGATGAATATCGGCATCTTTATTTTTGCAATTGTATTTATTTATCTTATAGTAACGATTGTCATGTATGCTGCTGCAAAGAAAATCTCTGTTTATGAGGTAAGAGAAGGCAGTATTCTGACGGACAATTCCTACACAGGGCTCATCCTCCGTGAGGAAACAGTGGTTTATGCAGAGAACACAGGGTATATCAATTATTTTCAAAACGAGAACAGCAAGATTAAGGCCGGTGCGAATGTTTATGCGGTTACCTCGCAAAAGTTAACCTATCCGGAGGAGACGAACACGGAGACTTCTCTGAGCACAGAAGAACAGAATACCCTGATCGTAAAAACGCAGAGCTTTAACGAGAATTTTAATCCGCAGAAGTTCTCCTCTGTTTATTCCCTGAAAAATGAAATCGACAACACCCTGCAGAATGCTTCTAATCAAACCAAGACAGCGCAGATGGATGCTGTGCTGTCCCAGAACGGTGTGAGCGCAGATGTATATCAGACACCGCGGGACGGAATTATGGTTCTTGATTTTGACGGCTGTGAGTCTTTAACCGCAGATTCATTCAAAAAAGCAGACTTTGACAGGAGCAGCTACAAAAAGGTGAGCCTGGAAGATAATATGCAGGTCAAGAAGGGGGAACCAGCCTACAAACTTGTCACAAATGAAAAGTGGTCTGTGATTATAGAATTGGACAAGGATATGGCAGGCAAACTGGCTGATACGACCTACATAAAAACCAGAATAGATAAGGACAGCGAATCCATCTGGGCAGACTTTTCTATCCTGAAAAAAGACGGTGAGTACTATGGACGGCTGGATTACGATAATTCCATGATCCGTTATGCCGGAGACAGATTTTTAAATATAGAGCTCATCCTTGAGGATGAGAGCGGACTGAAGATTCCGAAAAGCAGTGTTGTGGAGAAAGAGTTCTTTGTGGTGCCCTCAGAGTATATCACTACGGGCGGCAACAGTTCCGCTTCGGGAGTCATGGTTCAAAAGCGCGGCGGCAATGCAGTTTTTCAGGCCGCTGACATATACAAATCTACGGAGGATGGCAGCGTATATCTCAGCACTTCCACGCTGAAGAGGGGCACCGTCCTTGTAAAGCCCGAATCCGCCGAGACATTAGCCCTGTCAGAGACACAGTCTCAAAAGGGTGTATTTAATATTAACAAAGGCTATGCTGTATTCCGTCAGGTTACGATCCTCGCAGAAAGCGATGAATATTATATTGTCAAGGAAGGGGATTCCTACGGACTTTATAATTACGACCATATCGTTCAGGATGGGGATTCGGTAGATGAGGACGAGGTTGTCTATTAACTATATTATATAAACAAGGAGTGTCATTTATGTTGAAAGAGCAATTGCAAGAAGTAGAAGAGAAGATACAGGCCGCCTGTGACCGCGCAGGGAGGCAGCGCAGTGAAGTGACTTTAATCGCGGTCAGCAAGACCAAACCCATTGCAGTACTTCAAGAGGCATATGATATAGGTGTCAGAGTATTCGGAGAAAATAAAGTCCAGGAACTTACGGAAAAGTATGAAGCCCTTCCGGATGACATTCACTGGCATATGATCGGCCATCTTCAGACCAATAAGGTAAAATACATCGTAGATAAAGCGGAACTGATCCATTCTGTGGATTCGGTAAAGCTCGCTCAGGTTATTGAGAAAGAAGCAGAGAAGAAAAACTGCATCGCCAGTATCCTGATCGAAGTCAATGTAGCAGGAGAAGAAAGCAAGTTCGGGCTTAAAGTTGACGAAGTAATTCCATTTATAGAAAAAATTGCATCATTTAAGCATATTCGTGTATGCGGGCTCATGACAATCGCTCCATTTGTTGAAAATCCAGAGGATAATCGCCCAATTTTCGAGAATTTACATAAATTATCTGTTGACATTAAGAACAAAAACATTGATAATGTTAATGTGAGCATACTTTCAATGGGGATGACCAATGATTACGAGGTTGCAATAGAAGAGGGCGCGACCATGGTTCGTGTAGGAACCGGAATCTTTGGTGCCAGAGATTATGCCGTTAAGGCATGAGGATCTGGAACAGAAAGTATATTTTCAAAAAAAATTTATGCATCAAGAGGGCATAAGATAGGAGTGTAAACATGGGTGTGTTTGACAAATTTTTGGACATCATGAAATTGAATGATGATGAATACGATGACGACGATTTCTATGATGACGAATTTGAAGATGATGATTTTGATGAAAAACCACGCCGTTCTCTTTTTAATAAGAAAAGCAAAGAGGAATACGACGATTTTGATATCCAGGAGGATAAAAGATATGCTCCTGCAAACAGCAGCAATAACAAAGTAACCCCGATGCGTCAGCCGGCTTCCAGACGCAATGCCAACATGGAGGTCTGCGTGGTAAAGCCTACATCAGTAGACGATTCCCGCGAGATTACCGAGACACTGCTGGCAGGGCGTACTGTAATCCTGAACCTGGAGGGCATGGATCTGGAGATTGCGCAGAGGATCATCGATTTTATCTCAGGAGCGACTTTCGCAATCAGCGGAAACCTGCAGAAGATTTCCAACTATATATTCCTTGTAACACCGACGAATGTTGATATTTCAGGTGATCTTCAGGATCTGCTGGGCGGCTCTATGGAGACAGCTAATGTAAGAGGAAGATATTAATTCTGGCATGGAAAAAGAAGAACAGCTTTTGGAAAAACGGCTGATTGAGCTGTCCAGGACGGCGTATCACCGTGACATCATTACATATTCGGATTTTCTGAATTTGAATGAACTGAATATTTTGCATTCTTTGCCGAAGGACAGGCTGTATACTCGCTATGTGACTTTCGGCGGATATGACACAGCAGAGCGTCAGATGGCAGCATTCCTACCTGATGCTCTTTATTTGCGTGGCAGCGATGACACAGCAGACCTGGAAACCCTGGGATTTCCTTTTTCTGTTCTTTGTATCGAGCCGCTGCATGAGAAATATGCGGAAGAACTGACGCATAGAGATTATCTGGGCGCTGTGCTGAATCTCGGAATAGAGCGTTCCAGACTGGGAGATATTCTGATTGAAGGTAATAAGGCCATTCTGTTTGTGGAAACTGGCCTGAGCGTTTATCTTCAGGAGCAGCTGACCCGGGTCCGCCGCACAAACGTTATGCTCCGGGAAGAAAACGTGCAGGACTTCCAATATACTCCCCGTTTTGAGGAGGTCAAAGGTACTGTGGCCTCCGTCAGGCTGGACTGTCTTTTGTCCCTGGCATTCTCCTCCTCACGGACACGCCTGAGCGGTTTGATTGAGGGCGGTAAAGTATTTGTCAATGGAAAGCTTATGACAACAAATGGGTTCCAGGTGAAGGAAGACGATATTATATCCGTGAGAGGCATGGGAAAATTCCAGTATAAAGGTATCTTGTCCCGCACAAAAAAGAATAGAATTTTCGTAATCATCCATAAATATATATAGCGCCGGATTGCTGTGCGCCATACATGACTTCAACGAAGAAAAGGAAAAACCATGAAAGATAAGAATACAAAATCTATACAAAGTTATCTGCTGGCCGTCATCGGCTGTATCGTCCTGATCGTGCTGGATCAGTTTACAAAATGGCTTGCCGTCGTACATTTAAAAGATCAGGAGCCCTTCGTGATCTGGAAAGGCGTATTTAAGCTGGAATATCTGGAAAACCGGGGCGCAGCATTCGGTATTATGCAGGACAGGCAGATTCTGTTTGCTGTAGGGGCAGTCGTGATCGTATGCCTGATTGGTTTTATTTACGGAAGGATGCCGCATACGTCCCGCTATTACCTGCTGCGCATCTGCGCGGTAATGATTTGCGCCGGGGCTATCGGCAACATGATTGACAGGCTGCGGCTGAATTATGTGGTGGATTTTTTCTACTTCGAGCTGATTAATTTTCCCATCTTTAATATAGCGGACTGCTATGTGGTAGTTGCGTGCATCCTCTTTGCTTTTGCTATACTTTTTTACTATAAAGAGGACGAGCTGAGCTGCTTTTCGCTGAAGAAAGGATAAAAGGCCTATGGAGGAATTATATTTCACTGCCGGATCAGCCGGTGTCCGGATTGACAAATTTCTTGCCGAAGCCATTCCGGATCTCTCCAGATCCCATATACAGAAGCTGATCGCTGCAGACCTGGTAACCGTCGGTGATAAGGCTGTCAAAGCCAATTATAAAACTGCGGTAAGTGATGAGATAAAAGTGCAGATCCCAGAACCGGAAATACCCGATATTCAGCCGGAAAATATTCCTCTGGACATTCTTTTTGAGGACAGCGATATCCTGATCGTAAATAAACCCAAAGGAATGGTTGTACATCCCGCCCCGGGGCATTACAGCGGCACGCTGGTCAATGCTGTTATGTATCACTGCAGAGATAACCTTTCAGGCATTAACGGTATTGCAAGGCCGGGAATTGTACATCGGATTGACATGGACACGACAGGATCTCTGCTTATCTGCAAGAATGACGCTGCACACCAGTCACTGGCCGAACAGTTGAAGGAGCACCACATTACCCGGAAATACCATGCCATTGTGCACGGCAATCTGAAAGAGGACGACGGAACAGTAAATGCACCGATCGGCAGGCACCCCACAGACAGGAAAAAGATGAGCACAAGGGCCACTCACGGCCGCAGTGCGGTGACACACTATAAGGTGCTGGAGCGTTTCGGAGATTACACCTATATCGAATGTGAACTGGAAACCGGACGTACACATCAGATCCGGGTGCATATGGCCAGTATCGGGCATCCAATCGTGGGAGATGCCGTCTACGGCCCTGCCAAATGCCCGTTTAAACTGCAGGGGCAGACACTGCATGCAAAGGTTCTCGGCATCATACATCCTATGACGGGGGAGTATATGGAATTTGATGCGCCGCTTCCGGAATATTTTCTCCAATTATTGAATACGTTAAGACACCGATAATGGAACAGTTCAGACCGCTCGAATTATTCCCCGGTAATTATGAAAATTGCACAATAAACTTAATTCATGTTGTAAAAAACAGCGTCATCTTGTATAATAATTGTATAAAAGTTATTCCACGAAAGGACAACATATGCTGGTTTGACGTAAAAGGAGAGTGACTGATATGAAAACTAACACAATCATTACAATTGGCAGACAGTACGGCAGCGGAGGGCGCGAGATTGGCTACAAGGTAGCGGAACATCTTGGTATTAAGCTTTACGACAAAGAGATGCTGGCAAGGGCCGCCAAAGAAAGCGGGATCTGCGAGGAAATCTTTGAATCCCATGACGAGAAACCAACGAACAGCTTTCTGTACTCATTGGTGATGGATACCTATTCCATGGGATATTCCGGCAGCACCTATTCCGATATGCCGATCAACCATAAAGTGTTCCTGGCTCAGTTTGACGCAATCAAAAAGATTGCGAACGAGGGGCCGTGTATCCTGGTCGGCCGATGCGCAGACTATGCATTAGAATCCTACGAGAATGTAGTCAGTGTATTTATCCATGCGGATCTGGATGCCCGTGTCCGCAGAATCGCACGGATTCACGATATGACAGATGCCAAGGCAAAAGACATCATAATCAAGACAGACAAAAAACGTGCCAGCTACTACAATTATTATACGAATAAAAAGTGGTCAGATGCCGAAAGCTATGAATTATGCCTGAACAGCGGGGAACTCGGCGTGGAAGGGACCGCACAGGCGATTGAACAGTACGTAGCTTTAAAAGAGGGCATAGCATCTGCAAAGAGAAAGCTTTAGAGAAGTATTCCCATATCAGATAAGAGCCGGAAACGCCGGACAGCAGTTTACATAACGCTGTCCGGCATTTCCGGCTCCTATCTGATATGGGGGATTCTGTCCGGCCATCCCTTGATATTGCCGTTCAATATAGCATGAAACATTCTTTCCCTTGCACCGGGATGCTCCGTATTGAGCTGTTTTACCAGTTCTTTCGCATACTGCCTCTTGGTATATCCGTCAACAGGACATTTGCTGTTCACTACGGGCAGATGATACTTATTCTTAAACCCGATTACATCCGCTTCATCGATAAACATAATGGGACGGATAACGGTCAAATCCATGCGGTCCAGATAAGTCTTCGGTGAGAAAGAATGGAATCTGCCTTCAAAGATTAATGAGAGCAGCATAGTTTCAATAATATCGTCCTTGTGATGGGCGTACGCAACCTTATTACAGCCCATTTTTTTAACCGCCTCGTTAAGCGCCCCCTTGCGCATCTTTGCACAGAGTGAACATGGATTGGCTTCTTTTCGCACATCAAACAGAATGTGATAGATCTCAGAATCTACAATATGGTAGGGCACTTCCAGTTCCCTGCAAAGCTCTTTAATAGGAGTTAAATCGAATTTCTCGAATCCCAGGTCCACCGTGACAGCACTGAGTTCGAACTGTTTCGGATAAAACCGTTTCAGGCCATGCAGGGCATAGAGCAGCGTAAGGCTGTCCTTTCCACCGGAAATTCCCACTGCAATATGATCGCCCTCCTGGATCATGGCATATTCATCGACTGCTTTTCGTGTAAAACTTAATAATCTCTGTAACTGCATCTATTTCTAAATCCTTTCATCGTAAGTTTCTGTCAAAACACAGACTATATTATTATAGAATGTCTCTCTTTGAAATACAAGAAAATTCACAGATATGAAAGACTAAAAAATCGAAAAATGCTGTTCCTAAAATAGTTCACTAGGCAAAAAAAATGTGATATAATACGATCAAGTGTATCTGGAATATTTTAACTGCTAACGCTTCCCGATATACAAAAACTAATGAATAAAAAGAAAGGAAGTAAAAAGGAGCAAAATATGGAGATGAACTTTAGATTGATCGGAGATGAGGTCTGGTCAGAACACATCCACTGGAAACTGCATTCTTTTGAGAGTGTGTCACTGATTTACGATTTAATGACAGGTATGCTTGTGGATGAGTATATAAAGCTGCTCAGAAATGGGGAGGCGAAAATCATTCAAAATGAGTTTGCAGAAGGTAAACAATGCGAGCTTCTGATTGAAGAAAACGAAAAAATCGCAGAAAACTTATGCAGGCATATGAATATAAAAAAAGACGAAGGAGTAATGGCTGTATTTTTTGATTCCTTCTATCGGCTGCTCCGGCTTGCTACAATAACCAGCTACCAAACGGCGCTGGATAATATAAGTATAAGCGAAGTGGATAGGTGCCTTGCCGTTTGCAGGGATTTCAGCTGTGAGATGCTGTCTGCCGGCAATATGATCCGGAAAGAAGATGGCGGATGCTATTCCAAAGATGTCGATATTATTCTTAAAAATATGCATAAAGTATTGGCGGTTTTTATTGAGAAAGCCACAGAATACGGTAAGTATTTTTTAAATTATAAAAAAAGTAAGGCCCGAAAAGACCTTTCCAATAAAAAGCAGTAAATAAAAAGACACGGGCTCCGTGTCTTTTTATTTTGATAAATATTAAATGCGTCATATTATAAATAACCGTTCCATCGGAAAAGACAGTTATGAAGAGAGGCTTTACATTTTTTTAAATCTATTTTAGCAGGCAGAAGTCTTGTAAATGTTTCATGAATTTGGTATACTCCATAGTATTATCGGGTGAGCACCTACCGTATGTGAGGCTATTTTCTTGCATACGGTATTTTTTGCCCTGAGGAGTTCTGAAAATGTACAATAAAAACAACAAGACGGAAAACATAGCAGTAACACTAATAAAGTTCTGTACGCCGCTCATTTTAAGCGGAATTCTGCAGCAGCTTTATAATTGGGCGGATGCATTTATCGTTGGCAATATAGCCGGCGAAAAAGCACTTGCGGCAATTGGCTCCACAACTACGGTCATCAATCTGTTTCTAACTGCGATCACAGGATTTACACTCGGTCTTTCTATTTTATTTGCACAGAAATATGGCGCCGGGAAAGAGAACCACATCCCCAAAATACTTTCGGTGTTTTCGGTGATAATCGGCGGTACTTTTCTGCTCGTCTCGCTCATAGGCATCATCGGAGCTTTTCCATTACTCCAGATGATGAACACGACACAGGATACCATTCATATGGCAAAGCAATATCTGCAGATCATACTGGTCGGGATACCGATATTGGCGGTCTATAATGTTTACGCTGCCGCACTTCGCGGAATCGGAAACAGCCGTGCTCCATTCAGCTCTGTTTTGTTTTCTTCCATCGTGAATGTGATACTGGATATTATGTTTGTGGGCGTATGGCATGGGGGTGTGGCCGGGGCGGCAGCTGCAACAGTGATCTCACAGGCCGTTATGACGGTATTTATTATCATTTACGGTGTAAAAAAGTATCCCAGCCTGCGTTTCAAGATTCAGAAGTGGAAGCCGGAACGATCTGTTCTTCGTGAGGGGCTTCATCTGGGAATCCCACCTATGATTCAGGCCTGCATCAGTTCTTTAGGCGGCCTTATCCTGCAGAATTTCATGAATGGATTCGGCACACAGACGGTTGCGGCGATTACTACGGCATATCGTGTGGATACAATGATACTTTTGCCAATTATCAATCTGGGTTCGGGAATTTCTACGATCGTTGCCCAAAGCTATGGGGCAGGTAAGAAAAAGCAGACTACAAAGACCGTATATGTGGGAACAGCAATGATGCTTTGCGTGTCTTTATTGCTCACATGGCTGGTAGTAGAAGCCGGAGGAGATTTAATCTCTTTGTTTGGGGTAAGCCCTGAGGCCGTAGAGATCGGGAGAAATTTCTTCCGGAGAATCGCTGCTTTTTATGCTGTTTACGGTGTTGCGATGTCGATACGCGGTTACATAGAAGGAATCGGGGACGTACTGTTCTCAAGCATCGCCGGGATTATTTCATTGATTTCACGTATTGTGTTTTCATATGCTTTTGCCGGCATATGCGGAAATATGATCATTGCATATGCCGAAGCCGGTTCGTGGGGCGTTTTATTGCTGCTGTATGTATCCCGTATACTGTGGAAGAAAGGCAAAGGCTGCGGTTAAAGCTGTTCCTATTCCAAAAGTGACAAATCTCTCATCTGGAAGTCACAGAGCTGTAAGCCAAATGTTTTATTATATGGATAGATCAAAAGAAGGAGGAGGCACATACATACCTGTACGAATTATGAAAGATAAAACAAATCTATCTGTCTTAAAAAAAGCTCTATACAAGATGTTACTGATAATTAAAGCCATATTATTGTGCGTTCTTATTACTCCATTTTACGTGCTGTTTTCATTTATTGGTATGATCTGGTCGCTTGCAGATTATATTGTCACTAAATTTGAAAGTAAATGATAAAAATATTGTAGCTAATATTGGTCGAGAAGAGATATTCTAGTTGTAGATCGGAATTTTTTCTTTTATTGGGAATAATAATGAAGAATATCATAAATTGTATTTGACATTGTTAACTGTAATATGTATAATTACAGTTAACAATAAGAGGGATACTACGAATTCTAAAATAAAATAATCAGAATCGGGGAGTGGCATTATGGAGAAAGTAAAAGAAAAAGAAACAACAGCCGGTTTTACCGATGGATATATCGGGACATATTATTCAGAGGAGAGCAGAGGGATATATCGTTTTTCTTTTCATGAAGAGACTGGAGAATTGACCGCACCTGAACTTTTTTATGAGGCAAGGAATTCCAAATGGATTTCTTTAAGCAGTCATCGGATGGTCATTCCTGACGAAAAGGGAGGAATGGCGGGAACCTGTTTTCTGGAACTAAATCACGGATCGGTGAAAAAGTGCGCCGGCGAGGTGCTGCAGGAACGCCAGACGCCTTGTTACATCGAACAGGAGGAAGACTTTATCTATACAGCAAACTACCATGAAGGCACCGTAATGATCTATCAGACAACAGAGGAAAAGCCTGTGGTCGTGAAGCGGATTGAAAATGGAGAGGGCGCCGGATGCCACCAGATACTGCTTCATGACTCGTATGTTATGGTACCCTGCCTTACGCAGGACAGAATCCGGTTCTTCGACAAAGAAAGAGGATTTGCTCCTGCTGGAGAGATCAGCTTTCCCAAAGGCAGCGGTCCAAGACACGGTGTTTTTAATCGGGCTCACACCAGGCTTTATGTTGTGAGTGAATGGAGTAATGAACTTTTTATTTTTAAAGTTTGCGGCCGAGAGTTTTCGCTGGAGCAGACATTTTCTATTCTCCCCAAAAGCGGAAAGACCGGGGAGCAGCCCCGGGCGGCTGCAGCGGCGGCAATCCGGCTGACGAAAAATGAGAAATTTCTATATATATCAGTGAGAGAAAGAGAATTGCTGGCAGCTATCGATGTAAGTCATGACAAAGCCACCGTCATACAGCATGTATCCTGTGGCGGGAAACATCCGCGTGACTTTATTTTAAGCAAAAATGAAAAGTTTCTGCTTGTGGCAAACCGCCTGGAAGGTGGAATTGTATGTATCGAGCGGGACTGTGAAACAGGAAAATTAAAAGGGGTACGCAGCCGTGTAGAGATGCCGGAAGGGGTATCGCTTGTACTGGCATAACAACGATAGATTGATAATAAGGAGGTATTTCGATGAGGAGAACAGAAATAGGAGTCATTGGACTCGCGGTAATGGGAAGAAGCCTTGCCCTAAATATGGCTGACCATGGATTTAAAGTAGGAGGGTACAACCGAAGCCGGGAGGTGACCGATGAACTTCTCAGAGAGCATCCGCATGAGAACTTTGTTCCTTTTTACGATATGAAAGAGCTTGTAGGATCACAGGAACGTCCGAGAAAGTTTATGATTATGGTAAAGGCTGGAAAGCCTGTTGATATGGTAATTGAGCAGCTACTTCCGCTTCTTGATGAGGGAGATATGATTCTGGATGGCGGGAACTCTTTCTTTGAAGACACAAGAAGACGGGAGAAAAACCTGCGTGAAAAAGGAATCCTTTATTTTGGAACTGGCGTTTCCGGAGGAGAGAAGGGAGCCCGTTTTGGCCCCTCTATCATGCCGGGAGGGGACAAAGAGGCATACGGCCATATTGCCCCCATCCTGGAAGCAATCGCGGCAAAAGCACAGGGCGAGCCATGCTGTGCCTACATGGGTCCGGACGGCGCCGGCCACTACGTTAAGATGGTACACAATGGGATCGAATATGCAGATATGCAGCTGATTGCAGAAGCTTATCTGCTCCTTAAATACGCAGGCGGCTTTACAAATGAAGAGCTGGCCGATACATTTGCAGAGTGGAATGAAGGCGAACTGAAGAGTTATCTGATTGAAATTACAGCAGGTATCTTCCGGGAGAAAGATGATTTTACAGACAAAGAGCTGGTGGATTATATTCTGGACAGTGCAGGGCAGAAGGGAACCGGCCGCTGGACCAGCCTGGAATCCCTGAAACAGGGTGTCAACGTATCCATGATAACAGCGGCATGTAATGCCAGGATTATGTCGAACCGTATTGAGGAGAGGAAGACAGCCAGAGATTTGTTCGATAGCCCGGAACCAAAGCCGGCTCCTGAGAAAACAGCATTTAAAAAGCAGGTAAGAGAAGGGCTGTACACAGCCAAAATTGCAGCCTATGCGCAGGGATTCGAACTGCTTTCCCATGCATCCGGGGAATATGGATGGGATCTGGATTATGGCAGAATCGCATCAATTTTCCGTGCCGGCTGTATCATACAGGCACAATTTCTGGATGATATTACAAGGGCGTTTAAGAAAAATGGAGCGCTTAAGAATCTGATGATGGATTCCTTCTTCATGGAAGGTGTGAACCGTGGGCAGAGAAGTCTCCGGGATATCATGTGCATGGGAATTCAGAAGGGGATTCCGCTGCCGGCAATGAGCCAGGCTGTGGCGTATATCGATGCTTTCAGGGGAATGCCAGTGGGTGCGAACCTTATTCAGGCACAAAGAGACTGCTTTGGGGCACATACCTACAAGCGGACTGACAGGGGAGGAATCTTCCATCACGATTGGAGGTTTTAATATGTGTAAAGAACAAATTTTTACAATTTTTGGAGGTACCGGAGATCTGACATTCCGCAAACTGATACCGGCATTTTATAATATGGAGGCTTTTAAAAACAAGGACCTTTGCACACAACTTGTCATCATCGGAAGAAGAGACTACACGAGTGGGGAATACCGGGAGATGGCCCGCAGGTGGGTAGAAAAATTCGCAAGACTCGGGTATAAAGAAGAGATCTATGAGAAGCTTGCAGAGAAAATGACTTACTACCGTATGGATTTCACCGATGCGTCAGCATATGTTGATCTGGATGCATTTTACCGGGGAATGGGAGATGTTGAGCACATCTTTTATTTTGCAGTAGCTCCCAGGTTCTTTGAAATTATCGTAAAAGGGCTCCAGCTGGTATCCGGCGCCGGGAATGGCAAGGTCGTGATCGAGAAGCCTTTTGGCGAAAATCTTCTGGCAGCGGCGAGTTTAAATGCGACGATGGAGACTTTCTTTAAACAGGACCAGATTTATAGAATTGACCATTATCTTGGAAAAGAGATGGTCAGAAATATACAGACTATCCGCTTTGCAAATCCAATTTTCAGCAATGTCTGGAATGCACGGCATATAGACTGCATTCAGATCTCTGCGCTGGAGGAGGTGGGTGTGGAGACAAGAGGCGGGTATTATGACCACAGCGGCGCTCTGAAGGATATGATGCAGAACCATCTGTTCCAGATCCTCACCATTGTAGCCATGGAACAGCCGGAGAGTGCAGCTGCAGAAGATATGCACCGGGAGCAGATGAAGGTCCTGAACGCGCTCCATATGCCTGAAGATATAAAAGAGAATATTGTTCTGGGACAGTATGAGGGCTACCGCGGGGAACCTGCTGTTGATGCGGACTCTGTCACGGAGACCTACGCAGCAGTCCGTCTGATGATAGAGAATGAACGTTGGAATGGAATGCCATTCTATGTCCGCACCGGAAAAAAGCTTGGGAAGCGGGAGATGCAGGTTGCAGTCGTGTTTAAAAGCCCTGTTCCGGGAGTGGAACCGGATATATTGAATATTAAAATACAGCCCACAGAAGGCGTATATCTTCAGTTTAATATAAAGAAACCCGGGGAATCAGAAGAAGTGGTTCAGGCAAAAATGGACTTCTGCCAGAATTGTTCCTTCATCAATCAGATGAATACACCCGAGGCATATGAAAGACTGATTGGTGCATGTATCCGTGGGGAGCGTTCCTGGTTTTCCCAGTGGGATCAGATAGAAACGAGCTGGAAATACGTGGATGCGATCCGGGAGCAGTATCATCGAAGTGGTCTTCCAGTACATTTATACCCTCAGGGGAGTGCAGGTCCGAAAGCCGCAGACAAACTGCTTGGCGATCACGGGCATGTATGGTTTGAATAATGCGAAGCGGAACAGCGCTTTGTCATTAGATTCGTGGCAAAGCGCTGTTTTAACTTAGATATTAAGGTTCCCGCAGCTTCACGGCCCCCGCAGCCTGTCTGCGCCGGTTCTCATCGATAGCCGCATAATGTTTTTTCGTAGTATTAACATCCTTGTGTCCTAAAACATCAGCCACAAGGTAAATATCACCTGTTTCCTTGTACAGGGCGGTACCATAGGTACTGCGCAATTTGTGCGGCGTAATTTTTTTATTTGGCGTAATCTGGCGTGCGTACTTCTTCACCATATTCTCAACGGCTTGAACCCCCATCCGTTTTCGCTGGGTTGATAGAAACAATGCATTTTCATGGCCGGGGAGTGCAGTAATAGACTTTCTAGTTGTATACAGATACATCTTCAGTGCATTTTCAACCTCTTCACCAAAGTAAACAACCATTTCATTCCCGCCTTTTCGGGTAACCTTAACTCCGTTGTTCTTAAAATCCACATCCTGGATATCAAGCCCCACACATTCAGATACACGAATCCCGGTACCCAAAAGCAGCGTTAGGATCGCCAGATCCCGGTTCCTTGTTTTTTCAAAATACACTTTGCGCTGACCGGTCAGGTCATCGCCGCCGTGTTCAACATATTCCAGCAGAGCGGCCACTTCATCCGTATCCATACGTATAATAGCCTTATCATGTAACTTCGGCATGTCCACAAGTAAAGTGGGATTCTTCTCAATCACCTGATGTTTAAAGAAATAGGCATAGAAGCTGCGGAGTGCTGACATCTTGCGCGCCAGTCCCTTCTCTGTATTCGTAATTTGTTTATCCTCAGAGCCTGTGTAAACCTTCAGAAATTCCTGATATTCCTCAATATCAACCGGCTCGATGCGCTCCAGATCCTTCACGGTAAACTGATCCATGGTATAGTCTTTATAAACAGGATTATTCTCCATTAAAAAATGGAAGAAAACGCGGATATCATAGGCGTAAGATATCCGCGTTTTGGCAGAACTTTTAGGTTCTATAGCACGGAAATAATCCCTGACAAATGGCGGCATTGTCTTAAGAATTTCCCTGAGACGCAGGGTATTGTCTATGTAAGTCTGTTCATGATATGTTTTCGGATCCTGTGCGGACATGTTAAAATTCCTCCTTAATGTTAAAAACCCCTTATAGTTGAGGTAATTATACCATGGATGCAGATCTCTGTCCATATCTATTGGAAAAATCAGTATTTGTCGTATAGATTAATCTATCTCATACAATATCCCTTGATTATTAAATAGTGTTTTAACGGTAACAATAAACTCCTTCCCCCGTTCTATTCTATAATTTAAACGAGACAGCCCGTACATAAGTGCGGGCTGTCTCTGGGTGAGTTTATATATCAATACATAGGGATGTATATTGATACCATTATCTAATTTCTCTATAATATTCCTCCTTAATGTTTATTATTTATCTCTGAATTCTGTATCGTTATAAGTAATCATTAGATTCTGGCCTGCCTGAATATCATCTGTACTCAGCGAATTCATCTCTTTTAACACCATAATATATTCTGAAACGGAACTATAATCTTCTGTAATATATTCTTCTGCAATATCCCATAAAGTATCTCCGGGCTGAATCTCAATGCTCTTGTAATACTTGAAGTTAACAGGCTGTTCTGAATGTTTCTCATGTGCTGAAATCAAAAGGTTTCCAAACAAAGCGCATGCCGCAAATACAATGAATACTGTTGCAATAAATAGAACCAGCATACTCCTGATATGTCTCCCGTTCTTTTTGATAGTCCGTGCTTTTACATAATTTCTTTCTCTCTGCATTAGTAATTCCCCCCTTAAAACTCCCTAATAATTAGTTTTTTATCCGTTTTCCGAACGTTTGTTCTTTATAGTTGAAATTATATAACACGAACACATGTTTGTCAATACTCACACAACATTTTTCGAACATATTTTCGTAACAAGTGTTTGCTTTTTAAAAATAACTATGATACTATATTTATAGAATGAGTTGAGCGTTGGCTTTAACGGATTAAGGAGGGCTATATGTCACAGGATAAGATCAGCAAAAAGCAGCTGGAGATATTAGAATACATAAAAGCACAGATATTAGAACGGGGATTTCCCCCTGCTGTACGTGAGATTTGTGAGGCGGTCAGTTTAAAGTCCACTTCCTCTGTCCACTCTCATCTTGAGACACTGGAGAAGAACGGATACATAAGGCGTGACCCCACGAAGCCCAGAGCCATAGAGATATTAGATGATACATTTAATCTGACCAGACGCGAAGTTGTGAATGTCCCGCTTGTCGGCCGTGTCGCCGCAGGAGAGCCGCTGCTGGCACAGGAGAACATAGAAAACTACTTCCCGATACCTATGGAATTCATGCCCAACAAGCAGACCTTCATGCTGACTGTAAAAGGAGAAAGCATGATTAATGCTGGGATCTTGGATGGCGATATGGTGCTCGTTGAACAAGATCATACCGCTTCCAACGGTGACATGGTGGTCGCACTTGTAGAAGACGGAGCCACAGTCAAAACCTTCTATAAAGAAGAGGGGGTATACCGCCTGCAGCCGGAGAACGACTACATGGAGCCTATCATAGTAAAAGAAGTGTCCATCTTAGGAAAAGTGATCGGGGTTTTCCGCTTTTTTTAAGATCCGGAGGCAGAAAAGGGATTTCCGATTGGTATTAAAAAGACATGCGCAAAATAAAGATGCGCATGTCTTTTTTATCCTCTTAATTATCTCCTGCGGGAATCCCGCCGACCGGTAGGCGGTTCGCTCCATTCAGTCTTTCTTAATCTGTTCCACAATATATTCGCTTATCTGCGGCGGTTCCAGAAATGGCCGTGCAAGGTAATATCCCTGCATATAATCTACACCCAGTTCGATCACCTTATGCATCTCCTTTTCCGTCTCTATTCCCTCCGCAATGACTTTAATATTTCTTTCCTTAGCATAAGATATGGTATTTTCCACGATCTTCTGCTTATCAATATTATCATGAATACCGGATATAATCTCTCTGTCGATCTTAATATACTTAGGGGCAAGCTCCAGAAGGATTCTCTCACCATTATATCCGCTCCCGTAATCGTCCAGCGCAAAATCAGAATCCCAGCGGTTGACAAGAACCCGTTTTACATCCATAGCCTCCTTATCTGCCTCTGCGTATTCAGTAATCTCGAATACGAAGTGGTCCAGATACCCTTTACATTCAGATTCAATAAACTCAATCATCCTGTTACTCACTCTGTAGTCGGCCAATGAGTTAATAAAGACTTTACAGTCAGGCCTAATCCGTTGGTTCTTCACATGCTGTACAAATGTGGTGGATGCCATCTTCCAGGTCAGTTCTTCTACTTTATCCAGTTTGTGTTCTTCTCTGGCCAGAGCCAGAATTTCCGAAGGGTTGCGCAATGTAGGCATGGTTCCTCTCATCAGAGCCTCATAGGCAAAAATCCTGCCGGTGTGCGCATCGACGATGGGCTGAAAATAGTACTCTACCTTTTCCCGTTCCAGCAGTTCCGAAAGCTCCCTGCGGTTCTGCGAGATATACTCCTCGCTGTGATATGCCCCCAGGTCAAAGTCACTGATTTCGCCTTTGGTAGAATGCTTCACCTGATACATTGCGAAATCAGAAAATTGCAGGAGCTGTTCGTAATGGCGGGAATCCCTTGGATACCATGAGATACCGCCGGACATCTTTATTTTGAGCCTCTGCATTGGCGGAAGCAAAATGTATTCTTCGTCGATGCCCTTTTTCAGGCCGGAAAGAATCCGTGTGATATCCTCCTCCGAATCATATCCATAGAAAAACAGATAAAATTCATCCCCTGAATTACGTGATATAATTGTGTTCGACGGCGTATACTTACGGAAACTGTCTGCCGCAGCCTGAATGTATTTATCCCCGTAATCATGCCCGAACTTATCGTTGATCTGTTTGAGATTATCCAGATCCATCATAACCAGTGCCGCCTTCTTTAGGCAGGGTTCTCCCTTTTCAAAAAGCTGCTGCATGATACGCTGGAATGCACGTCTGTTCTTCAGCCCTGTAAGCAGATCATGATCACGTTCATGCTCAATCAGCTGCTTTTCCTGTATTGTCTTCGTGATATCTTCTACTATGCCGATTGCCCTTCGATCCTCCAAGCCCGAATAACTTAGGCGGACATAGGTCTCTTTTTCACCGTCCGGTATCTTATACAATATATAGTCTTCCGCTTCCTCTGCTTTATAGATATCCAACTCCTTCATTTCCATGATAAAAGTCTGCACATCCATATTCGAAGCAATGGAACCCTTAAGGCCAAAAATATCAAAGAAACCGTCCGTCAAAAATAGAGTTCTATTATCCATGTCAATTTCAAACCCTGCTATACGTATGCTGGCTTTGTTCAGAATCTGCGCAAACTTTGTGGCGGAATCGATTACATCACGGCTCAGCTTCTCAATGGACTCTTCCATCTGATCGAATTCATATATATTCGTTCTAGGGAGGCCTATTTTGCTTTTTCTATTCATCTGCTGCATATGTTTTGACACAAGATGTATCGGTCTTGATATCATAAAACTAACAAGCACGCTGCCTGCGATTCCCATAATGATTGTCAGAATAATTGCAACAATAATATAGGACATGATATGGTTAGAAAACTCGGTAAGATCACTCTCTTTTACTGCACCTGCCAGTCCCCAACGATCCGATTCAAAGGGGCCATTCGAATCATAGAGCTGGAAATATTCCATATCCATAAAATACCGCTCATGGTCTGTACCGTTAAAATAAAAGTTCCCATCAGATGACTGTGATACATCCAGCTTTTCCATGTCCGGTGCGATGCTGCTGTCCGATGAATATACGGTTCTGTATTCATTGGTTTTTGCATCCTGAACGATCAATAAATACGAGGCCGGCTTATCTTCCATCAATTCCTCGGACGGAAGCATAGTGGAAAGGTAATCCAGTGTAATCTCCATGCCAAGTGTACCATAGACTTTACCCTTTCCAGTTATCAGCGGCACCGTATAGGAAATCATCATCTTATCATCGTCCGTAAGCGTATGGGGTTTTCCCCAATATCCCAATTCTGTCAGCGAAGCTGCCTCGGGGTTTTCATATCCTTGTTCCTGCGGATTCAGAAAAAGATTATATGTTTCCTCATGTTCCCTGGTGAATACGAACTGAGGCTTCCAAGCACTGTCAGTGGCTATATCCAGGCTATGTACAAGATCAACCGAGCCTCTCTCAATCAGGAGGTCACTGTTGCGGACAGAGACGCTTGTATCCGGATCCAGATCCCGGAAATAAACGCCCGGACGGGAAAAACTCTCCTGTTCCCTCAGTTCTTTGGGATCATCATTGTTAAAAACAACAAAAGCTCCGGTCACCTTATTGGAACGAAGCATTTCGATCAGATTTCCAGAAATCTCAGAAACCAGCGGAAAGCAGGCATTTGAGTTTTTTCCTATATTATCCAGGTCGATCGTCCCGTCATGATCCAGCTTTTCAGCGGTCTCGTTAATAAGTTGTACCGTATAAGACACATTAGACCAGCTGTTTATCATCTCATTCTGCAAGTAGCTGGAACGGTTGGCTACCTTTCCCTGTACAATGCCTTTGGCATTCTCATCAAGTTCCTGAATGGCTCCCCCAAATATAAAAGTTCCTGAGAGCAGCATTACTTCTATTAAAGTCAGGAGGACCATGGGAATCAGCATTCTTTTCAGTATAGGCTGTGCTTTCTGTCTGTTGATTTGCATTCCCGTGCCCTCCTTTCTTTCATCCGCTTCCTATATTTATTCAACGGTACCGGATTTATTTATTATCTACTAACTTCTCAAGAGATGCCAGTGTCTCCTCATACCAGCTCTCAAAATTATCATCCGTATTATATTTACTGACAGCCTCTTCCCTTGAAGAACCGGCTGATATGGCTGCTTCTACCTCTGCCCTGTCCGCTGCCGCTTTGTCTGAGAGCGAATACTCCAGTACATTACGGGCATCCGTACCATTTTCAAAGGCACGGGTGGTATAGAGTGAAGTTTCCTCAATCTGTGTTAGGGAAGCCTCCAGCACCTGGATGACACTGCTGTCTGTACTGTCTATGTTCTTTTTGATCAGTTCTTTATCATTGGCCTCTTTTTTGACAGGCAGATACCCGGATGTCACAGCAAACTGTATATTACGGTCGGTATCTGTAAACCATTTCAAAAATTCCACGGAGGCCTCGATTTCTGCCTTATTTTCCTTTTCCATCACTACCATGCCGGCGCCTTGCTGTACGGAGTATTTTTCGCCGTCCTTAAAGCGGGGGCACTCAAAAGCCTGCATCTCAATCGGATATGTATTTTCATCGTCCAGCGTCACCTGATCAGGGAAAAATGTCGCACCCGCAGAGGAACCTACGAATGCAAGTATATTCCCTGTCTTGATGTCATCACTCCGGAACTTCCCGGAGGATGCAAAGTAGCCGTTGATATAAGGCACATAGTAATTGTCCCAAAGCTTACGTATTACATCTTTATCAAGATTCAAAGCCGGTTGGCCATCCTTGACAGAGAAAATCTCAGTTCCCAGTTCCCGTGCTCCTATTATAAAATAATTGGCCATAGCGTCCCTTCCAAAGAAGGCTTTTCCGTCATCCGGAGTATCTGTCAGGCTGTCCGTCCATTCGTAATATTCTTTGGATGCGGCAGTAATCCCCTCGATTGTGGAAATATCCTCCAGGGCGGCGCCCGTTGCATCGGAAAACTTATCCCAGTCTGTCTTGTTCAGCATAAATACTTCCGTTGCCTTGGCAATCGGGAATATCTTCAGGCTGTCTTCGGAGGAAAACTTTCCCTCATCAATGTAGCTGTCCATATATTCACTGATCTCATCCTCAGTCATATACTCCATCAAATCCACAGCCATGCCCTTCTGATCCACCGCATAGGCTGTATCCGCATAAGCCGCAAAAATATCAGGGATTTCTTTTGCCCCTACTTTTCCGTCAATGGAGGCCAGTACGTTATCCTCCAGATCGGCCACATTGCCAAGGCTGGAGGCTTTTACTTTGATTCCCAGCTCTTTTCCCCGGCTGCCATTGAACTCAGTTACCAGTTCATTAAAGGCATCCTGCTGTGCGCCGTTATAATAGTGCCATACTTCGATAGACACCGGCTTCTTAGGATCCAGCAGGCTTTCCTTCTTGTTATCATTCATTTTTTCTTCTGCAGAAGAGCACCCGGCCGTCAAGCTGAGAATGGCAGCTGTAAATAGGCAGACTGCAGTTTTATACACTCGTTTCCTCATAATATCCTCCACCGGCGCTTATAGTGTTTCAACATCTACTTCTACGCCATCCCTCCAAATACGTTCCAGGTTATAGAACAGCCTGTTCTCCTTATCAAAAATATGCACGATGATATCTCCAAAATCAAGCAGTACCCAGCTGGCCGTTCCGTAGCCTTCCCGCTGCTTTAACACAAAGCCTGCCTTGTGGAGGCATTCCTCCACATTGTCTACCAGAGCCTTTACCTGACTCTCATTACTGCCGTTTGCGATGATAAAATAATCCGCAAGCACGGAGACACCGGCAATATCGATCACCTTAATGTCTTCGCCCTTTTTTTCATCCAGCGCTTTGCAGGCAAGCCGCGCCATTTCCCTTGCTTGTTCCATAGATCAGTCTCCTTTACTTCTTTAATTTGTATAATTATAGCAACCGTTTTGATTATCTGAACTGCTACTGATAATATTCATAAGTTCTGACGGTCATAGGATCAATCTCCCTGCCCACATTCTTCAGATAAGAAATCGTGGAACCTGCACTAAGTGCCACTGCCTTGTTCAGGTTTGAAAACGCCTCTCTTCTCACTTCTTTTAAAACCGGAATTCCCTGTCTCCCCGGTTCAATATAGTCCGCAAGAAAAATAATTTTTTCAAGCAGTGTCATCTGGGGCTTTCCCGTGGTGTGGTAAGTGATGGCTCCTAGAATATCAGAATCTTTAATATTATATTCATGCTCCGCAAGATATGCTCCCAGCTTGGCATGGATCAGGGCCGGCATTTTCAGTTCAGACTCGGTCAGTGCGATATTGTAATCCCTGCACAATTTGATCTGCTCCTTACCGGAGCAGAACTTACCGCAGTCATGCAGCAGCCCCGCCAGCATCGCCTGATGTATATCCGTTTCATAACACATGGCAAGCGATGCAGCCGTATACATAACTCCCAACGTATGTTCGTAGCGTTCTGGTTTTAATCTCTTCTCCAGCTTTCTTCGAATCCCTAAAATCTCCGTCATTGATCCACTTCCTTATACAAATGATGTTCTTTAATATAATCAGCCACTGCGTCCGGCACGAAATAATGCACTGTCAGCCCCTTCGCAGCCCGCTCCCGGATCGTTGTTGAAGAAATCTCCAGAAGCGGCGCCCGAAGCAGTTCAATATCGGCTTCATATTTCTTTTTAAGATAAGCAATCTGTTTCTGCATATCTCCCACATCCTTGTCATCCCGCATCGCGGCGAGTATGGTGCAGGTTGGAAAAATCTCTTTGAAATACTTCCATTGTTCAATAGAAAACAGAGAATCCGCCCCCAAAATAAAATAAAACTCGTTGCCCGGGTACAGTTCATGGAAATCACGCATTGTCCGATACGTATAAGATATACCCTTCTTCGCCTCATGCATGGAAAGCTTAAAATGCGGGGAACCGCTGATTGCGGCCTTTACCATCTCAATTCTGTGGGTAAGCGAGGTATCCATCTCTTCTGTATCTTTATGCGGTGGATTACCATTCGGTAAAAACCATATTTCATCCAGTTTAAACTCCTCGAAGGCAAATTCTCCCAATAGCAGATGACCAATATGAATCGGGTCGAATGTGCCTCCCATGATGCCGATTTTCATAAAATCCTCCTACGGAAGTACGATCTTTTTCTTGTCGTCCTTTCCTTCCCTGTATAATACAATCTTCTTGCCGATTACCTGAACAACCTGAGAACGTGTCCTGCCGGCCACCAGGTCTGCCAGCTCCCTTGGATCATCTGCACAATTTTGGAGCACACTGATCTTGATGAGTTCTCTGGCCTCTAAAGCCTCGGAAATCGCTTCTGTAAGCCCGGGAGTAATACTGGACTTCCCGATCTGGAAGATCGGATCCATTGTCATGGCAAGGCTTTTTAAATAAGCTCGCTGTTTTGTTGTCATACTGTTTTATCTCCTGTCTATTTATAATAATCAAACTGCAGTCCATACATCTTAACCGTGTCTCCCTCCTGAATGCCTGCCTGTTCCAGATCATTCAGGATACCGGAATCTTTTAAGAACTTCTGGAAGAAGGCAAATCCCTTTTCGGAATCCAGGTTGGTGTATCCCAGCATCTTTTCAATCTTCGGGCCTTCCACTACATATAGTTCTCCTTCTTTCTCCACTGTGTAGGGCAGGTCTTCATAGATCAGTTCATCCTCAGGAAAGTATTCCTGTTCAAATACAATCGGCTTCTCATCCATAGCCTGGAGCTGCCCGCTAACATAGTATAACAGCTCCTGAATCCCCTTGCCGGAAACTCCGGAGATCGGGAATACCCGCATTCCTTTTGGCTCAAATTCAGCCCGGAGCCTGTCCACCGGATCTTCGTCCCCGCTGTATATCAGATCTGTCTTATTGGCTGCAATCACCTGCGGGCGCTCTGCAATCTCAGGATTATAAGCCGTCAGTTCCGCATTAATCTTATAGATATCATCCACCGGATCCCGGCCCTCAGTTCCTGCTGCATCCACCACGTGGATCATCATCTTTGTCCGTTCAATGTGGCGCAGAAACTCATGTCCAAGTCCGACGCCTTCCGATGCCCCCTCGATCAGCCCGGGTATATCTGCCATCACGAATCCTTTCGCCCCATCCAGGTCCACGACTCCCAGATTCGGGTTCAGCGTCGTAAAATGATAGTTGGCAATCTTGGGATCCGCATTCGTAACCCTGGAGAGCAGTGTTGACTTACCCACATTGGGAAAACCGATCAGCCCCACATCTGCGATGACTTTCAGCTCCAGATTCACCTCCAGCTCCATGGCCGGCTGTCCGGGCTGCGCATACTTCGGCACCTGCATAGTGGATGTGGCAAAATGCTGATTCCCCAGTCCTCCCCTGCCGCCTTTTAAGACAACCTGGCTGCGGTTGTCCCCGGACATATCCGCAATTACTTTGCCGGTCTTTGCTTCTTTGATCACGGTTCCCTCCGGAACTTTTAAGATCAGATCCTTACCATCTTTCCCGTGGCAGCGGCGCTTACCGCCTTCTTCGCCGTCGCCGGCAGCATATTTCCTTTTGTGGCGGAAATCTACAAGCGTATTCAGGCCTTCATCTATTTGAAAAACCAGATCCCCGCCTTTTCCGCCGTCCCCTCCGTCCGGTCCGCCGTTCGGTACATAGAGTTCCCTCCGAAAGCTGCAGTGTCCATCACCGCCTTTGCCGGATCTTATGAAAATTTTCGCTCTGTCTGCAAACATATAATATATCCTTTTCTATTTACTATTTTTACCAATTCCATATCCGTACTATTATATCACAAGATAGTTCCTTTTACTATTCATAATTCCCTGAAATCACATATCCTATAGCTGCATATTTGCAACAGATCAAAGAAATATGAGAGAAAACCCTGCTCAGAGCTATTGCCTGTGCATTTCGATGTGAAATAATAAACAAGCCCCAGACTGTTAGGTCTGAGGCCGTGTGTACCGTAACTAATTATTCAGCTACAGGATAGATAGAAACCTGCTTCTTATCTCTTCCTTTTCTCTCGTATCTGACAACTCCGTCTACTAATGCAAACAGTGTGTCATCCCCGCCGCGTCCTACGTTCACGCCCGGATGAATTCTTGTTCCACGCTGTCTGTAAAGGATGTTGCCCGCTTTTACAAACTGTCCGTCAGCTCTTTTGGCACCTAATCTTTTAGACTCAGAGTCACGGCCGTTCTTAGAAGAACCAACTCCCTTTTTATGAGCAAAATACTGAAGGTTCAATTTCATCATGGTTATTACACCTCCTTGAAGATAATATCAATGTATGGTTCATAGTCGCTGTCATCTTCTATTTCTTCCAACCCCAGAATCATAGTCTTTAACAGCAGTTCAGCATCGTGTGTAGGTCTCCCACCGGTAAATCTGAACTGAATCAGCCCCTGTGCACCTTCCGAGTCGTCTGTCACTACAGACGTCTCATCGGATGTGTATCTTTCAATCGCGTTTATCGTGTTGATAATCAGCGCTGAAGCCGCCGCACATACGATGTCCATGCCCTCATCCGCGAATCCGGCATGTCCCAGTGCGTCAAAACCTACATATTCGTGCTTGTCAGTCTTATAAATGGTTACTTTAATCATTCTCTCACCGGGTTATGCGTTGATCTTGTCGATCTTAACTGCAGTATACTGCTGTCTGTGACCATTTTTCTTATGGTATCCAGATTTTCTCTTATACTTGTAAACGACAACTTTTTTGCCTTTGCCGTCACCCATTACAGAAGCTGTAACTGATGCACCTTCGACTGTCGGGTTCCCAACAACAAGTTTGTCGTTGTTCACTGCAAGTACCTGGTCAAATGTATAAGTCTCTCCAGCTTCTACCCCAAGTTTTTCTACTTTAATGATATCGCCTTCGGCTACTTTGTACTGTTTACCACCTGTTGCTATAATTGCGTACATATGGCACCTCCTATTATCATTACTCGCCAACTACGGTGTCTGCTAAAAGGGCAGAACTTCAGAACCTCATTGCGCGGCATACCGTTGTAGTATAGCATATACAAATTTATAAAGTCAATAGTTTCCGGGCATTTTCGTCGAAAATCCTGCTTTTTTCCTCCTGTGTCAGTGGCAGCCTATTCATATATTCTATGGACTCTGACTGCCCGGACCATGGAGAATCTGTGGCAAAAAGAATACGATCTGTGCCGTGGTTCCTGCAAATACGCACAAACTGTCCGTCATCGATGGCACCAAATACAACGGCAGTATCCAGATAAACCTTTTTTCCGACGATGCAGCGCTCCACGTCGTCCCAGCATTTAAAACCGCCCATATGAGCGATAACCAGCTTTTCCGGCTGCACTTCGTCAATCACCTCTGCCGCCATCTGCGGCGTGCAGTAAACACAGTCCGGATATCCGGGATCGTATCCGCCGTGCACAGTAATAATCAGCCCCAGTTCCGATGCATAGGAAACAATCCGCTTATAACGGATATCATGAAACATCGTCTCCTGATATGCAGGGTGCAGTTTAATCCCCTGAAATCCCATGTTCTTCAAAGTCTTAAGTTCTTCCCTGTAGTCTGCGCTGTCCGGATGGAGTCCCCCGAAGGAGATCACGCCGCCCTCCAAAAATCGGGCGGCAAAACGGTTTATGCTTTCAAACTGAGACGGTTTTGTAACGACCGGGAGTGCAACGGAAATGTCTATGCCCGCTTTCTGCCCGGAAGCCCTCAGCCCCTCAGCAGTTCCATCGGTAAAGGGAACTGTTTTGCATCTTCCGCTTAAAAATTCCAGTGTCTTTCCGGCAATCTTATCCGGGAAAATATGTGTATGAAAATCTATCATCTTATTTTACCTTATTTATGCCTTTTGGCAGGCCTCTACTTGTCACAATCATTGAGTTTATCGTAGCAGTATTCTATGATGCTTCTGCGCGTAATAATCCCGATGAACTTATTCTGGTCATCCACTACAGGTACAAAATTCTGGTTCATCGCTTTCTTCACCAGATCTTCCATATCGGCATCCGCAGGCACTACATCAAAATTTGCCTTGCGTGGAAAATCCTGGATCAGAATGTGTTCGGCACTTTTAATGTCCAGATTATTGTACGACTTTATTCCCCAAAGCAGGTCTCCTTCTGTGACAGTGCCGACAAATTCCCCTTCCCTGTTCAGCATAGGGATGGACGCATACTTATGGTATTCCATTGTCTCCAGAACCTGGCGCAGTGTACTGTCATTGTAGATATAAGCAACTTCATTTTTCGGTTTTAAAAAAAACAGAATGTTCATAATGAATACCTTTCCTTAAATTTGTGTCAAAACAAAGATTTCATACAGCGCCCTGATTGCGTTTTTAAAATCGTCATGTCTGACACCAACAATAATATTCAGCTCACTGGATCCCTGATCAATCATTTTTACATTAATATGCGCATGGGCAAGGGCAGAGAATATTCTGCCGGCTGTCCCGCGTGTCGCCCGCATTCCCCGGCCTACAATAGCAATCAGTGCAAGATCTGATTCCAGTTCGATGTGGTCAGGATCTACGGCCTTGTGGATACCGGCAAGCACCCGCTGTTCCTTTTCCTCGAATTCATCCTTATGAACAAAGATTGTCATTGTATCAATACCCGACGGCATATGTTCGATGGATATCTCATTCTCCTCGAATACCTGGAGCACCTTGCGGCAAAAACCAATCTCAGAGTTCATCATCGCCTTCTCTACTGTAATGGATGCGAAACCATCCGTACCGGCAATTCCCGTAATGGTATACTTCGGCTGCCTGCATGTGCCCTCTACGATTAAAGTCCCTTTATCCTGAGGTGCATTGGTATTGCGGATATTGATCGGTATTCCTGCTTTTCTTACCGGGAAAATAGCATCCTCATGCAGCACGCTCGCCCCCATATAAGAAAGCTCACGCAGTTCTTTATATGTAATAGTCTCTATGGATTTAGGATTCTTCACAATCCTTGGGTCAGCAATGAGAAATCCGGAAACATCTGTCCAGTTCTCGTATAAATCAGCAGTTACAGCCAGCGCAACAAGTGAACCGGTGACGTCTGAACCTCCCCTGGAAAATGTCACAACCGTTCCATCTGCTCTCGCCCCGTAAAAACCAGGAATGACAGCGTACGGAATCTCTTTCAGCCGTGCAGACAGCAGGTCATTTGTCGCAGCATCATCAAAATTGCCGTCCTCGTCAAAACGGACTACCTCGGCTGCGTCCACGAATTCAAATCCCAAATATGCTGCCATCACCTTGCCGTTCAGGTATTCTCCTCTGGAGGCAGCGTAATCTCTTCCAGCCTTTTTTCCGAAATTTTCACGGATCTCTTCAAAGTCCTGATCCAGGGAAAGGGTCAGATTCAAGCCTTTTATAATCTCATTATATCTGTCCTGGATTGCACAGAGCAGGTCTGTAAAGTTCTTTTCCTTAATGGCTGCCCCATAGCAGCTGTACAGCATATCCGTTACCTTGGTATCACCTGAGAACCGTTTACCTGGTGCGGATGGTACAACATACTGCCTGGATTCATCTGCCCGTATGATGTCCCCTACTTTTTTAAACTGCTCGGCACTGGCCAAAGAACTTCCGCCGAATTTTACTACTTTTTTCATTCCTCGTTTCCTCCAATATACATAGAGAGGCGCCCATATCCGGCCCTTAACAGCAAATACTGTGCGATATAGTTTCCCTCTTCAAAATTTCTGCGTTCTCGGTACATTATTATAACGCAGTCATTCCCGCTTGTAAATCTCTTCTTTCTCATTTTTTTTGCATTTTATGACAAAAAATCCTGCATTTTTATTCATAAATCAAATTCAAAATCTGTTTTTCTGCAAATTTAAAATATCACATCTGCATACTCGGCGCCGGCGGCCCTTTTCAAATCACCGGGAGCCAGTTTTAGCTGCATGCCCAGCCTGCCCCCACTAACATACACGTAGTCCAGGCACCGGGCCGTTTCATTTATTATAGTAGGGAAAGCTTTTTTCATCCCAATGGCAGTGCAGCCCCCTCTGACATATCCGGTAACCGCGGTAAGTTCTTTAACCGGTAGCATTTCCAAAGACTTTTCCCCCGCAGAACGGGCCGCCTTCTTTAAGTCCAGTTCAGACGCAATCGGAATCACAAACACATAATGTATCCCGCTCTTCCCTGTTGTTACGAGTGTTTTATAGACTCTGTCATGAGGCAGGCCTGCTTGGTCTGCAATTGTAATGCCGTCCACGAATTCACCGCATTCGTAAGTCTGATATTCATAAGGAATTTTATATCGGTCCAATATCCGCATTGCATTCGTCTTCAGTTCTTTCTTTCCCATGATCTTCTCCTTATCTGTCATATTTTGTCTCCTGCAGGATTGGCGGCGACTGGATCATTACATTCTGCACATGATTTACTCAACAATCGAACAAGCTGAGCTGCTCCATACGATAGGGGCGTTTATAGCTTGATATGATATCGGACATCTTATACAGGATCCCCGCCTCCTGGCACTCTTTATCGAAAACCTTCCAAAGCTGGCGCACCCGGGGGCTTCTGCATTCATAGGAATTGCCGAATCTCTTTTGGTATCTCTCTGCAAGCCCCTCTCCCGGGAAGAGCTGGCTCAGCCTTTCATAGTACCAAGCCCGCTGATTTTCCCGCAGCGTCATCCCAAAAGCAGGATAGATAAATTTTGCGCCCGCTTCGTGAGCCTTACAAACGATTTCCCGGATATTCTCATCAGAGTCTTCCAGGAAAGGAAGCACGGGCATTAACAGAATCCCGGCATATATCCCATGATCGGCCAATTCACGAATCAGGGCAAACCGTTCCGAGGACGGCGGCGCTCCTGGCTCTATTTTTTTTGCAAGTAAATCGTCCGAAGTGGTAATTGTGACTTTGCATAGTACCGGTGAATGTTCCATGATATCTGTAAGCACATCGATGTCCCTCGCCAGCAGACTGCTCTTTGTAGCGATAGCGGTACCGAAACCAAATGCATTGCACAGCTCCAACGCATGCCGGGTCAGTTCCAGTTCCTTCTCAAAGGGATTATAAGGATCGCTCATTGCCCCTGTAGCAATCACGCCCTTCTTTGTCTTTCTGCGCAGCTCATCGCGTATGATCATCAAAGCATTTTCTTTTGCCCTGACAGTGTCAAAGGAAGAGATTCCATAGCAGTCTGAACGGCTGTCACAGTATATGCAGCCATGACAGCAACCTTTATATATATTCATATTATATTCTGTTCCAAACCAGTATTCCGGTCTTTTCGAACGAGTAATTATCGTTTTAGCTGGAATATATTCCATAATATTGTTCCTTTTCTTGGAACTCCCCGACAGTTGATTGGCCGGGGAAGTTCACTTATTATACTAAAGCCATGATTTTCTGGCTATTGTAACATTAGGCATCTTGCCGCGGTAACACTTTCGAAAATCGATCGTATAATTGTATACAATCCAAATCATAACTCCACCGTCTCAATATCTCTGCCCAATAACTGACGTCTCACATTGTATACGTGAATGCAATATCTTTTTTCATCAGCATTCTAGCCATATACTGTATTTCAAATGAGTTTATATTGCATACAATTATACAATATAAAAAACAAAAAAATCATTCAGCTAAACTCTCATGAAGAGGTCTGCGTACTTTTTTGCGGGTCAGCTCTACAAGCTGCAGCTCAGTCACGTCCACAAGCGTTGACTGAATGGGATCTCTTGAGAGGTACTGGCGGAATGTTTTCAGCAGTTCCCTGGTTGCATCTGCATCATCCAGGTTGATAAAATCTACAATAACGATCCCCGAAAGGTTTCTAAGCCGCATCTGTTTGGCTGCTTCCCTAGCTGCTTCGAGATTGATCTTCAAATAGGTTTCAGAGGGATTCTTCTTTACAGAACATTTTCCGGAATTCACATCGATCACGGTCAGTGCCTCCGTATACTGTATCACCATATAGGCTCCGTTCTTAAGCCATACGCGTTCACTCAATGCCCTTTCCAGTACACTCTGTGTATTATACAGCTTTCCGAGAGGAAGCTGGCTGCTCTGATAAAGCCTCAGTTTCTCTAATTCTGCCGGCTGTTCTCTTGTATAATATTCCCTGACCTGGCAGTAAAGCTCTTCATCCTCAATCACAATCTCAGTTAAACCTTCGGTATACACATTTTTCAGGTCAGAGATATAGGCGGGAGGCGCCTCCTGAAGACAGGAAAAGCATGTTCTCGTATGAGCCACAGACTTCAGAGCGGTATAGCTTTGTTCCAGGCTCTTAATCTCCCCCAGGATCTGGGCAAAATCAGCATCGCCTGCATTCGTACGGATGATAAGACCATACTCCTCGTTTTTATAGGGCAGTAGGCGTTCTTTTAATTCCTCACGCAGCGATTTGGGAAGCTTGCCGGAGGTTCCGATTCTTGTGTTTCCGGTTGTCAGGATTGCATACCTGCCCGTAAAGCTTAAGTTGCTGCTGACCGTCGGGGCCTTTGTTTTAACGGCCTCTTTGCTGATCTGAACAACCAGCTCATCTCCGATGCAGAGCGGCTTCCTGCCTGCTTTGTGAGTGAACAAAGCATTAGCGGCCTGGCTCATGTCATAATAACATTCCACGCCGCTCTCAATCTCGATAAATGCTGCTCCGATATTGGGCACTATATTCTTCACTCTGCCCACATAGATATTGCCGAGTACATGCCGCCTTACGCCGCTTTCCGGCTTATCACAGTGTATTTCTACGATTTCATCGTCCTCCAGAAGAAATATCCAGACCTTTTGGGCCTCTTTCATCATAAGAACTTTTCTTGAAGTCATGCCGTTTCCATCTCCATTTCACTCCCCAGATCTTCCAGTGTTACCAGTTTTCGTCTGCCTTCCTGTCCCCTATCCGCATACATCTCAAGCCTGTGATGTGAATAATCGCTCTCGGCAAAATCAATCCCCATAAAATGGCAGAACGCCTCCATGACAAGGCCGGGCTTCAGATTCTGGACGCTCCCTGCGGCCACCTGCATACAGACAGCGTCCGCTTTTGCTTCCAACCGGTATATCATTGGCTTGATATCCACTTCATTTGCACTGCGTTTTGTCTCTTTCAGAATCCGGATCTCGGGCTGCGCCATAAATGCCGCAATCTGCTCTGCCCAATCCGCAGGAAACACACCCTTTTTCACCGTCGTCCTGTAATCCGCCGCCGCAACGATCGCCATTCCAGTCATCTTCTTTTCTTCCGCAATCTGACGGAAGCTTACGACTTCCATCCCCTCCACCATGGCCTCATTCAGCCGTCTTACTGCCTCTTTGCTGGAAATCGGGCCGCTCAGCTCAATATCAAAGTATTCACCATCGCTGGAAAGTCCGATCCCCAGCGGATTTGCAAAAGACATAATCATATGGGGACTGTAACCGGCGGTAAAGGCGATCGGGATCTCCGCCCTTCTCATGGCCTTCTGGAAAAACCGCATCACATCCAGGTGCCCGATAAATCTCAGCGCACCATATTTTCTGAACTTAATTCTTACCTTCATAGCAGACACCTCCTCCAAATTGTGCCGCGCCGCATCCGGAGCACTGCATCTTACAGTTTGGTGTGACAACGCCCTCCAGCGCCCTCTCCCACTCTTTTTTCATAAAACTTTTGCTGACCCCGATATCAATGAAGTCCCAAGGAAGTAATTCATCCAGTTCTCTTTCCCGGGTCGTATAGAATGCAATATCAATGCCCGTATTCTCAAACGCCTGCATCCATTTTTCATTGCAGAATGTTTCTGTCCAGGCGTCAAAAAGGCATCCCAGTCTGTAGGCCTCCTCAATGACCTTCCCCACTCTCCTGTCGCCGCGGGCAAATACGCCTTCCAGAACGGTTACTTCGGCATCATGCCAGTTGTACTTCATGCTTTTTCTGTTTAACTGCTCCTGGAATTCATGCTTCACAACCGAAGCCCTGTGCATATACTCCTCACTGGTACACATAGGCGCCCACTGGAATGGGGTAAACGGTTTTGGTACAAAGAAGGAAGTGCTCGCCGTAATCTGGCATTTGCCATGGCGCTCCTCCTTCGGGATCTCGTAATATCTTCTCGCAATCTTGTCTGAAAGCCTTGCGATCTCCTTCATATCTTCTTCCGTCTCCGTGGGAAGGCCCAGCATAAAGTACAGCTTTACCTTGGACCAGCCTCCCTCGAAAGCCTGTCCGGCCCCCTCCAGGATCATTTCCTCCGTCAGGCCCTTATTAATTACATTTCTCATCCTCTGCGAACCCGCTTCGGGGGCAAATGTCAGGCTGCTCTTGCGGACATCCTGCACCCGCTGCATCACATCCAGCGAAAAAGCATCGATCCGAAGGGATGGCAGGGTAATATTCATCCCGTTATCCTTAAATTCATCTATTAAAAATTCCACCAGTTCTTTCAGTTCGGAATAGTCACTGGAACTCAAAGAACTCAGAGAGATCTCTTCGTGTCCCGTATTCTTCAGCATAACACGGGCGTACTCCTTCAGTGTCTCCACGTTTCGCTCGCGGGTAGGCCGGTACAGCATCCCTGCCTGGCAGAATCTGCAGCCGCGGATACATCCCCTCTGGATTTCCAGCACAACCCGGTCCTGCGTTGCTTTGATAAAGGGCACCACCGGCTTCATCGGATAAGGCGCTTCCGTCACATTCATTACAATCTGCTTTTTCACCGTGGCAGGAATCCCGGGCTCCGTCGGTGTAAAGGACTTCAGCGTACCATCCTCATGATAATCTGCTACATAGAACATCGGAGCATAGATACCCTCAATCCCTGCCGCCTTTCTCAGAAACTCTGTACGGCTGCTGTTCCCGGCTCGGCAGGTCTTGTAGAGATCCAGCAGTTCATCATAGACCGTCTCTCCCTCTCCTATATAAAACAGATCAAAGAACTCTGCCAGCGGTTCCGGATTGTAGGTGCAGGGGCCGCCGCCGATTACAATCGGATGATCCCAGGTGCGTTCCGCACTGTGAAGCGGAATCTGGCTTAGATCCAGGATCTGCAGTATGTTCGTGTAGCACATTTCATACTGGATCGTGATGCCCAGAAAGTCAAAATCCTTCACCGGATCCTGTGATTCCAGGGCAAACAGGGGGATCTTCCGTTCCCTCATCACCTTGTCCAGGTCGGTCCAGGGAGAATATACCCTTTCACACCATACATCCTCACGCCGGTTAAAAATATCATACAAAATCTGAATCCCCAGGTGGGACATGCCAATTTCCATGATATCGGGAAACGAAAGGGCAAACCGAATCTCCACCTGATCCGGGTCTTTATTCACTGCATTTACCTCATTGCCGATGTAACGGGCGGGTTTCTCGATGTTCAGCAATATCTCATCGCTCAACGCTAATTTTCTCATCATTATATACATCCTTCTTATCCATGCTATTTGATCCCAAATGATCTGATGGTGTCCGGAAACACCGGGCACCACCGTTTAATTATAAGTGCTTTTTGTCATAACATCAAGCAAAATGCGGAATGTTTTAAGTTTATGAAGATGAGTGCGCGAAAGAAAGGGATAGCTCCTGTAACGGCTACCCCTTTCT
>OBZW01000129.1_pt1 | contig 76077 bp, 68 predicted proteins | sample 1477021 | NCBI WGS metagenome assembly OBZW01 (sample SAMEA2580262, study PRJEB22360) | human gut metagenome | biome: human gut; feature: human-associated habitat; material: faeces | place: Denmark | collected 2008/2010
TTCCAGACACCCCTGTTTTCGGGTCAGGGATGGCCTGCCGCAGTGCAATTTTGGACAGCGTCCGTTCCCCATTCGCCTGCTCACTCCAATACCTGATACAAAGCCACCTCATCGGTTTCTCGGTTTGCTGATATGAGGATGTCCTCTCCATCTCTGGCGAAGTGATATACGTTTGCGGGGCCGCAGTCATGATCCAGTATTTCTGACTGGTAGGATTTTGTTTCCTTATTGTATGTAAAGGCGATGAGGTTTCTTTCCCCCTGTCTGTGGCCTACGACAAGGGCCGGACGGTTCAGCAGATTTCCGCCGTAGATCGCGTGGGTGAACTCCGCTGGTTTCCCGTATTCGTATACCTGGGTAAATACGCCTTCTTTTCTTTTGTAAATGCTGATCTTATCTCCATGGAACGGAGACAAAACTGCCAGTTCTTTTTCTCCGTCTTCGTCCAGATCAATCAGGACGGCATCACTTGCTGCTGTGTCAAGCAGGGTGCGGATCGTCCAGTCGCCTCCGGCAGACTCCGGCGGGATAAACTGGAATACTCCGCAGTCTGCAGAAATAATGCAGGTGTCGGTTCCCTGGTCGTCTACCCGGTAGTAGCCGTGGTTTTTCAGCATATTGTCTTTTATGACTTTCAATTCCAGCTGGTTGTCTTCCCCGAAACCGCTTAGATCCTCCGGGAGGACTGCTGCATATACTTTGCCCGGCATCGACCAGTCGTCTTTGTATTCATGGCCCGATTTGAGGGCACAGGCGATTAGATATCTTATACCGTTTCGCTCTACGATATCAAATCGGTGTACGTGGGGAAGCTCTGCCAGCGTCCTCACTTCCCAGTTCCCTTTCGAGATCGGAGTGACTATGACGATCCTGGCTTCTTTGGAGTCGTTGGGTGAGTAGAATTTGTGTGTGGCCAGGAACTGACCGTTTGTTCCCGGTACCTGCACCATACTCATTACCCCGCCAGGTTCTTTCCACACGGTGTCCACCTCGCGTCCCTCCTGGTCAAACAGGATGCATCTGTCCACTTTCTCCGCTGCCACCAGGAAATAATTGCTTCCATTATATTTTAACGGCGCTATAGAATAGCACTTTGTCAGATTCGATATTACTTGCTTGCATACTTTCACGAAATCGTTATCTCCTTTCCTCGTCATCCAGTATCTTTCTGAACATTTTGCTCGCTGACTTTAGATCCTCCGCCCAGGTATCGCTTCCGGTATACCAGAATTCGGTGACATACTTACGGATGCCTAATTCCCAAGCCGTATGGACAGCATTTTCAAAATCCACGTGCCCGGTGCCGTATGGAATTTCGCGGAATCTGCCCGGTACCGTCTCTTTGAGATGCATTGCAACCAGATGTCCTTTTCCGATATAGAGGTCTTCCAGCACATCTGTCTTATAGGTATGCGCGGCATTTGTTATATTTCCGATATCCGGGTATACATTCAAATAACTGGACCCCACCAGGGTTACATATTTCATTGCCTTTTCCACGGTGTTCATAAACTCATTTTCCATCGTCTCAAATCCCAGAAGCACACCGGTCCGTTCCGCCATATTGACCGCCTTCTTCAGATTTGTCAAAAATCTTTTTTTCGTTTCCAGGCTGGATTCTTCGTAGTATACGTCATAACCTGCGAGCTGTATGATCCGGACTCCCAGGTCATCCGCAAGCTGTATCGCTTTCTGCATAATCTCCATACCCCGGCCGCAGACCTGCGGGTCACTGCTTCCGAGGGGGTATTTCCTGTGCCCGCTCAGGCACATGGTGCGGATCGGTATTCCAGTCTCTGCCATCAGACGGACCAGCTCCAGCCTCTCCTGGCTGGTCATTTCCAGACGGCTCAGCTTCTCATCGGTCTCGTCTATACTGATCTCCACAAAATCATATCCGGCACTTTTTGCAGCCAGCAGCTTTTCTTTCCACGTTAAGCTGCCGGGCATTGCTTTCTCATAAAGCCCAAGCGTATATCCTTTCATCAAACTATCTCCTTTAAGCCTATTCTTCCAGCAGCCGCATCACAGAATCTATGACAGGCTGTTTCATTACTTCACCGGCAAGCCTCTGTGCCTCTTCATAGGAGGTACTGCGGATCTGGTGTTTTACCCCCGCCGCCTCGCCAGGTGACACACTGAATTCATCCAGTCCCATTCCCAGCAGCATTTTTACCGCTTTTGTATCGCTGGCAAACTCTCCGCACATACCCACCTTTCGGTTATACTTGTGCCCTGCCTGTATGGTCTTGTATATTGCGCGCAGAACCGCAGGATGGTAAGAATTGTACATAGCCGCAATCTTCTGATTTCCTCTGTCCACCGCCAGAAAATACTGGGTCAGGTCGTTTGTCCCGATACTGAAGAAATCTACCTTCTCTGCCAGTTCTTCCGCCATCATAACTGCCGCAGGCGTCTCAATCATAACCCCTGCCTCTATCTCTTCCTGGAACGGAATGCCTTCTTTGTGAAGTTCGTCCTTGCATTCCTCCAGCACCGCATATGCGTCCACCACTTCTTCAATGGAAATGATCATGGGGAACATAATGCGGATATGTCCATATGTACCTGCCCGCAGAAGAGCCCTGAGCTGTGTCTTCAGAATCTCTTTCTGATCCAGGCCGATGCGGATTGCCCGGTATCCAAGGAAAGGATTTTCTTCCTTTGGAAACTCAAAATAATCCAGGCCTTTATCGCCGCCGATGTCCAAAGTCCGGATGGTCAGCTCACGTTCTCCCAGAAGCTCAGCCGCCTGTCTGTATACATTGAACTGCTCTTCCTCCGTTGGAAAATGGTCGCTCTCCATGTAGAGGAACTCACTTCTGAAAAGTCCGATTCCGTCAATCCGGAACTTCACGGCATTTTTCACGTCTTCCAGGCTTCCCACGTTTCCGCATACCTCCAGCTTTCTGCCGTCTGCCGTAACGGTGGGAAGAGCGCTGGATTCTTCCAGTTCCTTCTGGCATCTATCAAACTCGTTTGCTTTCTTTTTATATTCTTCAATTACTTCCGGTTCAGGGTTAATAATAATTACACCACGGGAGGCGTCCATGATTACAAAGTCACCGGGACGTACCGCGTCCATAATTCCTTCTACCCCGACAAGCGCAGGGATACCCATCCCTCTTGCCATGATAGATACGTGGCTTGTCACACCGCCCAGCTCTGTGATAAATCCCAGAATATATTCCAGGTTCAGCTTCGCCGTATCCGACGGCGCCAGATCCCTTGCAACCAGGATCACTTTTTCGGTAATCGAATCAAAATCCCCGTCACCGATCCCTTTCAGCTTACGCATCAGGCGGTTTCTGATATCCAGTATATCTGCAGCACGCTCACGCATGTACTCGTCTTCCATCATCTCAAAGATCATGCGGAATTCTTCCGCGGTTTCATGCAGCGCCTTCTGTGCGCAGTATGACTGCGTTTGAATCCGGTTCAGCACGCCCTCTTTTAACGCGATATCTTTTGCCAGCTCCAGATGCCCTGCAAATATGTCCGACTTCTCGGCCAAAGGCTCCAGATCTGCAATGACTTCCTCGACAGCACGCTCATAAGCTGCCTTCTCAGCGTCTGCCTGCCCGACTTCAATTACTTTTTCCTCCGGACTCAGATCCTGCTCCCTGGCCACGAACACATTTCCCATAACAATGCCTTTTGAAGACGTTTTACTCACTTCAATCCTTTTCATTGCCCTGACTCCTTACTCTCCTAATCCGCTTGCAATCGCATCAATGATGGTCTTTAAATCATCTGCTTCCGACTCACCTGCACATTCCACTGTTATCTCATCTCCGCATTTGATGCCCGCTGCCATAAGAACCAGCACGCTCTTAGGATTCACTCTCTTGTCTCCTTTTACGAGAGTAACGTCAGATACGCATTTTGATGCGATATTGGACAGGATTCCTGCCGGTCTTAAATGTAATCCTGAAGGGTTCTTGACTGTGATTTTTTCGCTTACCATGGTTGAATTCTCCTTTTCTTCTTCACTTTTTTACTTTTTCTTCTTTAACAGAAAGTACTGCATTTTGCAAGTTGGCCTGTGTCTGGTATTCCGCTTTGCGAAAGGCCCGCCCCGCAGGGGCATACATCATCAAGTGCGCTTTATTTATACGCACTTTTTCATACTCAGGACGTCATCGAGTGAACTCTGAATATATATATTGGAAACATGCTGTTCCAGCACCCGTAAAACCTCTTTCAGTTTATACTTGCTGAAATACAGCTTATGTTTGCCTTTCTCCGTCTGACAGACCACTTTGATCCTGGAGGTCTGGTATTCATCAATATGTACGGATTGAACCAGATCCCAGTTCACCGTGTAAAATACCTTTTCCATTCCCTTTTCGGAAAACCCTCTCTTAATGCCGGCTGACCCGAAAATAGCCACAAGTATCAGGATATTCCGGATATTCTCTACCACGCTGCCCATGTCCGAGAGCGGAAAGATCATCAATGCAAAAAGTACAATCAGCGTAAATGTAAAGAAATCATCCTTGCCCTTCATCACAATCTTACGGTTTCTTTTGAGGATAAACACCACCTCAACAATTAGAACAACAATAAACACGAAACATAACATATAATTCCATATCATAGCTCTCCGCTCCTTTCTTTATGTTCATTATATCACCGTGTTTTTTATAAATCAATCACTTTGTTCTTAATTATATGATTATTTATCCTATTTATAAGATCATTTTTGTCTTATAATAAATGCAAAAGAACTTTATGAACTTTTTTCATAAAAATTCACATTAGCAATATACACTGTTCTGCCATGAACATAAACAAAGTGGGCGAGCCCGCTTAAGCTACCTCCCCTCCACATACAAATTGAAAAAACCGCCCACTTCTGAGCGGCCCTTTTCCTGCCTATCCGGACTATTCAATCCTGAACCGCCCCCATGTACCGCCCAGGCCCTCAATTACTGCTCCGTAAGTCCTGTATTTTTCTTCATATACTTCTTTATAAAACGGACGCGGCAGTACGGTCTTTGTAATCTTGACGGTGCGGTTCACTGCCTCCCGGTAATCCCGGTAAATTCCTGCTGCAATTCCTGCTGCCATCGCCGCTCCCTGGGCTCCCAGTTCCTTATCTTCTATCACATCCACCGGGATCTGAAGAGCATCTGCAAAGATCTGTACCCACACATCCGAATTGGCAGCACCGCCTGACAGACGGATGGACTTTGGCACTTCCCGGTTCTGCAGAAGTTTTTTCACATGTGTAAGATGAGAGAATACAACTCCTTCGTACACCGCCCTCAGCATATGCTTTTTACTGTGGTAAGCGCTTAGGCCTGCAAATGTACCTTTTGCAAGTGCATCCTCATTAGAGCCATTCAGAAACGGCAGGAAAATGAGATTGCAATCCTGCGGTTCTACTGATTCCGCCCAGTCATTGGTCAACTCATAGACCGATCCTCCCGCTGTCCTGCATTCTTCTTTCTCATGGCTCATCAGATTCGTAATAAACCACTCCATATTGCCGGCCGAGGTAGGGCTGCTCTCTTCCACAAGGAAATATCCTGGGATACAGAACATGGAATTGAGCGACACGCTGCCGTTGGTCACTGGTTCCCGGCGGATAAATTCGTTAATGCTCCAGGTTCCCGCTACCATGCACATCTGTTCCTCATCGCACAGCCCGGAGGCAATTCCGCAGGCATCCACATCAAACATTCCCGCCGCCACCGGAATACCGGCCGGCAGATTCGTCTGCCGGGCAGCCTCCTTCGTCACATAACCGCAGATATCGGCGGCATATCTGAGCGGAGGGAGTTTGTCATAGATCTCTTCCAGCCCGAACAGCCCCAAAAGCTCTCTGTCATATTCTTTTGTGGTCAGGTTTACCAAATTAGCACCGGAAAAGTCCGTATACTCCGCATATGCCTCCCCTGTAATCTGAAAACGGATATAATCCTTTACCGCAAATATGTGCTTCACATCCCGGAGCACCTCCGGATAGTGGTCCCGGAACCATGCCAGCAGGCTGACAGGCTGACAGGCAAGGATCGTCTGACAGGATCTTTCGAATACCTTGTCCATCGTACCGTCTTTCTCCCATCTTTCTACATACTCCCATGCCCGCGTGTCCGTAGAAATGATCCCATTATACGCGGGAGTCCCGTCTCCCTTCACCATGTACAGCCCTTTCCCGTGCCCGGAAAAAGAGACACCTGCAATATCAGACGGGCAGATGCCGCTCTTTTCAATTGCCGTGCGCACTGCCAGTACGTTAACCTCCCACAGCTGTGTCATATCCCGCTCCGTGTACCCCGGTTTTGGAGTAATGGTTGTTGTCGGCACGCTGGCCGCGGCGATTTGACTCCCGTCTTCATCAAAGACAGCGGCTTTTGAAAACGTTCCCCCGTTGTCTATCCCAACCAAATATCTCATGTTCCGCCTCCTTCTGTGTCCATATTTCCACCCTTATCTCAAATGGCACCCTGCTCGTTGTTATCAGCGGCACTGTACCGGCATGCCAATTTTGCTTTCAACACACCGGCACTTCTTTCACTGTTTTTATCCGCAGACACTTCTCGGCACATCCGGATGGTTCGGGCCAAAATGTTTTAAGAGCACCAGTGGTTCCACCCGGCTCAGGTTCGTAATCGTGACCCCTCTCCCGGCTGCGTCCTCTGAAACAAAAAACTCATCCGTACTCTGCTGCCCAAAGCGGAGCAAGGCAGCCGCTTCCGCATCGTAGCCCCCTATTTTTCCGTGTCCCTGTATAAAGATGCAGCCATAAGCAGCACCATCCTTAATCGTAACCGTCCGGCCCGGATAAACGGTCAGCTCTTTTGCGGCAATATACTCATTGGCATAGGTGATCCAATTTTCAGTATAGTCTTCCGTCCGGGATGCGGTTACCGGCGGCCGGAAGTAATGTTTCCGATAATGCGGATCCACATTTTTCTCCCAGTCCAGGAGGCTGAAAATATAGTCAATGTCGCCCTGTCTGTCCGCCGGGCATTCCTCATCCAACATCTCCGGAGGATACACCTCCCCGGAAACTATATTTTCATAAACAGAATTGACATCGGAGTTCCACTGCGGCTCATAGGTCAGCACCGATGCAGGCGCATGAATGACCCCTGCCGGCGTATACCATCCCGTCCCCAGTTCGATCCTGTACGCACGGGAAAGTTCCGTAATCCTCGTATCATCGTCCCCAAAATGTCGGATTCTTTCTTTGACCTCTTCCGGCGTCACATCCGGGTCAAACCCGAAGTAGGTGTAGCCTGCTTCTCCGAAATAATTGTTCAGCTGTTTCGGGAAATAATAGCACTCCGGTTTGCCAAGCTTGCCTACCCTTGCCGCGTCTTCAAACATCAGATGGACATGGTGGAAGAGAGGATTTTCATTATCGAAAAACTTGGAATACATGGGCCAGCCGTTATACCGCCCCATCAGCTCTTCTCCCACCAGTTCTTTCCCCAGAACCTTGACCGCATCCCGCAGGGCAAACTTTTCATCAGAATCATATGAGACGCTTACATAGCTCATCCCTTCATCTGCTTTAGACAATTCTCCGTTTTGTGCGGCAATAGTAGATGCAAACCAGCGCTCCGTTATGGAACCTCTGGCCATTCCGAATGCAAAATAGTCGTCCGGGTGCAGTTTTAATCTGCGGCCTGCTTTCCCAAACCTTCTGGGAACAAATGCAGGAAATAAGCGGAGGATCCCTTCGCCCGCCTCAAATGTTTTCCGAATGACCGCCTCATCTTCTGTTGCATCCTTTACCACAAGATTGCCGCTCTTCTTTGCCTCACGTAATCTCTCATCCAGCTCTTCGCTGCTTTTTATGATTAATTCTTTTTCCGTCATATGTGATGTCTCCTTTTCTTTAACCCAGATTTGCAATCTCCTCACGGCAGATTTCAACCCAGCGGCATGCATTATACGGGTTATGTCCCAGCGTATTATTATCCTTCATGATCAATTCCGGGATGCAGTCCCTGGTGCAGGCCAGCGCCTTTCTCACCGTTTTCCTGACCTCATCCTCGTTCATTACCGGAGAGGCAAGCGCTGTAGGCTGCGGTTTGAGCGATGCTATATACCGGTTTCCCAGAAGCTCCGGTATCAATGTCCAGTCCGCCCATGCAGACATGGAGACTCTTCTCAGGTTCGGAATTTGTTTAGCATACTCAAATCTCTCAGTAACAGACTCACAGCACCCAAAGCAGTTCAGCCCGAACCGGCTGGCCAGCCTTTTATGGTATGGGAGTATGAACTCTCCGTACATTTCTGCACTCACGGTATTCGTCTCCTGGCTTTCCACAAATCCCCACATCTCCTTTGTGGTCACCGGCCGTTTCAGTTCCTGCTCTGTCGGAAGCTGATTTGTCCAGCCGAATCCGCCCGAGCCCACATATGCCCCCTCTGTATTTAAGGCAAGCAGGCGCTCCTTCTCGAACCAGTCCAGCCGTTTTTCGATCCCCGTCGTCATCAGGTCCATCACCTTATGTATGTACTCCGGCTCCAGAATGAAGTCACATAAAAAGTTATCAAATCCCCTGAGCATAATGTAATCCACCGTCATCCCCAGGGACCACCACCACACCGGATGCCGCCTGACCGTCAGAATCCCGTCAAAAACCTCATGCGCCAGATTCAGCACACGGTCGGACTCTTCATAGTCGATAGTAATAACAGGATAATGCAGTTTTTCAAAGTCTTCCTCATAGTCCCTCAATCCGCCGATCATCTTGTAGGCGCCGCCCATCTCGCCGCCCTCTTTTTTCATCTCTACGCCCCATCCATCGTCGGAAAAGGAATAATGTACGTCAAAATATGGTTCAATCACTTTGTCATCTTTTAGATTTTCATGCCAGTAGATCTGTTTCAGAAGATGCATTTCCCATACCCTGGCCATATTGTCGTGACATTCCAGCATCTCCGGCGTGATGATCTCATTCCAGCCATTTTCCGGATCTATGAATACAAGCGGCTGGGTGGTCTGCAGGTCATTGTGGGCAGTCCAGAGCCTGGCCTTTTCCTTTTGAACGGGCAGCGCCGCAATTTCCGCGACCCGCTTTCCCAACGTGCGGAGACGTTCTATCTCCTGAGGTGTGAACATAAGACTGCTGTTCATCGCCTGGATCGGCGGAAATCCCGTCGCCAGATGCTCTTTGGCCGGATCCCAGGATGTATGATTGCTGTTGCTCACGCTTAAAATAGCGCTTTTCTCTTTTCTCATTTTATCTGCCTCTCTTTCTGTTTCCAACTGCTTCCCCGTCTCTAAATTCCGGCCAGTTCGTCTTCCCTCTTCCGGTTGTTCCATGCATCCAGGATGACAATCGCAACAACAACTGCACCCTGTATCAGCTGCTGGAGATATGCATATGCATTGATATGGGTAAATATCTGGCTCAGCATTCCGATAAATACCATCCCCAGGAAGGTACGAAATACGCTTCCCCTGCCGCCGGACAGGCTTGTTCCCCCTAAAACCGTAGCAGATACTACAGACATGGAAACGTCGCTTCCATATAAAGGGGAACCAGCCTGCAGTCTGCAAGTCAGAAGAACTCCCGCAAAAGCTGAAGCAAATCCCAAAATCACAAATAACAGAAACTTGATCTTTTTCACACTGATCCCGGCATACTCTGCCACATTATAATTGCCGCCGGTTGCAAATACATTTCGCCCGAAAGCAGTCTTTGTAAGCACATAATGGGTAATAAGGACACAGATAAAAAATAAAATGGCAATGTATGCAATTCCGCCAATATTTCCCGTCCCGAACGCCCTGGTCGCTTGATTGACGGCTGGGATCGGCATCCCATTGCAGAAAGTGAGCATAATCCCTTCCACGGCAAGCATTGTAGACAGAGTCACAATAAAGGCATTCAACTTCAGGATCGAAACAAAGAAACCATTCACCGCACCGATCACGCCCCCCGTGATCAATATAAGGACAATAGACGCAAAGATCCCGATCCTGGGCATCAGATAAGCAAAAAGCAGGGTAGAAAACGGCAGAATAGACCCGACACTCAAGTCGAATTCCCCTCCGATGATCGCTATCGTCATCGCGCATGCCACGATCCCATATACAGAAATCTGTATCAGCAGTCCTTTAAAAGTAGAGAAGGAAAAGTAACTCGGATAAAAAATGGCCATAAACACAAGTAATACTGCAATACAGACAATTACCAGATAAGATTTACAAAATTTGCTGACTCGTTTTATCATCTTTTCCACCTCACACTTTCGTCGCAAGCATCTCGTTTTCAGCCTTTGCGCTGCGCAGATCCATCAGAACCGCTGCCAGTATGATGGCGCCTCTTACAATTTTCTGCGGATAAGCAGTTACACCGACTACGTTCAGGGCATTTGTAAGAACACCCATAATCACAACGCCCATCAGAGTTTTCCAAATACTTCCCGCACCGCCGCCCATCCGGCTGCCTCCCAACAGTACCACTGCTATGGCGTCCAGCTCATATCCGGTTCCCTGTGTGGGCGATGCGCTGCGCACACGCGAACACAGGCAGATCCCTCCAGCCGCTGCCATAAGTCCGGATATCGCATATACGCTGATTCTGATCAGCCTTGTCCGAATTCCGGACAGGCGCGTAGCCTCTTCATTGACCCCGATACAGTACACTAATCTCCCGAAACTGGTCTTCTTCAGGATGATCTGCGTCGCTACAATAAAGATAAGAAAGATTGCAACTGTAATCGGTATCACGCCCCAGTAGCCCTGTCCGATCACCATATAGCTTTTATACTTTGACGCGTATGCGATAGCTCCGTTGGTAATACACAGTGCAGCGGAGCCTAATACCGTTGACATTCCAAAAGTGATAATAAAAGAGCTTCCCATCGTCCCGCCAGTCGCCGATACAAAAATACCGTTAAAAACTCCCAGTACAAGCCCTGACAGCAATGCCAGAACCATGGCGCCAGGAACGCCAACCTGTGGGATCAGCACAACGGAGATTACCCCGCAAATAGACATCAAAGATCCAACCGACAGATCAACGCCTCCTGATATGATAACAAAGGTCATTCCAATGGCCAAAAGCCCGGTCGCCGAAATCTGCTTGAAAATATTAATGATGTTCTGGCCCGTTAAGAAAGCCGGGTTAATGATACCTGCAACAATTATGATAAGGATCAGAATCGAAAGCATGCCGTATTTACTTGCAATATAGTTCAGCTTTCTTCCCGCCTGATTACCCTGACTTTTTATCAATGTATTCTGCCTCCTCTCATTCAATGGCGTATTTCAGCACGGCTTCTGGATTGATCTCTGCGCCCTCAAGTTCGCCGCGTATTTCTCCGTCATGCATCACGATTACCCTGTCACTCATTGCTACCACTTCATTCATATCAGAGGAAATCATAATGATCGCTTTTCCCTGTGCTGCCAGCTCGTTCATGACCATGTAGATTTCGTACTTCGCCCCCACATCAATGCCCCGTGTCGGTTCATCAAAAATCAGGATATCAGCGCCTGAAAACAGCCATTTTGCAATAACTACCTTCTGCTGGTTCCCGCCTGACAGGAAGGAAACCCTCTGCGTAGCGGAGGGCGCCTTAATCTTTAGTGTCTTGAAGTACTTCTGCGCTTCTTCTTTTTCAATGCTTTCACCGATCAGGCGGAATTTATTTTTGACTTTCTCCAGCCCCACCACGCTGATGTTCTGCGTAATGGGCATTTCCAAAAGCAGGCCCTGCGTCTTCCTGTCCTCGGGAAGCAAGACGATTCCGTTCTTTTTTGCCTCCAGGGGGGATTTCATATTCAGCTTCTGCCCTTTTATCTCCACTGTTCCACTGACGGCCTTGTCCGCGCCGACCAGCAGCCTCACTGCCTCGGTCCTGCCGGCGCCAACCAGGCCTGCCAGACCCAGTATCTCTCCTTTTCGCAATTCAAAAGAGACGTTTTTTACTTTATTTCCACGATTCAGCGCGCTTACCTTCAGCACCGTCTCTCCTAATACCGCATCCCTTGCCGGGAATTCCTGCTCCAGTTTTCTGCCGACCATTTTTTCGATCAGCTGCTGTTTTGTCGTATCTTTTACAGCCGATGTATCAATAATCTGCCCGTCTCTGAGTACCGTTACGGAGTCACATATCTGGAAGATCTCCTCCAGGCGGTGCGAAATATAGATAACCGTAATTCCCTTACTTTTCAGATCCAGAACAATATCGAATAAATTCTTCAGTTCATTTTCCGTAAGCACGGCTGACGGTTCATCCATAATAATCACCTTTGCATCAACAGACAGCGCCTTGGTGATCTCGATCATCTGCTTCTCGGCGACACTTAAATTCTCAACGGCCTCTCTCACATCAATGTTGTAATTAAGGCTGTGCATCAGTTCTTCGGCCTTTTTATTAATATCTTTCCATTGAATTGCCTTCTTCCCCTTTTTCAGCCGCCCAATAAAAATATTCTCCGCTACGCTTAAAGACGGAACCAGGTTAAATTCCTGATAAATGATCGACAAGCCATTTTTCTGGGCCTCTAGGGGATTTTTATTCATAACCCGTTTGCCGTGCATCCATATCTCCCCGCTATCCGCAGAGTATACTCCATTGAGTATCTTCATCAGGGTAGACTTTCCAGCGCCGTTTTCTCCTACCAGCGCTCGGATCTCTCCTTTATTGACGCGAAATGAAACATCATCTAAAGCAATAACTCCGGGAAATCTTTTGGTAATATTCTTCATTTCCAATATAACATCTGACATGTCTGACCTCCTAAGTTAAACGGATATTCAACATCCGCATGCTGTTTTATTACAGCCGGCAGCCCGGTGAACAGGCTGCCGTTGAAACAGTAAGGGAGGCGGGCCTCCCTTACGTTTGTTATTGATTATAACCATGATCAATACTTTCACAGTTTTCTTTTGTAACAGCCAGACATTCTGTCTTATACCAGGTATCAACCTCTTTGCCTTTGATCACATCTATGGCAACATCAAGAGCGGTAATACCTTCCCATGACGGAGACTGCGTGCAGGTACCAAGGAGGCTGCCGTCCAACAGAGCTTCTTTGGATTCATCGCCCATATAACCAAGGCCCATAACTTTAATCTGGTCTTCTTTCCCCGCTGCCTTTACCGCTTCGATCGCTCCCAGAGCCATAGAGTCATCCTGTGCAAAGATCATCGCCAAATCCGGATAAGCCGCAATCATATCGTCTGTCGCTGACATTGCTTTTGCCTTGTCCCAGTCGCAGATCACCTGCTGTACGATCTCAATCTTGCTTCCCTTAATTCCTTTTTGGAAACCTTCTGTTCTGTAAATCTGCGCCTCCTGGCCTGCAAAACCTTCCAGTGTGACGCATTTTCCGCCTTCCGGCAGCTGCTCAACGGCAAGCTTCCCAACGACTTCACCCTCATAACTCGGGTCACAGCAGACCAGAGAATCAGTCAATGCTTCCACAGATTCGTCGACACGTGTATTGCAGACAATTAAGGGCAGCCCGGCATCGTGGATTGCTTCTACAATCGAAACAGAACCCGCCATATCGCTTGGCGTCAATATCACTGCATCAAAATCCTGCTCGATAATGCTCAGTGCCTGGTCGTACATCACCTGATTATCCGTTTTTCCGTCCAGGATCTGTAGTTCAACCCCCAGCTCCTTCGCATGCCCTTCCATAGCACTGTTTAAGTATCCGAAATATGGGGTTGAAACCAGTGCATTCAAATAGGCAATTTTATACCCGCCGCTCTTTGCTTCCCCATCCGTCTTTTCCTCTTTGGTCTCTTTCGTATCTTCTGTTTTTGTTTCCGCACTCTTTTTCTCTGATTCCCCTGAGCCACATCCGATTAACATAGACGTAACCAATGCAACACTAAGAACTACACTCAACATTTTCTTTTTCATACGATTTCCTCCTGTTTTTAAATTGTTTTTGATTGTCATTAAAGCTTTCGTACCAGCTTTAATTCCATTGCATTGATAATAGAAACTAATTAATTCTCCTGAAACTTTCCTGCCAGCTGCTGATTCAGGTCAAACACTTTGCGAAGGCCATTTACATCATCCCTGGCCTTGCCGGATGCATCTGCAAAAGGACTCTCCTCAATAAAATCTGCTACGTATTCAAGCCACTTTTTTCCGACCTCGCTTTTCCCGAACTTCTCCGTATACGTCTTCATATCCTCACACTCAACGAATACCAATGCTTTGTTTCCCAGCATAAATATGTACTCTTCCTTTGTTCCCGCAGCCTTCAGACATTCCAGCAGCTCATCCCATGGATGCAGATGCGCATTCACGTACTCCTCTAAACGCTCCGGTTTAATTTCATTTACAATACAATATTTTTTCATACCCTCACGATGCCCTCCATCACTTTCTTTTTGCGTGAATCAGTTACTTCGCTAATCTGCCTGACGCGGCAGTATAAAATCCCCCTTTCCCTTCTCTGTACCTTTTCCGTTTTATCTGGTTCGTGTTTCTTAAATTTCAGAAAAACGTTTTTCTAAGAGTCAAAAAAAATTTTGATTGATTGTGTGCCGTCCCTTTTTTACTCTTAAAACTTGTCTTAAGCATATTCCCATAATCCCCTTTTGTCAATGCTTTTAACAGAAAAACGATTTTTTTGTACAAAATATAAGATACCACACCCCCAATTTTATACACAATTCACAAAAAACGTTTTTCTTGGGACGGGGTTTTTGTGTAAGGGGGTCGCTGCGGGAAGCGGACATAAGGGGGGCTGGAAACGGGTTAGGGCTGTAAGGAGGAGTAAAGCAAAAAAGAAGGGAAACCCGGGCAACCTGGACACATCACCCAAAGCCCGATGGCTTTGCGCGCTGGGTCCAGGAAAATGTGTAATTCGGTATTACAAATTTTGCCCGGGTCTACCAATCGGCCAATATCCAGTCTTCGGGGGCATCTGCCACTGTTGATTTTCGTACCACAAGCCTGCTGTCCATTTTGATTCCCACGGGTGCTCTTTTTTCCCCGGGATTATCGATCCGTTCCATCAGCAGCTTTGCCGCCTCGATTCCGGCATGGCGTTTTCGTATGTGTATGGTGGATATAGCCGGTTCTACAACGCTTGATATGAATACATCATCGTATCCAATCAGTTTTACTTCCTCGGGTATTTTTTTTCCGTATTCCCTCAGGAGCTTCAATGCTCCTACGGCCATTTGGTCGTTTGCACAGAAGACACCGTCCAGGCCCGGTACGTTGTCCAACAGCGCTTTCATTCCCCTGTATCCGCTTTGGTGGCTGTAATCGCCCCTCACGATCATCGTGTTTTTATCCACTGGTAAATCGTTTTTTTCCATGCTGGTTAAATAACCCTGCACACGCTCTTCCGCGACCTCCATGATTTCAGGGCCTGAAATATGAACAATTTTCCTGCAGCCGCAGTCTACCAGATGCTGCACTGCCTTCTGCGAATTCTCATAGGCATCAAAATAGACGGAATCTATACCAAACTGGGTGAAATCTCTTTCCATACTGACAAGTGGGATCGGCTTATACCGCTGGGACGCCTTGATCAGCTTACTCAAATACTTCTCCCTGTCCTCACCGGAAACAAGAGACACAAAAATAATGCCGTCAACACGGCTTGAAATCAGATTCTTGAATATATCCTGCTCCCGTTTTGCCGCATCCTTGTCCCCATATTCCCCCCGCGTGTCGCAGATAACCATATGGTAACCGGCACGCTCGGTAATCGAAGCAATCCCTTTTATAATATAGGGATAAAAAACACCGCAGATATCTTCCGTTATGATTCCGATCGTCCCCGATCTGTTACTCTTCATACTTCTTGCAATTGGATTTACCTCATATGACAATTCCTCTACTGCCGCTTCCACCTTGCGAACCAGTTCGGGACTGACATATTTTGTTTTATTTAAAACATTTGAAACCGTAGAAATAGAAACTCCGGCCTTTTGCGCCACATCTTTTATTCCATGCATCTTCGTTATCCGTACCTCCTCTGAAGGTCCTGCACCGCTATCAATCCATTACATTATAAAGTATTTCCCCAAACATATCAATCGGGATTTAGCGGCGGGTTTTAGCCCAGGCGCGGATGGAAGGGGGACGCTTACCGTGAGCCGGGAGATGCTGCGGCTCACGGTAAACTGGTTCATCCGACCGGTAGGTTATGCCCCGTTACTAAGGTGGCGCTCAAACGGGGGCAGCGGATGAAGTGGGCTATGCGTATCATGCATCTTGCTTAAATAAATTTTAAGGCTTTTATGTATGGGTCCTTTGGGACTGTTTTTGAAGACCAGTATATTCACGGATAACAAGGCAATCTAAAACTTACACCAACAGAAACGAATCACCAGTTCTATCCCATCCGCTGCTACCGTACGGGACCTCTCCAGGGAATGAGCTCTTAACTACCGTTTGGATGCAACAGCTCCCGCACTCACCTCGTCATTCGCGTCCCCCCCATCCGTCAACGAGTCTAAAGCTCGTTACTACTCCCATATTGATTTGCGGTTTTTATGAGTGCGCAGAGGTTTTCATAAGGTACATCCTCCTGGATCTCCTGGGACGGCCCTGTAATATACCCTCCATTTTCTTTCATGGCTTCTATGACTTTTCTGGCCTCCGCTTCCACTTCCTCCGCAGTCCCATAAGGCAGCACTCTTTGTGTGCTGATCCCCCCATAGAATGCGATGCGCTTTCCATAATCCTTTTTCAGCCGGTAGATATCCATGCACTCGGGCTGGATGGGATTCAGGCACTCTACTCCCATCTCTGCAAGGTCATCCATAATCCGTATGATATTTCCACATGAATGTACAAAAACATTTTTCTTGTATTTTTTTATTAACTTATACTCTTGGATCTCGCCTTCTTTGATAAGGGTGCGGAAGCACTCGGGGGACATGATCAGGTCATTTTGTGTTCCCCAGTCTGATCCTAGAAGCACGCCGTCTATATATGGGCATGTCAAGATGTTTTCGAGCATAACAAGGTTTTTTCTGATGATGAGCTCCAGCAGTTTACGGCACCACTCTGGGTCAGCCGCCAGGTCGCACAGAAAGTTTTCTATGCCCCGGCTGAAATAGGCCTTTTCCCAGTGGCTTCCCCAAATGGTAACCAAAATGTATGCATCGTAATTCTTTTTCAGATATTCCACCTTTTCAAAAAATGCTTCATAGCTTCCTTTTCCGATTGTATCAGGTAATCCCTCGGGAGTGTCCTCTTCTTTAAACTCTGCCGGAAGGTTAATCCAGTCCCACCAAGGTGCTTCAGCATAAAGAATAAAATTACCAATTGCAAGGGATGCAGCTTCCTTTTGGCTTAGCTTACCCTGCCGATAGTCCGTCTGTATTTTTTCATTTCCATAGTCGTCAATCAGACGGTCTCCGTATAGCCCATACCCCTCTTCTGTCAGATATATGGAATATGGCACTATTCCGGGATCTTCAAAATTCAGAGATTTCTTTACAATCTGCGTTCGGTTCATTACATCCTCCTATCGTTTATACTCTTGCTCCTAAGATAATCTTACTTCCACAATCTGGTGTCCGTTCACCTCCGGGACATGGAATATCACTCTTTCCTTTTCAGATCGGTACTCAAGCGGAACATTCTGCGGCTGGCAGTATACTCCTTTCACTTCTCCCGGTACTTCTACACTGCACTCAATATTATAAACAGGCAGCACATCCTCAATGACGTCAATAGATTCGCAGCGCCTTTCAGGAATGTAATGCAGCAGATGCACAATCCTTCTGTTTTGGGCCGGCTGGTCATTTACAGCGGTAAGCAGTGCGGAAGGTCCGTTATGTGTGATAATCCGTTCCTGAAGAAGCAGACATACCGCATCCTTCACCATTTTTTTGCACCAGAGAGGTGCATTGTATTGATATTGTATGAAGACAGGATGTGAAAAATAAATGCTGTTTCCGTTTTGTACGACAGCCGGCTGTGCTATTTCTCCCGAGCAGGGCGACTGCCTGTGTGAACAAAAGTGCCGGTAATCTCTGTCAAAAACAGAGGCATACGCATTTACAAGCACGTTTGCTCCCTCTTTTGCATCCACGTCGACGCCTCTCGCATACATGACATGATAGTCCTTTGGCAGATCCTTTCCGATCACATCCCCCGGAAGAATATACTGGCAGTAATCTCCTCTGTCATAGATCTTTCCGACTACATCTTCTCCGTATACGTCAACTGGCTGTTCCTCTCTCTTTGTTACGCCGATATCCAGTGCGAAGCTGGCTTCGTCGGGAGTGAGTCCCGATTTACACGTAAATATAGCCTTTCCTCCATTTTCCATATAAATGGAAAGTTTATCGGCAAACAGCGGATCAACAGGGATTTGGTCCGGAAGGATCAGCAGCCTGTATTTTGCGAAGTCACTCTGCGTGTCCACCACGTCAAATTGAAATGCACATTCCTGAAGCATCCTGACTGCTCCCTGGAGTGATTTCGGCAGATTGTCATTTGAGGCACCCACGAATTCCTCTGCGGTAAATACGCCTATTTCCACTGCGGGTTTCACGTCATCGCACCAGGCCTCTTTTTCTTCTACCTGCTCATACACTTTTCCTATAAGGTCATAAACCGCAGGTGACAGCCTCCCGTCTGGATTGAGCTGATCCCCGATTAGGCACTTTGCCCCCATTGCCAGCATATGAAAACATTCAAATTCCAGAGCTGCCTGGTTCTTGTAGGAATGAAAATCACCCCACATGGTATGGAATTTGCCTGTCTGGGCGAGATATTCTTTCCCCAGGTTCCTGGCATAGCGCACTGTGGAGGGAAAGTGAAGATATCCCCAGATACCGCTCGGGAGCGACTCCAGCTCGTAATGGGTATAGGTATCCCCATTGCGCCTCTGATCCGTCCCCACATGTCCTCTGTTGTAAAAGATCGTGGTATTCTCAGATTTGCTGTGGATAAATTCCGTCATTTCTCGCTGCCATTCGTCGATTGTTTTCTTATAAAATTCCAGCCTGTCCCCGCGGTCCAGAGGATTGTATCCGTTCTGTTCCATCAGCTTCCTGCAGGCAGGACATGCACAGGGCACGGGAAAAACAATGTCCAGAAACAATCCGTCGATTACCTCAAATGTATCCAGAATCTCTTCCACGTGCTCTTTCAAAAATTCCCGGTAACCGGTATTCAGGCACAGCGTCTCGTAAAAGCCTGCCTCAAACGGCTCCTGCTTCCTGCCGGACTCACCGATTGACTGTCCGTTCTCATCGATACAAAGCCACTCCCTGTGCCTCTGTGAGGTGTAGTAGTCCCACTGCACCGTTGTATAAACCGGAGTACGGATTCCAATTTTACGGCAGGCCTCAATCTGCTCCTTAAGAAGATTTTTATTCACAAGATTTGGATGCACACGCTCCGGATTCTTTTTGGAGTCATAATAAATCATGCCGTGATGGCATCTTGCAAACAGAGTGACCGAATTTACATGTGCTTTCTTTAATGTCTGCGCAAATTCTTCGGGGTCAAATCTCTCCCCTATATTTTTTATCGTCTCATTTGTGTGAAAATCCAGATGAATTTCACGAAATGGCAGTTTTCCCATATATACCTCCAATTTATAATGTTAGCAGTTCGGGCATGGCTGAACTGCTGCTGCCCATGCGGGGGTTCCCCCCGCCAGACTATCCGCACTTTTCCGGGCGCGCCTAACCTTTGACCGCTCCCGCCGTCATACCCGCAATGATATTCTCCTGGAAGATGAAGTAAATCAGCATCGTAGGAAGAACTCCTATCATAACGGCTGCACACATCCCCGGAAAATTTGAAAACCGATCCCCGGCAAACATATTTAATGCCAGCGAAACTGTTTTGAGTTCATTTTTCTTTAATAATATCAGCGCAATAATCATTTCATTCCATGTTCCAATAAAAGACAGCATTCCCATCGTTGCAATCGCGGGCCTGCTCAGCGGTACCACAATTTTAGTAAACGTTTTGAGCCCATTGCAGCCGTCAATCAGGCCGGCCTCCATCAGTTCTTTGGGCAGATTTTTCATAAACCCGCAGATTACAAATATCATATATGGCATTCCCGTAGCTATGTATACGCAGATCAAAAACGGAAGGTTGTTGTATCCGTCCATGTACTTTGCCATGATTGAGATTGGTATGATTAACACCTGGGCAGGAATCAGCATCCCGATTACAAACAGTCCCAGAACTTTATTGGAACTTTTAAAGCGAATTTGTGTAATGACAAAGGATACCATACAGCTGATGACCAGCTGGCACACGACTGTAGTAATGGTGATAAAGAAGCTGTTAAAAATGCTTTTTCCAAACCCCATATCCGCAAACAGCCCTGCATAATTTTCAAAGTGCCAGGTTTCCGGAAGGCCGAACATATTTGTATACATGGAGGTCTGCGTTTTAAACGATGTCAGAAAGGTATAGATCAGCGGGTAGATCGTAATAACCGCCCAAATTATCAGTACAATATAACAGATCAGTTTTCCAATGCTAAAACCACGCTTAATCATCCGAAGCATCTCCTTTCTTTCCCTGGAACCCCTTGAAATACACAAAAACAGATGCAATTGCGCCGACCAGCATGACAAACAGGGCCATCACGCTTCCCCTGCCGAAATCATTTCCCCGAAAGGAGGTGATGTACATATACCCCATAGGAACCATATTGGCTTCTCCAGGTCCGAATGTTCCGCTGGTGATTACATAAAAGACATCGAAGGCTTTCATGGAATTAGACAGAACTAGAATTGTCGCCACCGCCAGTATTTCTTTCATCATTGGGATTGTGATTTTAAAGACCATATTCCAGCTGTTGGCTCCGTCAATCGCAGCCGCCTCATACAGTTCACCCGGTATGCCGATCAGTCCAGCGAGCAGGATTACAAAGGGCATCCCTACCTGAAGCCATGTATTAATCAGCGTAATCACGGTAAAACAAATGTCCGGATCCGTCAGCCAGGACCTTGCCAGTGTCCCCAGACCCATGTTGTTCAAAAGCATGTTCAGCATGCCTTCATTGGTAGATAAAATCATCTTCCACATGAGGGATACAGCGGTTACAGACAATACCGCCGGCAGGAAAAAGGTCAGCTTGAAGAATCTCGAGCCCTTCAGTTTTAAAGAGACAAGATATGCCAGTATAAATCCGATTACCATTTGGGATACAACACTGATCACAACAAAATATATCAAACGCCCAAAGCTGGTCCAGAACTTCGGGTCCGTAAACACCTTTGCATAATTCCGAAGCCCGATAAATGAGAATTCACTGCCTCCAATTCCGCGCCACTTAAAAAAAGACAAAAACGCTGTCTCAAATACAGGGCTTATCATAAATATAATATAAAAAGCGAATGCCGGGAGCAAAAATGCAATTGCGAGCTTTTTATTCTTTTTAAAATCCAGCAACTGTTACACCTCCTGTTTTTCCGGGGCAGGGCATGCCCGGCGCCCGGAAGGGGCGCTCTTCCCCGCATGCTCTGTTTGATCCCTCATTCTTTACTCGCTGTACATTTCCACTTCCGCATCAAGTTCTTTTCCGGCCTGTTCCGGGGTTAGCTGCCCGTTCACCAGTGCAGAGGCCACGTCTCTGATTTTGGTCAGCATTGTGGATACTTTGTCGTAGTTGGTCACGTCGGTCGTTGCTGCGTCCGCGTTATTAATGACATCGGCAAATTTACTATTCAGACGGTTTACCTTTTCAGGATCCGCCTCCACATCTTTATTAGCTACAAGCACCGCATTACTGTTGGCAAGAACCGTCTGTCCCTCAACACCGCAAAGTGCCTTGCAGAGTTTCCAGGATGCTTCAATCTGTTCATCCGAAGCATTGGTTGCAATTCCCAGGGCGATGTCTCCGCCCCCGAAGTTATTCTTCGCAAATTCTTCTTTTCCTTCAAATACAGGCATCTCAAAGAAGTCAATGTCATCACCGACCTCAGAATCCGGGCCCGTATACGCCTCCGCATGAGCTGAGATTCCAAAGTTCAAAGCCGCTTTCCCTGTCTGGAGCATCGTCATTTCGTTCGAAAAATCTACAGATGCAGGCTCCGGCCCAAAGGCTTCCATATCTACCAGCTTCTGCAGTTCCTCCCATGCAGCCACCGCTTCAGGAGAAGAATATTTCATGCTTCGATCGCCAAGCGCCTTGGCCCCTTCTACTCCGTTCATCCTATAGAAAATTGCAGAATACAGGTGTTCTACACGCCATCCGTCTTTTGCGCCTAAAGCCCAGGGAATGACATCCACCGCCTTTAATTTTTCCACACAATCCAAAAGCTCGTCCCAGGTAGCGGGAACCTCTTTGATTCCGGCTTTTTCAAATAAAGCTTTATTATAATAGAATCCGCCCGATACGCTGGAGAACGGTACGCCCCACATCCCCTCTATATCATCATACCGCAGATTCAGGGCATTCAGGGTAACATCAGCAAACTGTGCCTTAAACTCCGGTTCTGCATCCATCTTCTCCGTCATATCCAAAACTTTTCCAGACTGCACTGCCTCATACATCTCAGCGCCGCCCCAGTGCATAAACACATTAGCAAGAGTATCGGAGGCGATCTCGGATACCAGTTTCTCGTGATATTGTGAGCTGGACTGTACCTCCAGTTCCACTTTGATATCCGGATTATCCTTCTCAAACTGTTCTACAAGTTCCATAACCGGTTTGTATCCCGGTTCCGCTTCGCCTAAAGTTGAATAGAATCTGATCGTTACAGGTTCTTTATCAGAACCGGAATCCTCCTGCTTGCTGCTGCATCCTGCCGCAAGTGATGTAACCATTGCCGCCGCAAGCCCTACACTTATTACTTTCTTTAATGCTCTCATTTTCTACCTCCTGTAAATTATAAATTTTCTTTTTCTAAATAAAGTATACGGAAAAATAAGGGAAAGGAAAAGAAACTGAATTCTTATTTTCTATGGCAAAATTCTTTTCCTATATCCAAAGCAATTGCATATTTCCGGTAAATGTTATAACCTAAATTTAATTTAAATAGGAAGGGGGATTTTCATGTTCCGCTCATTCAAAAAACAGCTGACCGCTTTTACCATAGGCTTTGTACTGGCTATAGCCGTTATTATGGCGCTGCTCTGCTACCGGTTTATCTATCAGAATATTATTTCTGTCTCCGTACAGTACAATAATCAGATCGCGAACCAACTGTGCAAAAATATTGAACTATTCATGGAGGGGATTGACGAACAGATCGAGTCTGTGGCCTATTCTTCCGAGATCCGTTTTTTCGGAAGCCATTTTATTACTCCCGGCATTTCTTCTTCCCGCAGCGATGTAAAAAAAGTACTGTGGAGTGCAGCCACCCAGCAGAATGGTTTCGATGATATTTCTATTATATATAACGGCAAAAAAATGATCTCCTTGTTTAACATGTATGATGAAAAAAGCCTGCTTGAACTCTGCGATTATTATGACAAGAGCGAGGTTTATCTTAATGCCCGATTCGTCCCTCTGATTCACAGCAATAACAATGGGCATTACTCGCTGTCCTGTATTAAGTCCGTATCGAATTCCTCCGTTACAAGCGGATATTACGTGATTGGCAGCATTATCATAGATGATATTTTTGAGATGCTCAATAACGTCGATCTGGGGGACGGCAGCGGCGCCTGCCTCGTAGATGCCAATGGCTCTGTACAATATTCCACGCTCGTGGAGGGTACCTTTACCCAGGATATGACGAATCTGATACAGACAACTAATTTCAAGAAAGACTCCGGTTTTACTGCACGCCTGAACCGTGAAAATTATATTATATCGGTCTATCCGCTGAATCATTCCGACCTGAGTACGGTTGTCTATATCCCTTTGTCCAACGTCACGAAAGCAGCCGCGCCTCTGCTCTATACAATGCTGACCATCATTTTTCTTTTCTTAATCGTCAGTATTGTAATCAGTGTCAAGCTGTCCAACCGCCTGACTTACCCTGTCACCGCCCTGGCCGTTCATGTGCGGAACTGGGATGGCTGCAGCAATCAGTTCCCAAAGGTAAAGGGAACGGAAGAAACTGATATTCTTTATCATTCATTCCAGAAGATGACCGAACATATCCAACTGCTGATGGAGAAAAATGCGCAGGAAAACCGGCAGAAGAGAAAGGCCGAACTGCTGGCCCTGCAGGCACAGATTAACCCCCATTTTCTTTATAATACGCTGGATTCCATCAATGCCCTTGCAATATTGAATGACGATCAGGATATCTCCAATATGACAACCTCCCTCGCCCATCTGCTGCGGCTTTCCATCGGGCAGCCGGATGAATTTGTAACAATTGATGATGAGATCAAGCATATAAAGGCCTATCTCACCATCCAGAAAATCCGATACAATGATAAATTTGATGTGGAGTTTCATGTAGACAGCAGTATCGGCCAGTTTCCAATTATCAGGCTAATCCTGCAGCCACTGATAGAAAACTGCATTTATCATGGATTTGAGACTAAGGAGGGAAAAGGGCATATCATAATAAGTGCAGGGGAAAGCGCCGGCCAGATCGTCATTCAGATCATGGACGACGGTTTGGGTACAGATCCCGTGACGGAAAAAGAAATCCAGAATAATCTGGCTTCCGTAAAAAAACCCGGGAATGGTTGTTCTGTCGGAATCTACAATGTTAACGAACGCCTGCGGCTGTACTATGGCGATAAATCCTCGCTCACTTTCCACAGTGTCCAAAATAAAGAAACCGTAGTCACAATCCGTCTGCCAAAAGAAAAAGGAGAATTGTAATGTTTAAAATAGTGATTGCCGAAGATGAATTTCTGCTCCAGAAGGCCCTTCAAAAAATAATTATCGGACAAACCCGCTATGAGATCAGCTTTACGGCCTCTAACGGCAAGGCCGCATTAGATTACCTGCTTTTGCACAGAGCCGATATTCTAATTACGGATATCCGCATGCCTGTGATGGACGGCCTTGAACTTGTCACAAAGATCAAGGATTCCGGTATTAGAATAAAAACCATTGTAATCAGCGGATACAATGATTTTGAGTACGCTAAGCATATGCTGAAACACGGCGCTTTTTCCTACCTGCTGAAGCCTCTTGTTACGGAAGAGCTTCTCTCAACTTTGGCTGAGGCCACCCGTACCATCCAGGAAGAAGAGAGTAAGCGCAATATCTTGAAGTCTCACAAGTTTAATGCGCTTCAGCAGAATGGCTATGTACATTTTACGGACGAGCTCCCCTCTGTTTTACTGAATTCCCACAGGCTTTTTGCCTGTTGTACGGATTTCAAAAGTTCACCGGCCAAAACCGACATAGCGGATTTTCAGTTTGACCTGGAGACCCGCTTCTACCCCTGCTGCTGTTTCATGCTGGACAACTATCTATATCTGGTTACCAGTCTGGAGGACCCGGAACGAGACCGGATAGAAATTGTGACCGAACTGCAGTCTTATTTTACTGACAGAAATATTTCGGTTAAGATTGGAATCGGGCTCGCTGTTTTGAGCATGATGGAGGTATACCAGTCTATGAAACAGGCCCGCCATGCCCTGCGTTTCTATAAAGCGCTTCCCTTCGATGAGTTCGTGGACTATGAAAGGATCCCCTTACTGGAAGTTCCTGCAATCCCCTACCCGCTCACCGAAGAAAAGAACCTGCTGGAAAGTGTCTACTCTCACAGCCCTGACCGGATCCAGCAGCACATCACACAGTTTTATACCTATCTCTCCGGCCAGGATAAAGATGTCATCTACCAGACGCTGGCGGAGCTGGCAGTAAGCTGCAAACGCGAATTTTCCGGCTATCAGCTGGAATACTGCGATTGGGATGAGATTCATTTCCAAATCCAGCACCGGCAGAAATGGAGCGGCATCCTATACGGGATAAGAAAAATCCTTCTGTACATACAGCTGCAGCTGACGGAGAGCAGAAGACTGGCAAACTGTTCCACCGCTATGACAGCCCGGAAATACATCGAGGATCACATGAAGGAACCGCTCACACTCGATGAGGTTGCGAATGCCTGCTTCCTGAGCAAAAGCCACTTCTGCAAGATATTCAAGGAGGAGACCGGCCGAACATTCAAAGCTTATTTGAACGACATACGGATCGAACGCGCAAAAGACCTGTTGAAAAACAGTACTCTGAAAAACTACGAGATCGCACAGGAAATAGGCATTGAAGACGCCAGTTATTTTAATGAACTCTTCAAGAAAATAACGGGAATGACGCCTGTCGAATTCCGTGCGCTTTAAACTACTCAGCAGGCCAGTACTTGAAAGGAGCGGCCCCTGGCAGCGTATGCTCACACTTACAGTAACAGTAAGGTATTTAGTGTAACTTAATACCAGGAACCGCTCCTCCTTTAAAGCATCCTTCTGCTGCGGTATTCTCTGGGAGGCATTTTTTCGTATTTGCGGAAAAACCTGGAAAAATAAAAAGCATCCTCAAAGCCTAATTCCACGGCGATCTCGGATATCCTCATATCCGTTGCTGCCAGCAGCCTTTTGGCCCTGTTCATTAACAGCGTTTCCATATACTCCTTGAGTCCGATCCCCGTATCCCTCTTAAAATTCCTGGAGACAGCGTAATACGATTCCCCTAAAGCTGCTGCGACTTCACTTACCTTTAATGCCCCGCTCAGATGGTTTTCCACATAACTTATGGCTCTCTGTTGTTTTTCATACCCGCTGTAATTTTCCTCCATGCCTTCCCGCCTGGCTATTTCCAAAAAGCGTGATATGACCGCGAGCAGCAGGGACTTTGCAGCTATGATTTTATCCATTGTTTTCTGTTTCAGATTCTCCAGCAGCAGCTCCATTTCTTTTGGTATCTGGGGCAGTTCCATTGCCTCCATACACCGGTAAAACAGGTCGATCCCCGGTATCAGCTGTATCTGGAAATGTATATAAAGCTTTTTCATACGGCCCTCCGCTTTATAATCGTAGGTAGCTCCTGCCGGTATCAAATATAGGTGTCCTTCTTTCAGGTCCATCTGCTGCATGTCGTTGTGTATATGGCCTTCCCCCTCCAGTATAAAGTATAATCTGTTAAACGGGGATACTACCTGTTTATAGTCCCACTCCTCCCCCGCCGTAAGAAGCCCGCTCTCCACAATTTCGAATTTAATCTCATTTATCTTTTCTTCCAGCATTGCAAATTTTTGATTTTCCATAGCAAAAAACTCCATTTATTTTTATATTAATTGCATGTACATTTTCCCTGTATTTTCTATAATTATAGTATACAAAATAATAAGCAGGAAGGAAAGTGATAATTAATATGTCTTATGAAAATGGCCTCAGCGCCCTAAATCTCGAGATGCCGCCAAAAATTCCCCGCACAGAGTATTCCGCACACTTCCACTGGGATCTTGTGCAAAAAGTTACAGGAATTGAAGTCTCTTCATACAGTTCCGGGCAGACCCGCATACATGCCTCAGAAGAATTCATTAAAGCATGGGACTACGGCTTTTTCTGGAACATTATTCCTTTTGATGAACAATTCGGCGAGAATCACACAAAAATGGGACATGCGTCCTATCAGCAGAATAGCACGGATTATTCAGACGATGTCCGTGTATTCATCGAGGAGCCGGAAGATGTTTTCGATTTGGATTTTTTCGAGACCTATGGGGAAAAGGATAAAAGCAGGCTGATTACAGATTTTAATCAGGACTACCAGAAAATGATCCGGGAACATCCGGATACCGTAAACATGACCGGAATTTACACAACCTGTATGTCCGGGGCCATAGAGATCCTCGGCTGGGATATGCTGCTTCTGGCGGCAGGTGTGGACAGCAGGCTGTTCGGAGAATTTATGAACCGTTATACAGAGTGGAATCTGCAGTATTTTGAAGCATTAGCCGAATGCGAATCTCCTGTTGTCATGGTACACGATGATATTGTATGGACAAGCGGAGCTTTTCTGGCGCCCGAATTCTACAAAACCTTTATTTTTCCTAATTTAAAAAAGCTTCTGGCGCCTTTGCAGGAAAAAGGTAAAAAGATACTTTTTACATCGGACGGTAATTTTACACAATTTGTGGATGATATCGCAGCTTGCAGTGTCAATGGTTTTGTTATGGAGCCATGTACCGATATGTCTTATATCTGCGAAAAATACGGAAGTACACACGTCATTGTAGGAAATGCCGACACCCGGATCCTGTTGTGCGGGGATAAAGATGATATAGAAAATGAAGTAAAAAGGTGTATCGCTCTCGGAAGAGACTGCCCCGGATATTTTATGGCCGTAGGCAACCACATCCCGCCCAATACACCTGTTGATAATTGTTTATATTACAATGATTTTTACGAAAAATACAGCCGGAGATAGCGGCATGTTTATGTACTGTTGAAATCTAAATATCACAAAAAGCGGGCTGAACCTGCCCGCTTTCTCCAATCTTCTTTAACGCTTTACGCTATTTACCCTGCCCGTAGTATGCCCCTGGCCCATGTTTTCTCAAATAATGTTTATCCTGCAGTACCTGCGGAGCAGAAGTCACTTCTCTGTTCAGCTGTTCCGTACGGAAAGCCATCTTTGCCACCTCTTCCAGAACAACCGCATTGTGCACAGCCTCAGCAGCATCTTTCCCCCAGGTAAACGGTCCGTGGTTGGAGCACAGAACCCCCGGCACACTGGCAGGATCTTTTTCTTTAAATGTTTCGATAATCACAAGCCCCGTATTCTTTTCGTACTCCCCGTTGATCTCTTCCGCGGTCAGGGATCTCGCGCAGGGAATCTCTCCGTAATAATAGTCCGCATGTGTGGTCCCATAGCAGGGAACGCTTCTGCAGGCCTGCGCCCAGGATGTTGCCCAGGAAGAATGGGTATGTACGATTCCGCCTACCCCCGGAAATGCCCTGTACAGTTCCAGGTGGGTCGGCGTGTCTGAAGAAGGATTATATCTGCCTTCTATTTTGTTTCCTTCCAGATCCATCACAACCATATCGTCCGGCATCAGCGTCTCATAATCCACACCGCTGGGCTTAATAACAAAAAAACCGGACTCTCTGTCTATCCCGCTGACATTGCCCCATGTATAGGTCACAAGGCCGCGGCGCGGCAGTTCCATGTTTGCTTCATATACCTTCTGCTTTAACTCTTCTAACATCTCTTTCTCCTCTTCCTTTATTCCTGGAAATCCACAGGTACCCCATCTTTTGTTACCTGCACTACGTTTACTTCATACTCCCGGAAACCATCGACAATCTCTTGGGGCGCTTTTTCATCTGTAATTACATTCAGAATAGAGTCCGTAGGGCAGCTCACAAAGCTGCTGTTTCTACCCAGCTTGGTGTGGTCGGCTAGGATGTAGGAGGTGTCTGTAACCCGCTGCAGCATCAGCTGGTTAATATTTACCTCGTTCAGTATCTCCGTAGTCATCCCGCTTTCCAGGCTCAGACCGGAACATCCTATAAAGCTCTTCTTCGCAGTTACTTTACTGATATTGTTGGAGGCAAATTCGCCCACCATGGCCTCTTTGATCTCGCGCAGCTCCCCTCCGCTTAGTATCACTGATACCTTGGAAGAATGCTCCGTATAGATGGCTTTCCCATTGTTTGTGATCACAATCACTCGTTTATCCTTAATGTATTTTATCATCTGCAGCGCCGTCGCGCTGGTATTTATAAATATAGTATCTCCGTCCTCTACCAGAGATGCCGCATACTGGGCGATCCTCTTCCTGTAAAGCTTGATCTCATCCTCTTCTGTATTAATCTCGGTTACGCGGTCGGTCACGGTAGCCCCGCCGTAAAAACGTTCCAGCTTTTTCTGGTCCTCAAGATACTGAAGATCCCTTCGGATGGTAAGGGGAGATACCTGCAGCTCTTCTGCCAGTTCCTGCACTTTTACAAAGCCGTTGTTCTTCAGCGACTGCAGCACTTTATTTCTTCTGTTATCAACTAATGCTCTGCTTCTTTTCATATCTTTTCCTCTTTCCACCACTTTGACAGGCTTTACTTTCTAAAGAATATATGATTAGATCATGTTATTAAGACAATTATATGAATGTTTTTCTGAATCGTCAAGTAGTCTTGACAATTGTTGGACGGGGAGGGGGCGCGAAATGAAGGGACAGACGCAAGTCTCCCAAGTGCATATGTGCCGCTTTAGCACCCTGATACGGCACATATGCATTTGGGAGGCTTGCGTCTGTCCCTTCATTTCGCTGGGTGCATCCAATCGGTAGAAAAACTTGTCAACCCGGGGAGGCTCCGAAGCGGGTCAGCGTATGAATTCGCTTGGCGGAACATATACCCTTACGATGTCTCCCGGCTATCACTTTATGGTGCGCCAACCTTGAACCTGTCTCAAAAGCTACCGTACTTTTCAAAGCACTCCAGCGCATAGAGCATGGATTCCTTGGTTGTGCCAATGGCATCCAGATAACCATATTCCACTCCTATAAGACCGCCTTTGGGCGTAGCCCACTTCTCTACCAGTTCTTTTGCTTCCTGTTCGATCAGTTCCTTGTCGCCTGTCGGGAGCGTTGCCTGAATGTCGATGGCTGCTTCGAAGCAGATGCGGCCCTGTGCGATCTTTGATACTTCGTCTATACCGACCAGTCTTGGCTGATGAATGTTGATTATGTCTACCCCCAGTTCGATCAGGTCCTCCAGGATATCATTGATCTTACCATCGGTATGGAAACGGATATCCATGCCGCACTCATGCGCTTTATCAAATATCCTTTTATACTGCGGTTTGAATATTTCTCTGAATATGTCCGGGGATATCATCAGATTGTTCTGTGTCCCCCAGTCATCGGTTGTATCATAACAGTGAATTCTGCCTTTGCCCAGTCTGTAGGCTTCTTCGATAATGCCAATCTGATAATCCGCAAGCCTTTCAGCCATAACCTCAATCTCTTCGGGCTCCACAAGACAGTCCATTAATGTATTTTCAAAACCTCTTAAGAAATGCATGCGTTCAAAGATACACTGCGGGCTGTTCAGCTGCACGTAGAGGCCTTTTTTCTCCGCCTCATCAAGTGCCTCCTGAAGTCCCTCAAAACGCCCTTCCGCCTTAGGATCCGGGAATACATAATCATCCATATCGTCCCATTCCTCTATCGGAATGTTCGTTACCTGGCCCATATCAGAGCCGCTGGCATCATCGCTTTCCCACATACATCCCCATTCATCATATTCCCCGTTCTTAGGGCGCACCTTTTTGGAAACTGTATAGTCCGCGCCCTCCGGCCATGTGCTTTTTGGCGGCAGGACGAAAATACGGCATACGTCCCCTTTACCGGCGATCCGGTCAAAGCGGAGTCCAATTCGATCCGGCCCCGTAAATTTCACGTTTCCTTTGATAATCTCATAACCAGTCATTTTCATCCTCCTAAAAATCTAAACAGTTAACGAGTGCCTCCCGGCGTAAATATACCGGTAGGCACTAAGCCTTACTTTATTTCATTTGGGAAATGTTCTTTTACTGCGGCGAGAAGCGTCTCTGTCACAGCAGCCGTATCAATCAGGTTCTTTGTCTCTGCAATGACAGCATTGCTTGGCGGAAGCATCCCCGCCCACTCAGGACTGGTCAGAACCAGATCCGTTGTTGTGATAAAAGACAGCGCCTCACCAAATGAACATGATTCCACAGCGGCGTCAATATTGTGCTCATCACAAATTTTCTTTACACTGATCTTTAAAATCGTGCTGGTTCCCATACCATTTCCGCACACACATAAAATATTAAGCATCTTTTTTACCTCCTGTTTTAATTGTTCAGATCCATGAACAGTTACCTTGTTTTTTCAGTGAATTACCTAACCTGCTATCGGAATTCCCAACAGACTTCCAATTCCTTTGAAGATCGCGATAATTACTACCCATATTGTCGCATAATCTGCGCTTCCCTGCCACCATGTTATTTCCATCATCTTAACAGCAAGGGCGGAACCAAGTATCTGAACCAGACCATTTGCCGTACAGATCAGGGCTGCTGCCTTCCAGCCGCCAAACTTGTTTGCAAAGATTGCGATGGTCGCATTGTCGAAGAACAGCGGTATAAAGCCGGGTACCAGGAATATCGGGGACTTGAATACCAACAGTCCGACAAGACCGATGATCTGTCCCAGAGCTCCGAAGAGCAGACCAAGTACTACTGATTTAGGAGCGAATGCAAAGATCGCTGCACAGTCAACACCTGCTACCGCGCCCGGAAGCAATTTCTCTGAGATACCCTTGAAGGACATCATCAGCTCACCCACGAACATACGCACACCACTCAGCAATACGACGATGTTGGCTGTCAGTGTGATGGCAATCCAGATAAGAAATACAACGTTGTTTGTCAGGCCCGCCTGATTCAGCCCTTCTGCTCCCCGGAGCCAGTCGATCTGCTCTTTTCCTACCACAAGCATAATAATTGCAGTTGAAATGAACATAACAAGGGCCGTTGCAATAATGTTATCCTGAAGGAAATTCAGTGATTCCGGTAATTTCTTTTTCTCAATATCATCTTTTTCCGGGTTGCCGATCTTTGGAGCCACTTTGTAGGCAATATAGTCAACAACCATCTGCTGATGGGCTACCGTAAAATCTGCGCCTGTGATTTTCTTTGTAGGCTCGATCAGCAATGTGGAACAAATACCCCAGTAAAGAGCGGTAACTACGGCTGCTATCAGGACTGTCGGCAGCATTCCGAGTCCCAGGAATCTCCAGACAATATATGTACTGATACCTGCCTGAACGATCATAGCGTTACCTGTCAGGTAAACGGCACGGATTCTTGTAAACTTTCTCAGCGCCACAAGAACCAGATTCAGGATAAATGCTACAAGCAGCGTGTAAATCCCCCATGCAGCCCCTGTTCCCTCTCCGAGAATCGCATCCATCTTCTCGTAACCGGCAGTCATGGTCGGGTATGTATTAAGTCCTGCCCCCTGGATACCTGTTGCGTTCTGAAGAGCCGTCAGAAGTTTTCCGAAGTTCGCAATCAGGGCGCCGGATCCCATCCCCATAACAATAATACCGATGGATGCTTTTGCCGCACCTGCAATTGCCTTGGACACCTTCTGCTTCATCGCAATATAACCGATAAATACGATGATTGCCATCAACAGAAAAGGCTGTCCGAAGATTTGTTTTAAGAGTAAATCAAGAATTGAGTTTAACATTATTCCTCTCCTTCCTTTGTAACAAGATTTTCCTATCTCTTTGTGCAAAATGCATTCTTGATACTTTGTATTATAGTGTTCGTTATGATAATTGTCAATCTTATTATATGATTATTTATCGTTTTATATGAACTTTTCGCTCTTTAAATAAGTTTTACGCCTCATTAATCACCATTTCATTGCTATATATTCGTTTTACGTTCGTTATAATTCATATAATCGCTGTTTGGTCACAATTCCCAACTCTTTTTCCAGGTATCTCGCCACACCATCGTCATTATTGCTGAATGTCACACTGCTGGCCGCGTCTTTCAGTGCCTTTACGCCGTTTTCCATGCAAATTCTATAATCCGCGCATGCAAACATACTCAGATCGTTCTCATAATCCCCGAATACACAGACGTTTTCTTTACCGATCTTCATCTCCTGCATAATTGTCTCAAGAGCAGTTTTTTTGGAGACCTGGCTCTGAAATGCACCTAAAAGGCCATACCCCGTTGGTTCATGGTGCACGTTTGCCAGACTGTCAACGAAACTTATGTACGCTTCCATTGCTGTTTCGTTTTCCTCGTAGGCCACGATTTTTGCAGCAGTCTTGTACCCCAGCACAGAGCCGCTCCGGAGAAACTCCCTGACCTTGAGTTTTACCGGGCAGCCTGCTTTCTGAGACAGCGCCTCGTAATCCCGGATCCTCTTTTTCAATTTTTCGCTTCCCTCAGAAAAATACATTTGTTCTGCAGAATACATCATAAATGTCATCTGCTGTTCATTCAGATAAGCCAGAAGACTGGCGGTATCCTCCTCTGCCAGAAAATTACAGCAGATCACCCGCTTACCGCTTCGCACAAGTGCGCCATTATCAGACAACATGTATTCACAGCCGCCAAGCTGTTTTTCATAGATGGACATCATCTGTTCATCCCGTCCGGAGGCAAGGCAGACAGCAATCCCCATCTCCCTGACTTTTTTCATCACAGATACCGTATAGGGGGTGATCATTTTCTCGTCATTTAAAAGTGTCCCGTCCAGATCGCAGACGACAAGCTTAATTTCGCTCATAGTTCTCTCCTTCTTTTATACAGCGTATTTGTTCCTGCAGCTCCCGGCATATAAGTTCAAATAATTCCCTGCCTTTTTCCGCAGTCGCTGCGGATGCATCTCCGAAGGCCCCGCTCTCTATAAAAGTTCTCCATGGCACCGGCTTTTTACCATAAAGAAGCGGAACCGGCGGGAATTCTGCGGTCGCAGCTTTCATATCCACCAGTTCCTCCTTAACATAGAGCATCAGAGAAGTCTCCAGCTCTCCCGCATGCCATACACTTCCGTTCCACAGAGGCGTAGTCAGAATATGTCCTGCTTTCTTTTCAATTCCGGCAGCCTTCATATGATACACATGATCCCCGGTCCCGCGATCGGCCAAAGTTCGAAGAATCTCTTCAATGACCTTATGATTTCCATTATGGAAAGAATACAAAATAATCCGCCTGGGGCTGGCACGCATCACACTTTCCACTGCCTGCAGGCAGTAATTTTCAAGACATGCCGGACTGATGGATATAGTGCTCTCAAACTCCCTGGCGGACCATACCTGTCCATAGGTTATACATGGATAATAATACATGTCCTCTCTTTCACAGATCTCTTGTGCAAATGCATGCGCCAGTATTGTATCCGTCCCGAGAGGCAGGTGGAGGCCATGCTCCTCCACCGAACCAAGGGTTAACAGAACACCTTCGCTCTCCCGTATATTCCTGCTCGCAGTTGTCCAGTTCTGATAAAAAAGATTTCTCATAGCTCAGAATACTTTGCATCCAGTGCAAGAAGTTCTTCTTCATCCTTAACATTCATCAATGCATCCATGATATCGGCTGTCAACAGCATATTGGCCAGTTTTTCCATGTTTTTCATATGTTCGTCGTGGTCTTTGGAAGCCAGAACAAAGAACAGCTTGGCGTCTTTTTCCGGATTACCTTCTTCAAAATGTACAGGTTCCTCCAGTTTCATGAATGATACTGCCGTGTCATTCACTCCCACAGCGCCTTCCTGCGAATGCGGCATTGCGATATTAGGTGCAAACACTATGTAAGGGCCATATTTTTTCACGCAGCCGATTACAGCATCAATATATGCCTGCTCGATAGAGCCATCGTTCAGAAGAGGCTGGCAGGATGCCGCTACCGCTTCTTCCCATGTATCAAATCCTTTATGAAAGCAAACTCGTTTTTTCTCCACTAATTCTCTTAATAACATTTCCGCATTCTCCTTTTTCCCGAATATTTTTTTACAGAATGGAACGGTAAGGCACGTTTGGCTCATCTGTAAAGCAGTCTTCAAATCCTCTTCTATAATGGAACTGTTTTTTATCTTTGTCCAGAGGCCAGATATATTTTCCACCCACATCCCAGATGAATGGTGTGAACTGATACTGTAACACATCTTTTTTAAAGTTGTAAAGCATCAAAATCTCCGCCGGGTCTGCCTTAAAGTTCGTCCATACATCATAATGGAACGGAATCACGACCTTACACTGCAGAGCCTCTGCCATTCGAAGGATATCCACAGATGTCATCTTATCCTGATTTCCGGCCGGGTTTTCACCATAAGAACCAAAAGCAATGTCTATATCATAGTCTTTGCCATGTTTTGCATAATATGTAGAGTAATGAGAGTCCCCGCTGTGATAAACGGTTCCAGCCGGTGTTTTGATCAGGTAATTGACCGCTTTTTCATCCATATCGTTGGGGCAGGTATTTCGAATATCCTCATCCGCGGTTACAAGACAGGTTCTGTCAAAGGAATCCAGTACCACAATCTCGCAGTCTTTTACCCGAATCACATCTCCCGGTTTTACAATTCTGCATCTTTCTTCCGGAACTCCATAGCTGAGCCACTTTTCAACGCTCTTAAGGGGCCCGATAAATGGGACATCAGGCTCACAGTTCTGCATAACTGCTGCCGCAAAGAACGGGTCAATGTGGTCATTGTGGTAGTGGGTGGACAGTACCGCATCCACAGCTGTAACGGCAAACGGATCGTAAACAATCGGCGCCGCACGCAGGTTTGGCTGCGTCATCCTTCCCCCTGTCATATTGCGCATCTGATGGAACGGAGCCATCTCCTTTGTCTTTTTGCTTCTTTTACCATTGCCGAACCACAGGTCAATTGCAATGTTCGTACTGTTCTCGGATTTGATCCAGAGCCCGGTGCATCCAATCCACCACATGGCGAATGTTCCCGGGGCAACTACTTCCTCATCAATTTCCTCGTTCAGCCAGGTTCCCCATTCCGGAAATGCTCCGAGTACCCATTTCTCTCTTGTAAGTTCATTCACTTTGCTCATTTTGCTTCCTCCTGCCTTAAATGATTGTTATTTTTCATTAAAACTATCGTTTATTATCTTTTCACGCTTATTTTATCATTTATTATGAATGTTTTCAATGCATTTATATGATTATTTTGTTTTTATATGAATATTTCACGTATCACTTGACTAATCATAAATCTCATGCTATCCTATAGGTGTATTTTCATCGGAGTTAGATTTCACATATTTTTGTAAGTCATTATGTTCCATTGATAATGCCTTACAAAAATATGTGATTTTTTATTTTCTGAGATTTACAAATATTATATTTAGGAGGTACCTATTATGAATAACGGTACAGTAAAATGGTTTAACGCACAAAAAGGATTTGGATTTATCACAAACGATGCTAACGGAGAAGACGTATTCGTACACTTTTCAGGAATCGCTTCCGATGGTTACAAATCTCTGGAAGAAGGACAGAAAGTATCATTTGACATCACAGAAGGAAACCGCGGACCTCAGGCTGTTAACGTAGTTGGAGCATAATCCGGTTTTAGTGATTCGTCAGATTTGAATTCTATGCAAACCTAAGTCAAATACCCCGCAGGCGTCTGCGGGGTATTTGTTTTTTCTTGTATTGTCCGTGGATATAATAAGAAAGGGGATTAGCGCATCCCATATTTGGAACAGCCATTCAGCTCAATACAGTAAGAGAGGCAGAGACTATCATTTTCCAGTCAGAACACGAATTAAATAAGATGCCCATCCGTATTGATCTAGTTTTAGTAAAAAAGGAAAGAAGCATTGCATGAATTAATTGCTGAAGACGTACTGACAGCCGGTTTTACAAAAGAGTCCCGATATATGGATTGGGGATGGCATTGGAATCCGTAAATTCACAGACTTATCCCGTAGAGATCTCCATTCTGGAAGAAGAGGGTAGAGGCTATAATTTCGGCTGCAATCTCAATATTCACAACCTTCGTGACACTTCCCAGTAGGACTGGCCCGGTGAAGGGGATGATATGATCTTAATAGACGGGAGGAGTGTCCTCCCACACTTCACGGTACAGGAACACGAAGACTATTTAAATGCCCTGCGCAAGAATACTGTGCACCCTATCACGGCCTGATCCTTCCTGGAAAAGATAATTTGGAAAGTCTATCATTCAGACTCTCTTACAATTTCCCTGAAACAAGCGGATTGTCAACATATAAAAATAATAAACCGGACATAGGAAAGAAACGTTAATCAGCAGCCTGCTGCCGCAGACCATTTCCCTGTGCCCGGTTTATTTATGTAGCTCTCTTCCCCGCCAGCCCAGTCTTTCCGTTTAGCAGGTAGCGCCTCCCTTAAGGTGCTTCTGAGCAGCAATATTATCATCTTTTCTGGACAGCAGGTCATCTGCCAGAAGCTGATCCTGGACATTTTCAAATCCCAGCCGTGCGACTGTATCTGCGAATCTCTCGCCGGTAATTCCCTGCTCTCTGAACAGGAGAATTGCTTTTTCCACAACGGAAAGTACTTCTTCTTTATCTGAAAACACCTTATCCAGATATTGGCCCTGTGCAATCTTTTTCCCCCAGCGTCCTCCGATGTATACTCTGTATCCGTCTGTATAATCTTCAATTACGTTAAACGGGCATATTCCCACGCAACGTCCACAGTGGTTGCACTTATCATCGTCAATCACAAGCATCCCCCCTGCCAGCTCTGCAATCTGAATCGGGCAGTTTTCTACAACCTGACATGTATTGCAACCACGGCACTTTTCAAAATCAACCTGCGGTAAGCGCTGTCCAATGATTCCCAAATCATTAAGATCCGGTTTTACACAGTTGTTAGGACAACCTCCTACCGCAATTTTAAACTTGTGAGGCAGCTTCACGCTGGAATATCCATGGTAGAAACGCTCATGTATCTCTTCTGAGAGCCCGAATGTGTCAATCAATCCATACTGACAGGTTGTACCTTTACAGGATACAACCGGACGAACTTTAGATCCCGTGCCGCCCGTCTCAAGCCCCGCCTGCATCAGATATTCTCTGAGGGGCTCGATATTGTCATACGGCACGCCCTGAATCTCTACGGTCAGACGGGAGGTCATGGTCACTTCACCGCTTCCGTAAAGCTCAGCCGCCTCCGCAATTATGCGGATCTCCTCTGCGGTGATTTTACCGTTTCTCGTGATTACGCGTCCGTTAAACTTATCAGGTGTCGTCTTATCTCTCAAGAATCCAAGCGCCTTTACTCTTGTTGCATCTTCCGCCGAGACTTCGGCCCCCGCACTCTTTATCTTAACATCATTAAAGAAAACGCCGCCTTCCAAAGCAGCCGTATTTGTATAACCGAAGGATCTTAGTCTGTTTTGAAGGAAATATGCCCGTTTTCCCTTTGTACAGACTAACAGCAGTTTCTCGTCTTTCCCAACTCCTTCAAGCTCTCCGTTTACCGTGCCCAGGTTAACATACTGTGCCCCACGGATAGACGGAGACAGGCCCACATCCAGGATACGCCACCCTTCTGCTTTTCCTTCTGCATATTCGGCAGGTGTCATGCTGACAAGCTCTCCGTTGATCTTATTCAGCAGAATATACACTGCCTGGACAAAGGGATGGATCGCTGTTGAGAATGGAGGCGCATATGCGAAATCAGCGTTTTCAAAATCTTCCAGAACTGCTCCCATATTGATTCCCATCACTGCAATATCAACCATCTTATCTACTGCTCCGGAACCCAATATCTGGGCTCCCAGAAGTTTATGCGTCTCTTTATCCGCTATCAGCTTTGTTACAAAAGATGCTGCTCCCGGGTAGTAGTGTGCCTTATCATCTGTTACCGCAAGGGCCGTCACAACTTCATACCCAGCCTCTTTGGCCTGTGCTTCTGTCAGCCCCGTACGGCCACAGTTCAGGTTCGGAAGCTTCACAACGCCGGTCCCCAGGACTCCCTTGTATTCTTTAACAACGCCTGTCAGGATCTGCGCAAGTGTCCGGCCTTCCATATTAGCAGAAGATCCCATTGGTGACCACTGCCTCTTCCCTGTGATCCGGTTTGTAACCATCGCACAGTCGCCAGCGGCATAAATATCCTCCAGACTGGTTTTCATCTGACCATCTACCAGAATGGTTCCTTTAAACATTTCAATTCCGCTTGCGTTTAAAAATGCCGTATTTGGCCTGATACCCGCTGCCATAATCACCATTTCGCAAGGCAGCGTTCCCACAGTAGTTTTCACAGCAGTAACATGATCCGTACCCAGTATCGTCTCAGCCTTTGTGCCCGTTATTACACGTATACCTTCCTTCTGAAGATGTTTTTTCGCATATGCGGCCATTTCCGGATCCAGAATATTAGGAAGGATCTGGGCAGCAAAATCAATCACTGTGACCTGTATCCGCCTTGCATTCAGGTTCTCGGCAACCTCCAGGCCTATAAAACCAGCTCCAACTACAACTGCCTTTTTCACTCTGCGTTCTTCTACATAGGCCCTTACTCCAATTGCATCGTCAGGTGTTCGCATGCGGAATACGCCGGTAAGTTCCATCCCCTCCACCGGCGGTACAGACGGAGAAGCACCTGTAGCAATGATCAGTTTATCATAGGAGTACTCTTCTTCTGCCAGAGTCTGAAGGTTTTTAACTTTAACCACTTTCTTTTCAGAATCAAGCCCAACGGCTTCCATACCAGTCCTAACCTCTACACCAGTAAGTGTAAAATACTTCTGGGGTGTATTGACAATTAATTCTTCCCTCTCTTCAATCAGTCCGCCCACGTAATAAGGCAGACCGCAGCCTGCATAGGATATATCCTGATCCTTTGTAATAATCATAACTTCAGCACTGCGGTCCTGACGCTTTAATTTTGCTGCAGTCTTTGTGCCCGCAGCAACTCCTCCAATAATCAATACTTTCATGTTTCTTTCTCCTTTGGTTTTTATTCTATATTCGGATTATTATTGTATTAGCAATACACTAGCACTAGCCATATCAGCACCTCTTTCACTACTTATTCAGTATACCTCATTATGAATATATATCAATAACTTAATTAAATAATTCACAATCCTGTTAAATTATGGATTAAAGCAAAACACATTCCATTAATCTCCCACTTTGCCAACTATCCCCCCTACAAACGCCGTTCCCGGCTGAAAGTAATCAATAGCATCAGGAGCCGCCAAACCAGACCCTATATGTCCGGTTCGACGGCTCCTGCCGTTTCGCAGTTCCATCCTGCAACTCACTTGTTAAATTCTTTCACCGCGTCAATCATTGCTACTACATTTTCCACAGGAGTCATTGCCTGAATGTTATGTATCGTGTTAAAAACAAACCCGCCGCCTTCTGAGAAAATACGGCACATTTCCAGTACTTCTTCCCGTACCTGCTCAGCTTTTCCAAAGGCAAATGTTTTCTGCGTATCCACTCCGCCGCCCCAGAATACAATATCTTTTCCGAACTCCCTTTTCAGCTCCCGGGGATCCATATTTTCCGCTGTCCACTGGATCGGATTCAGAATATCAAATCCGCATTCGATCAGCTCTGGGATCAGAGCCTTAATTGACCCACAGGAGTGCTTAAATGTCTTCCACGATGTATTTGCATGGATCCATTTATTAATCTTCTTATAGTAAGGCATATACAGTTCCCGGAAAGTTTCATTCGAGCAGAATGGACACTTCTGGGTACCAAAATCTGTACCGCAGGTAAATGCGGCCTGAGGAACATCTCCCACCGTCTCTTTTATTTTTTTCAGATTCTCAAGAGCTATATCCGTCTGTTTTTCAAAAACCGAATGAAGATAATCCTGGTTAGTCAGAGTGGCAATATACCATTCCTCAATATCCCGGATACCCTTTGGATGCTTCAGCATACTGCCGGGTACAAATGCCACATCACCGATACCGGTGCCTCCGAACGCAGCTATAACGCCATAACCACTTTTCTCTGCCGAAACGCACTGTGTGCGGATAGATTTCAGATCTTCATCCGATATATAACCGAATTCTTCCAGGTTATCCTCCACATGCAGATTGTCCTCATCATAGTCCTCTCCCCTTAACAGGCAATCAAAAAAATAGCCGCCCAGAGGCATTTTTGCAGTTGGAGGAAGGCTGCGGTCCCCCGCCACATATAGGAACACATCTCCTCTTGCATCCATAGACGTTTCAAAGTTATCTGGTACTAGGATATCCTGCCCCCAGGGAGTCCGCCACTCTTTACTGCCCTCATCCCGGAACCCAAAGATCGTGTTTGGATTCCAAATCTGCGTAGTGTCTATCCCCATCGCCTGCTTCAGATCCTCATCCACAGTCCCCAGCATCTGGAGCGGCTCCATCAGACGCACCGGACGTTTTTCCAGGCCATAATATTCTCTTAGCTTTTCTACAATTGATATATGAACCCCTGTCACCGAGGTCGCCCCGATATCCAAGGGTACCGGGCCGCTGCGATGTGCCAGGGCCCTGCTGATTTTTTCCCTGCTATCCATATAAGCTTCTCCTTTCGCAAAGGGGTCTGACCCCTTTGCTCACCGTTTTCAGAATATTCTCATCTTTTCATGAATTACATTTTCTTTCTTTTCTTCCCCAGCTGGTCAATCAAAACTGCCGTCAGCAGTGTTGCACCTGTTACGAAGGTCTGCCAGTAGATATCCACGCCCAGAAGTGTGAGGGAATTGGTGATTAACGCCATCAGAAGTGACCCGAGAAATGCGCCGAAAACACTTCCTTCCCCGCCTTGCAGGCTTGCCCCGCCGATGATAACGGCTGTGATCACGCGAAGTTCCAAGCCTGTGCCCTGCTGCACGGATGCGGTTCCCATACGGGCTGTTGCCACGATTCCTGCAAAACCAGCCAGCAGGCCGACGGTTACATAGTTCAGTATCTTGATCTTGATTACTTTGATTCCGGAAAGTTTTGCGGATTTTTCGTTTCCGCCTATGTAGTAGTTCTGCCGGAAAAACCTGGAATGCCGCATCAGAATGTCGCCTATGATTACGAGTATTATGGCATACCAGATCGGCGCCTGCACACCCAGTACCACTTTCTGCCCTATGGCGTTGAATGCATCCCCCAGCCCGGTTACATTCTGTCCTCTAGTTACGATCAGAGTCAGGCCGCGGAACAGGCTGAGTGACGCCAGCGTTGTTACAAATGCATTGATTTCCAGTTTCGCTATAATAAAACCATTGAACAGTCCTACCAGCCCGCCGATTACTACTCCTACCACAACCGCCACAATAGGCGGCATTCCTGCTTTGAGCACCAGCCCCGCACAGACTCCTGAAAATGCCAGTATGGAACCCACAGACATGTCGAATCCACCGCTGGCCATAAGATTCGCCATTCCCACCGCAATGATTACCTCAATGGACATGCTCAGAAGCAATGCCACAATATTCTGATATGTCAGGAAAACAGAGGATGCAATCGTCATAATGATGGACAGGCCCAACACAATCAGCACAATTGCCGCCTCCCTCTGTTTTAATAATTTCTTAATCATATTCATATCTGCCTCCGCTCTGCCGCCAAGCGGCACCTCTACTCTGTACTAACACAGTCACCCTTTGTTACTCCGGATGCCAGGGCGATTACTTTCTCTTCTGTCGCTTCCGAAGCCGGGATGATTCCCACATTTCTGCCTTCTCTGATCACCATAATCCGGTCGCTGACTCCCAGAATTTCAGGCAGGTCGGACGAGATCATGATAATACCCACGCCGGTTTCCGCCAGATTTCTCAGAAGATTGTATATTTCACTTTTTGCCCCCACATCCACGCCTCTCGTGGGCTCATCAACAATCAGCACCCGCGGACGGATCCCGAACCAAGCAGCAAGAAGCACCTTCTGTTGATTCCCACCCGAGAGCTTATTCACCAACTGCCGGATTCCGGGCGTAGAAATGCGGAAATCCTTTACAGCATCCTGCACCATCTGATCGACCTGCTTTTCCCTCAGGAAGCCTCTCTTTGAAAAATGGCGCAACTGGTTAGCTATCAGGTTCTGCCGGATATCAAATTTTACATACAGCCCCTGCTCTTTCCGGTCCTCGCTCATATAACCGATGCCCTGCCGGATCGCATCCTGCGGGCAGTGGATCTGCAGTGTTTCCCCTTCCAGCACTACTTTTCCGGCTTCCAGAGGCTCCGCTCCGAAGATTCCTCTTCCGATTTCTGTCCTCCCCGCTCCAACCAGACCCGATACGCCGAGAATCTCTCCTCTCCTTACCTGAAAAGAAATATCCCGGAATGCTTTCCCCCTGGAAATCCCTTCAACCTCGAAAAGCACCTCCCCAATTTTCTGTTCCGGCCTCCGGCGTCCGTAAATATTTTCAATTTTCCGGCCTACCATGTTCGTTATCAGAAAATCCTCGTCAATATCCGCGACCCTCGCCTCCGCGATGTATGCCCCGTCCCGCAGAATCGTTACACTGTCTGCAATCTCAAAAATCTCCTGCAGGTGATGTGATATATAAATAAAGCTGTTTCCCTGTTCTTTCAGGATGCGGATATTCTGGAACAGCTTCTGCTTCTCCACCTCTGTGAGAGAAGATGTGGGCTCATCCAGCACAAGCACTTTCGGCCTGAAAGACATTGCTTTCAGGATTTCCACAACCTGCTGGTTGGCAATCGCCAGTTCCTTTACAGGCGTGGCGGGATCGATATTTTCAATCTCGAACAGTCTCAGCATTTCCTTCGTTTTGCTATACAGTTCTTCTCTTTTAATCAGATTTAACTTATTGACCGGCTGACGGTTGGCAAATATATTCTCTGCCACACTTAGACACGGAACCAGGCTCAATTCCTGGTGTACGATACTGATTCCCTTTTGCAGTGCATCATGGGCGGAAGTAAATACCACTTTTTCTCCTTCAATCCAGATCTCCCCCTCGTCCGGCTTATGGATCCCGCCGAGTGTCAGCATCAGGGTACTCTTACCCGCACCGTTTTCTCCCACAAGGGCATGTACTTCTCCCTTTTTCACTTTCAGGTCTACCCCGTCCAGGGCACGGACCCCCGGGAAAATCTTGACGATTCCTTTTGCCTCCAGTATGTATTCAGACACAGGCGCCCTCCTTCCTTTTTACGAATTCATTGATACGAATTCTTTTTATGAATTTATTTCAAAATTCCTTTATGAATCCCCTTATAATTCCTTTAAAATAGTATGGACGGTGTAATCCCGCCCATACCCTTGTCATTATCTCTTGAAATACTCGTAATTTGATTCATCCACAATAATAGCGCCTGTGTCGATATAGCCGGGTACCCCTAGTACGCCTGCCGCTGCATTATCCGATGTGATCTCCACCTTGGAGTTATAGATTAATCAGAAGCTGTGTAGCATAATATGGCATTAACGCCGTCTGCTGAGCAACGGATGCGGAAATAATGCCATCCTCAATAGCCTCCAGAATCTCATTGGAACGGTCCATTGCGATGATCTTCACATCCCCTGTACGCCCTGCTTCTCTGACTGCTGTAGCCGCTGCCGTGCCGCCAGTCGCATCCACACAGACGATTCCGTTCAGATCCGGGTGTTTCTGAAGAACTGCTGCGATATTTTGTGCCGCAATTACACTGTCCTGTTTGGTATCCACTTCCTCAATAATCTCAATCCCCGTTCCCTCAAATGCCTGCTTATAGCCTGCCACACGTTCCTCCAGATTCGTCTGGCCCGGATTATACATAATCGCTACTTTTCCACTGTCGCCCAGAAGCTCTTTCATCTTCTCTCCGCCTGTAATTCCCGCTTCCACATTTCCGGTTCCAACAAATGCAATTCTGCCTGAATCCGGAAGATCGGCATCCACCGTAACAACCGGAATTCCTGCGTCCATGGCTTTCTTAATTGTGGGAGTCAGCTGCTCGTTGAAACCTACCACCACGATTCCGTTAGGTTTCTTTGCAATTGCCTGCTCAAATGCTGTAACCATAGCATTCATGTCCAGCTCCGCAGGCCCCACAAATTCTGTGCGCACGCCCAGCTCTTCGCCCGCCATCTCCATTCCCATTTTGTGATCATAGAAATAGGGGTCTGACCCTAGTGCGGATACTTGAATATAAAGCTGATCCGACAGATTACTCTGTGAATCCCCGTCTGTTCCCTGCGCATCACTCTTCGTGTCTTCCGTCTTTGCCGTGGTTTCCGCCTCCTTGCCGCCTCCCTGACAGGCAGTAAGGCCTATTGCCATCGCCAGAACCAAAACAACCGCAACCATTTTCTTTTTCATAACATTACCTTCCTTTCCTTTTTCACTTCGTTCATGATAATTTCATTTTACATAAACATTTCGGTTCTGTAATCAACAATAGCTTACTAAATTAGCATATTTTTATAATATTTTCATTGCATTATTGGACGCATTGTGCAAATTGCCTTTCTCCAAGTTTAAAATAATGCTAATTTCTTACATCTTTCTTGTTTTTGTACTGGTGCAAATGTAATATATACTTATAGTATAGAAGAAACGATTTATTATAACAGGCAGCGCGGTCTGCCTCGACACTCATTCTTATGAAATGTATTTGGGTAAAAGGAGGTTTTTACATGTCCGCAGAGACGATTTCCGTCCGGAATTTTCTGGTTACGGTTTCCCAGGCAGCCTATCTCGAACAGGCTCCTATGACGCTGCACTTTATCAACTGTTTCAGCAGCTACTGGAGGTATATCAGCCGCCCGGATAAAGAGGCGCCTTTAAAACAAGAACTGGACATGCTGATGCTGATCCGTGAAATTTTTATCTCGATTCCCTTCTTCCAGATACTGGACGAGAATCTCCCGGAAATTCCGGAAGAGCTGCTGATTCCAAGAAACTGCATTCTGGCACAGGTCTGGGAAAACCTGGAGCAGCTCTCCAATGCCTCGCAGACCTATACCGCCCTTTATTTTACCTGGAACAGCCCGCACAGTTCACTCGAACTCACCGGCATGCTTCCCGGCGGAAGCATTTCTGCCCTGTACGAAATTACGATTTAGGAGGCCCTATGTATTCTGTAATCATAGTAGACGATGAAGCTTTATCCAGGTATGCGCTGCACGTAATGCTCAGCAAAAATATGCCTGATCTGAACGTGGCTGCTGAATGTGAGGACGGAGCCTCTGCGGTTCAGGCCGCCCTGAGATACAAGCCCGATATTGTAATCATTGATATCAAAATGCCCGGCATGAACGGACTCACTGCATCCAAAACAATTCTGGAGAATCTGCCGGGTACCACGATCCTGATCCTGACGGCATACGACAGCTTTGAATATGCAAGAGAAGCGCTCACAATAGGCGTCAAAGGATATCTGTTAAAACCGCTGATAGAAAAGGAGGTAACGGAAACACTTCAAAAAATCACAGACAGCCTTTCCCAAAACAGAGCAATAAAAGATAAAGATGTGGAGGAGAAGGAGATTGTCTCCCTGGCAATCCCGGTTATAAAAAGGAATCTGGTGGCCAGTTATATCAATGGTACGGCTGCGCCGGCTCTGCTGGCGGAATACAGTCCCCTGCTGCCCGGGCTGACCGACTCCGGCTTTTTTATGCTGTTCCCGCTTACCCCGTCCCCGGACAGCACCCTGCCTTTTTCGCTCCAGCCCCCGGCAGATACATACAAACAGATCACCGAAAGCATTTCCCAGATGATAAACTTTCATAAGAACGTACTGATCGGTGAGGTCTCTTTTCATGTTCTCCCCCTGTTCTTCCATATTTCACCGTCCGATCCGTCCTGGCACGAGACAGCCTGCATGCTGGCGCGCAAGATTATCACTCTTTTAAACCAGCGTTTTAAGCTGAAAAGCGGAGCGGCCTTTGGCGGTGTCTATCATACCTGCCAGTTATTTAAATCATCCTATCAGGAGGCATTGGAGGCGCTCCCTGCGCTTCTGCCCGGCACCGTCATAGAGTACACCCCGGTTTCCAATTCCACCCATACCGTCTACCCATACTCTTTGGAGGAACAGTTTATGGACTCCCTTCGCAGCAGAAATACGGAAAGGGCCCATGGCTATGCACAGCAGCTTTTGAATGAGATCTTTACGGCCCGGAATTCTCTGCAGATTTCAAAAGAATATTCCATCCAGTTTTTGTCTGCACTAAAAAGCCTGCTCCACCAGCTTGGTTTCAGGCAGACCAGCTTTGACCTGTATCCATTCCTATGTCAGATCCAGTCCAGTGTGTCCGAACACCAGTTAAAAGAATACGTTAATTATGCACTGCATTCCTTTTTAGAGTTCCTCCAGAATGAATCTCAGGAAAAAAACTATGCACTTATGAAAAAGATCAATTACTATATAGAGCGCGAACCGATACAGATGGTATCCCTGGAGGGCCTGTCCAGTTATCTGAATCTGACCCCGCAGTACGTAAGCAAAGTATTTAAGGAAGAATACCATCTTAATTTTACAGACTATATCACGCAGAAAAAGATCAGCCTTGCCAAACCGCTCTTGGAAAAGGGTACGCTTTCCGTCCAGGATGTCAGTATTCAGGTGGGCTACAGCGACCAAAACTATTTCTGCAGAATATTTAAGAAAATAACAGGGCTTACCCCAAAGGAGTACCAGAAATATGCGAAAACTCTTTAACTCCGCCTCCCGGCTGTCCACTAGGCTTTTACGGTATTTTTTAATCATTATTCTGATCATGTCCGGGATTTCTTTCTATTCCATACAGTCCAGCCGCAGCCTGAACCGGGCAAACAACGAGACGCTGGAGCATATCCAGAGCCTCCAGCTTCTGCTTGTTTCCCTGGAAGAATCCGCTACCACCGCGTCCAATTACTATGCACATCCGTCCCCCGACTACCGCAGAAAGTTCCAGGACCAGTGTTTAGACGCAATAGCCTGCAGCGCATCTATGCGGCTTCTTTACCCGGGCTCTTATCTCTACCGCGATATCCAGGTCATGACCGAGTCCTATATGGATGCCACAACCAGACTATTTGACAACTATAACCCGGATGCGGCCTCCTACCTGTATACACGGGAGCGTGTCAGTTTGGACTACATAAGAAATAACATTTACAATTATATTTATAAGGGAATGTCCTCGGAACTGGAACTGGCGGATGCGCGGATCCGCCAGAATACAAACGGCCTGAATACCAGCCAGAGCAGTATCTATATTTTGCTGGTATTTTTCACCATGTTCTGCCTATTTATTTCCTATCAGATATCCGCATATCTTGCAAAGCCAATCGTGGAGCTGAGCAAAAAATTCCGGCTGGTCGCGCAGGGAGACCTGACAGTCAGTTATACGCCGCCCTCCCGGCAGAATGATGAGATTTGCCTGCTCGCCTGCTCTTTTAACAAGATGGTACTGCAGCTGCAGGAAAACCAGGAGCGCCTGCTGGAAAAACAGCGCGTAGAAGCCCGGCTGCAGAATGAAATGCTGAAAAATATTGAGATGCAGAATTCCCTGAACCGTTCAGAGCTGGAGTATCTTCTGATGCAGATCAATCCGCATTTTCTGTATAATACGCTGAATACAATTTCTGCCATGGCGATTATCGAGTCTGCCACCCTTACAAAAGACATGCTGGACTGCCTCTCCGGGCTGCTTCGCAACAGCCTCACCGTTATGTCGGAGACCATTCCTCTTGCAACCGAAATCCAGACTCTCACCTACTACCTGCAGATCCAGAAAGTGCGCTTCCAGTCCCGGCTTCAATACAGGCTGGATGTTTCTGCGGACTGTCTTGATGAAAGCATTCCGGCCATGATTTTGCAGCCTCTTGTGGAAAATGCGATTATCCACGGGCTGGAGGACCGGCCGGAGGAAGGGAATATTTTGATTACTGCAGAGAAGACCGAGGATACTCTTATACTTTCCGTGGCGGACAACGGGATCGGCATTGCACCTGAACTGTTGGAAGAGCTGCAGACAGATAAACAATCTGCTAAGAAGGAGCAGAAACGCAGCATAGGTATTTACAATGTGAAGAAACGGCTTCATCTGATTTACAGCCATAACGTCATGGAAATCACAAGTACCCAGGGGGAGGGTACTTGTATTACGCTGCGGCTGCCGCTTTCGGAGCCGGCTCTCCCGCAGCAGCCGAGTCAAAACCTGACGGATAAAAGAAGGATTTAAAAAAGACCGCCCCTGCTCTCGCAGTGACGGTCTGTCAGCTTTGATTAATCCTGTACGTATGGCATTAAAGCAATGTGTCTTGCTCTCTTGATTGCTACGGTAAGAGCTCTCTGATGCTTTGCACAGTTTCCTGTGATTCTTCTCGGAAGAATCTTGCCTCTCTCAGAGATGTATTTCTTTAACTTTGCTACGTCTTTATAATCGATTTCGTTATTCTCTTTACCACAGAATACGCATACTTTTTTTCTTCTGCGGGCCGGTCCTCTTCTTTTGAAGCCGCCTTCTGGTCTGCCGCCTTTTTCGTAAGCCATTTCTTTTTACCTCCTATATTAATAGAAAGATTTCACAACCGTGTCTTAATTAAACGGTAATTCTTCGTCGATCCCATCCGGGATATTCATGAATCCGTCGCCTGCATCAACACTTGGTGAAGGGCTTGGAGCTGCCTGCTGGAAAGAAGAGCCTCTGTTGGCTTCGCTCTCCGCTCTGCTCTCAGCAAATTCCTGGTCCTCTACAATTACCTCTGTTGTGTATACTTTCACGCCGTCCTTGTTCGTGTAGCTTCCGGTCTGAATACGTCCGGAAATGGAAACACGCATTCCCTGGCGGAAATACTTCTCCGCGAACTCTCCGGAACGCCCGAATACAACACACGGAATAAAATCCGCTGTAGGTTCGTTGTCCCTCTTGAATCTGCGGTCAACAGCCAATGTATATCTTGCAACTGCAGTTGCACTATCACCCTGTGAATATCTAACTTCCGGGTCTCTTGTGAGACGTCCTACTAAAACTACTTTATTCATATATACCTCTTTCTCTATGCTTCCTGTCTAACGCATAAATATCTGAGCACATTGTCCATGATGCGGATACGTTGTTCCACTTCGCCTGGGACAGTACTGTCAGATTCGAAGTGGATGAAGTAGTAATATCCTTCTTTCATCTTCTGAATTTCGTAAGCAAATCTTCTCTTACCCCATTCATCAACGTCAGTCACATTGCCGCCGAAACGTGAAACTAATGCTTTCACTTTTTCAACAACTTCTGCTCTAGCGTCGTCTTCGATTTTTGCACTGACAACAACAGCTAACTCATACTTGTTCATGTCTCTTGCACCTCCTTATGGTCTCTGGCCCCCGGATCACCCGGGAACAAGGAAATTTGATGTCCGTGGATATAGAATCCTACGGGTACGTCACGAGTAATTATCATACCATAATAACTTGTCCGGTTCAAGACTTTTTGCGAATTTCTTTTGTATTTTTTTCCACCAGCTTACGTGGAACCATGATCTGATGGCCGCATCCCACACATTTCAGCCGGAAGTCTGCACCCACCCTCAGCACCTCCCACTCATGGCTTCCGCAGGGATGGGGCTTTTTCATACGGATTATATCACCGATATCGAATCTTTCTGCCACATTCATCCTCCTTACCCATCATATATTCTGAATATTCTGAAAACGAGCCGCATAGGGGTCAGACCCCTTTACTCTTCCACAAGAACTCCCTGGAGCAGGAAGCGCTCGTCATCGTTTACATTGGTGCATGTTGACAAGCTGACAATCCTGGACTGGCCATTCACCTCTACATCCACCTGATAGTTTGAAGATTCTTTGCAAAGCTGGAGATAACTGGAGAATTCCTCATCATTCAGATAAGTCAGTTTGTAATTGTCTGCCGTATCTTTCACTGTTCCTGCGGAGAATACCTGATACTTGAACTCTCCTTCCGGGGTATAAATGTAGAAGTACGGATGTGCCTTGCAGAATTCCTCACTGGCGTACTCGCTCAGTTGGGAAAACATCTCTCCGCCCACTTTCAGATTGTGTCCGTATATGAATGTGTTTCTGTCGCTGAAGTTCGTGGCATTTCGCATGTCCATAAATATTGCACCCAGCTTGTTGTCATTGGCTGTAAATGTTTTTGTCAGATACTCGTTGTTATCTGCACTTTTTACAACAGGATAGCTGATTACTGAGGGCTCATCGAACCTAATCCATGCTACGGTATCCGGATTTTCTTTCAACAGTGCATCAAAATCCACAGTATACCCCGGTTCCCCGTCCTCCTCCTCGTTCTTATCAACCGTAAGCGCCAGTTTCTTCACATCGTCATATTCTTTTCCGCCTGAATAATAAGGTACCAGCATTATGGTAAGCTGATACGCGCAAAACACAAATACGCATATTGCAATAATCAATATGGCGGTAGATATGACTTCTCCAACAGAGCTTTCCTTTTTATGCCTTTTTTTCTTACTCATCGCGTGTTTCTCCTCTTCCCAGTCTCTTCATCCGTTCTTATAGCGTTCTAATCCTGATTATTGTACCATATCTCTGCCTTAAAAACATTCTAAAAAAATAGGAATTTGCAAAAATAACTTTTATCCATTCCTTCTAACTGCGCGGTATGATAAAATAAGTATATTGAGACAGAGGAGGTGATGCCATTGAAAACACTGCTAATCTGCGACGACGATAAGAGCATCCTGGAGGATCTCAGCTTGCGTCTGTCCCATATTCTTCCTGAAAACTGGGATATCAAAACGTTTCTTGCTCCCGGTGACCTGCGTTTATATTTAGAAACTTCCGCTTCTCTGCCGGATATTCTATTTATGGATATTCAATTTGGAACTGAAAATGGTATCTGTCTGGCTTCTGACATCCAGACCCGCTATCCCTGGATCGCGATTGTATTGATCACCGGATATCTGGACTATGCCAGAGATATCTTTACCATACACCCCGCCTATTTTCTTGTGAAACCTATCGATACGGACAAGCTTACGTCGGCAATAGAACGGGCCCTTGAGTATATGGACTGCTGCCAGGATACGCCGGTTGTTCTGCAGAGCAACGGCAGGATCTTCACATTAAAAAGCAGCGAGATCTGTTACATAGAAAGTGAAAAGCGCCGGCTGCATGTATATACATCGGAAGAAAAATTCACGGTTTATATGAAACTGATTGAGCTGAAGGAAAAACTTCCCGGCTGTTTTTTATCCTGCCATAAAAGCTATGTGGTCAATATGAATTATATCCAGAATTTTACGGCGCAGAAGATTATTCTGCTGAATCAGGCCGAGATACCGGTAAGCCGCTCCAGATATAAGAAGTCAAGAGAAGAATTTCTACGCTTTTTTAGTACGGAAGATTATAATACATAAAACGAATACCTCGTAAAAGGAAAATGTTATGGTTCTATATAATATCATCAGGCTAACCCTGATAACTTCCCTGATAATCTATTTAATAAGCCCGGATGTCGAACAGCGTCTTTCGTTTGTACTTGCGTTTACAACTGCATTTTTCCTGCCCGCAAGTATTTCTATTACAACCACTTACCATGGTGACTGGCAGATTGCCGCTGTCAGCGAGCTTTTCCGTTTCCTGATCCAGCTGGCAGTCTGCTATCTCTTCACCGGACGGGGAATGTATTATTTCGTAAAATATATGGTACATTTCATCCTGTTCAACTGCATTTTTTCCGGTTTCACAACCATCGAGGGACTTGTGCTCGGCAATTGGCGGTATTTCCTCCAGGGTATGGCATTCCTGGAGAATACTTTGTTTCCAACATTGCTGTCTTGTATTGCATTCTTTTGCGTATTGGGGATCCTGCGGCTGAAGCTTTTCGACCGCGTCCCCTACACTGTCATGAAGTTCCTGTTCGCGGCGGTATTGCTGCTCGATCTGGCGATGGGGCTGTTTATGCGTCTTACCAATGGAAGCTTAACCGTACTGGCCAGTACGATCGCTTCCGGAACGATACTATTTATTTTTCTGGTTGTTTTTGTCTGGTACCGGCAAAAGCAGGCTTACCAGCTGCGGAAGCATTATGAGCGGATACTGCAGGAGGAATATTCTTTTTATCAGAATATTCAAATCCAGAAGGATGCCGTCCATCAGCTCCGCCACGATCTTGCCAATCATCTGCAGGTGTTGGGGAATTTGTCCCAAAGCCATCTGGAACAGGAAGAGCAACAGTACAAGCAGTCTCTTCTGCAGTTATTTGACTGTATCCTGACCTCGTTTGGGAAGGATACCACTTCTGGGGATGCAAAAAGCGGGATTTTCCGAAAACTCATCCCGCTTCTTATTCTTTCCTTCCTTGGAGTCTTCATATTGTGGGAAATATTCTTTCCCTTTATGGATCATCGATATACCGTGTACGAATGGACGGCTTTTTACTGGTTCTTCATCCTATTCGCGATTGCCTGTGTCGTAGTCTGCTTTGGCGCATATCTGGAATACAAAAGGCACAGAGCCCTTCAGACGCTGGAAGGCGCCCAAACATTCAGAAAACAGTGGGAAGATATGATGGGTATGGTCGAAAATCTGCCATTAGAAGGTAGTATACCGCCTGCTCAAGAACTAAAATCCTTCACACCACAGCCCGTGGTCAATACGATGCTGAATGCCAAATACCAGTATTGTATCCAGAATCATATTTCCACAAACTGGCATATTTATATTCCGCCAGAGTGTTCACTGCAGTCCGTAGAAATCACCGGTCTGCTGGTGAATCTCATAGACAACGGAATCGAAGCATGTCTCCGGGTACCGCAGGACAAACGCCTGTTGAATATCTGTATGCAGGAACGGGCAAATTTTTGGATTGTGGATGTTAAGAATTCTAAATCACCTTTGGAGCACCCGGAGAAATTAGATTTTATTTCTGCAAAAGGGGACGGGCATGGGCTTGGACTCCAGATTATCAGAACCATTGTGAATAAATACAACGGAGATATTCAAAGTATGGATAAGGGAGACTGTTTTCTTGTCACCATCATGTTAGATATACAGAAACTGGGAACTGTATAATGTTTCAGTTACCTGCCCCATACTGTTCCAGAATTTTATAGATAGCATGCGCAGCTCCCAGGTCTTCATTCGATTTTGTCACATATCCGGCCGCGGCCTTTACCTCAGGCACGGCATTTTCCATAGCCACAGTAGCCCCAAAATCCATGGACAACATGGAATAATCATTCATGCTGTCTCCCAGCACCATCACTTCATCCATCTTATATCCCAGTGACTCAATATACTGTTTGAGCACGGGGCCTTTCTGCGCCTTCACATCCGTAATCTCCAAATTTGTTTCGAAAGAAGACGCCACTGCGATATCTTTGTTCTGTTCCAGTTCCGCCCATATCCTTTTCAACATAGGAATATCACCGGAAAACAGGAAGATCTTATATACCGGCACTCCTGCTGCCCTTAGTTCTTCAAAATCAGAAATCTTCTTTGTCATTTTTTTAATCTGCTCATATAAAGGCTCCTTTTTAGCCTGTACTTCATTGATGTCTTTATCCAGATGAAACACCTTAAGCTGCCGGATAAAACTCTCCTCAATTTCCGCTTCAGTTCCAATCCTGTAATCATAATCATCCGTAGAGAAAACAAGAGATACCGGATATTTTTGCAGTGTTTCATAGATTTCCGCACACAAATCCAGATCAATCGGCGCCGTAAATACGACCTGTTTTTCCGGATTGCGCACCTCAGCTCCACTTCCCACTATGTAATCACAGTACAGGTCTGCGTCTTTAATAACTTCCATGGCTCCCCGGAAGTTTCTCCCCGTTGCAAGCATAAAACGTATGCCCGCAGCACACGCCCGGCGTACCGCCTCCAGTGTCTCCGGCGCCAGCCGGTGGTCATCATTCAACAGCGTGCCGTCCATATCCGATGCAATAACTTTAATCATACTTCATCTCCTTCTCAAATTGTTAAACTATTCTGAAAATGGCACGCAAAGGGGTCAGACCCCTTTACAGCATTCCTTCCACGCCGTCCATCTGGCGTACAATATCATGATGCCTTTCGTCAAACAGCAGCCCCTTATTATACCGGTAGTAACTGTCGCTTCCATTCTCTTTGATAAACCAGACACTATAATAGTTTGCATTCAGTTCTGTTATAAACGCGACCATCTCCTGGCTTTGTCCAAATGCATCTTCCAAAAAATCGAATACATATTGCAGTGTCCGGGCTGTATGGTCTATTTCGTCTTCCCGCTTATCCACTTCTTTTTCAAAAAGTGCCTTGACCTCATCGAACACACCGTCCCCGATAAATAATTCGCCTTTGATACTTATGGCAAATCTCTCAAGCGCCGCAATGACTCGTTTTAAAACCAATTCATCCCGTCGGGTCAGCAGTTCTGAACGCATCTGTTCTTCCAGATCTTTTTCCGCCAAATGCCAGATATCCTCTACCATGGAAGTGACCTGGTTCTCCCTGTAGTAGATCAGATACTCGTAAAGTTTTGTCACGTAGGCATCTGTCATATAACATTCGGTAAATAACTCGCAGAGTTTACCATTCAACAGGCTGACGATACTCAGATGCTCATCAAACGGGGCCGCCTTTACCTTCTGCAGGGTTGCCGTACTCCACTTTCCTACCAGAATATCCTCCATGCCATAATCCTGTTTGTATTTGTAATAGAGCTCTAGATAATTTGCGAAATCTTTGGAAATTGTGCGGTGCTGGATATACTGGTACACCACATCCCTGTCCACCGTTTTGTGCAGGCTTTCATAAACCTGAATCAGCTGGGAAAGATCTTCCCACCCCCGGGCCGTTGCAAAGTATCTGCCATCCACCGTTGTTTCAATCCGGTAAAAGTTCTCTTTTCTGAGTTCCAGATAGGATATCACAGCCGGGTGGATCCCCTGCCTGTATGCATATTCCTTCCAGACATCGAAGTTTTCTTCCACATCAATCTTCTTGATCCGGTCCAGCGTCACGACATCAAACTCCCGGACAGACTTGTTATACTCCGGCGGGTTTCCCGCAGCCACGATAATCCAGCCCTCCGGCACCTTCTGATTTCCAAAGGTCTTGCCCTGCAAAAACTGAAGCATCGTCGGCGCCAGTGTTTCTGATACACAATTGATCTCATCAATAAAAAGAATTCCCTCTGCAATCCCGGTCTGCTCAATTTTCTCATATACCGACGCGATAATCTCGCTCATCGTATACTCGGTTACCGAGTAATTCCTCCCTCCATACACCTTCTCCTTAATAAACGGCAGCCCAACCGCACTCTGCCTCGTATGATGGGTGATGGTATAGGCCACCAGCCCAATCTGACATTCCTTCGCAATCTGCTCCATAATCTGCGTCTTCCCGATTCCGGGCGGCCCCATCAGCAGAACCGGCCTCTGGCGGATGGCGGGTATCCTGTATTCACCGAACTCATCTTTCGCCAGATATGCTTCTATGGAATCTTTAATTTCCTGTTTTGCCCTTTTTATATCCATGCTTTTCCCTGTCCTCCAGCTTACATTTTTTGTTCCAGATCTTCCTGGCCCAATGTCAGTTTGATCGCCCACGGCGGTACATCCGTATCACAGTAATCATCCTGCATAAAAACAAATGCCGTCTTATAAGCAGGCATTTTCCGGGGATATATGCCATACCCATCCGTAAAATACAGAATCCCCCGCAGATCTTCAAAGCTCCCTTTCTCTACCAGCGCATCCACATAGGCAAAAGCCGGCCGGTAATCCGTCCCGCCTTCCCCATACAGAGTCAGATGTTCCATATATTTTGCCAACTCTTCGGCATTGGTAATACATTGGTCCGAATGCACTTTCTCATCACATTGTATCATATGAATATTTACCTTTTTAAAGAAACTCTCCTCTTCGCTCAATACCGAATACGTCTCTTCCAAAAACCTTCTTACCAGGCTGCCTGAACAGGACATCGAAGTATCGATCACCACTGCAAATTCCGAAATCTTCTTTACTTCCTTTGTCTCCTGCGGCTCAATCAAAGGCATATTCCCATAAAGCCGCAGCCCGTAACTGTAAAAAGAATAATCAAAACTGTCCGCATCCACACCGATTTCTTCCCGCAGTACCGCAAACTTTCTCAAAAACTCTTTATAATTATACCGGTCTCTGTTCTCAATTTTTATCTGATCCAGCAGATCCCCCGCCTGTTGGGATGACTCTTTTGAAAATGTCTCCAAATCCGTTTCCATGCGCTCATTCATATCCTGCCACTTCCGCTGCAGGTTTGGATCCGGCTTCTGATGTGGGTATTTATTTTCCCAATACTTGTGGTCATCCACATAAAATTCCTGCTCCAGGCGCGCCAGTTCCTTCTCTTCCAAATTCCAGCCCATAAGCAGTGCATAGACCCGCTCTGCATTGAGCACTTTCCTCTCCGCCTCCAGCCTGCGGTAAGTCTCTCTTCTAAGAAGGCTCCTCGAAAACCGGACGGAACGGTGCTGATTCCCATCTATCATATGTTCAACCGCAATGTCACAGCTCAGGTCCCAGTACCTGTCATCCTGTTCCCGTTTGACCATATGCCGGAAAATGCAATGGAATACCATGTGCAGATAACCTCTATTTACGAGAATCCTGTTTTCCCTGTACATCCCACCCAGATACTGGGGATGGAAATAAATGGAGCTCCCGTCTGTACCAAAAGGATTTACAGTAATGTCCATCTGATATAAGAAACTGCTCAGCGCCACATCCAGAAAACGCATTCCCAGATAAAGTTCATCCCGCGCCGCAAAAAGGATCTTATTCCCCACCGTCTCCAGGCGCACTGCTATCTCCTTTTTCTGCTCACTGTCTAATTCAATCACCGCCGGTTCCCTCCTCTCTCCTGTGCACTGCAAACTCTTATTATATCGTACCTCTCCCGTCAAAGCCTAAACTCTTTTCTAACCGTCGGGAAAGATTTCTGTTTCTCATTCATCAGATAACTAAGGATCTCTGTCCCGCCCATTTCTGCGGCTGTTTCCAGCGCAAACTCCAAGATATCTGCATTCCACAGCGCATACGCCGTAAATAATTTGATTTGATCAAAGCGTTCTTTTTTTATAAGATACGGCACAACTTCCTGATACCTGTCTCTTAACATATTTTCATAGGAACGCTTATGATTGTCAGACAAATCATATGGACAGGCCAGCCGCCACAATGCCATATCTGCCAGAACATCTGCTTTATCCCATGCCGCGGCAACCGAAAAAAGACTGTCATATTTGCGGTAATCCACTACTTTATTATAAAAACACTGTCTGTAATTATTTCCGGAACCATGATGCTGTGTAAATAAGATCCGTGCCGGCGTATTTTCCACCGCTTCCTCATAATGTTCCGGGAACACAAGAACCGCTTTTCTGCCTTCCTGCTCATAGCAGAACGTAACATCAATCCGCTGCCACAGTTCCCCTAAGATTTCCTTCACGCAGGACTGCCTGCCGGACTTCATATGCACCTTTAAGAAGGCCAGTCCCCCGCAGCCGGTAAAAGCACCGCCGCCGATCTGTACCAGCGCATCGGAGAATACCAGCTTTCGCAATTTTTTGCAGCCATAAAATATATAATTACCGATTTCCCGCACCGTATCCGGAAAAATGATTTCTTCCACATTCAACCCGGCAAGAAGCTCTTCTTCGCCCTTAAAAAGGGCATGATCTTCCGTCTCATAGACCAGGAATTCCTGTTCTTTATTGTCCCTGCGGTCAGAAAATGTATAAGCAGCCACCTTTTCCACAGGCAAACCGTCAATATACTCCGGCAGGACTACTTTCCCGTCGCATCCAAAACATCTGATAATTTCAATAGACTGATTCTGTTCCCGGTAATAAAACTTCATAAATTTCTACTGACCTCTTTTTACTCCATTTGCCACCTATTCATTATAAAAGTGCGGGGCATTTTTTTCAACTGCTCTATTTATTTTATCTTTTACTCATGTTTCACTTCATTATATTAAATGATAACAGATGGGGCCGGCCTGAACTGTTATACATCCAGCCCATTGTAATTCGCCTGGGGTGAAGTGCTGGATGCCTGCAGCCACCTTGCTTTAGTAAGATTCTGCAGTAATTGCACAGCTCCGTCTGCACTGTTATATCAAATGATACAGAATTAAGTTTAAGATTTATCCTTGCATATGATAAATCAATAGTGTAGTATAAAATCAGTGATTTTACAAATGAATTAGGGGGATTAACTTATTATGGATAAAATCGCAGTATTAATTCCGTGCTATAATGAAGGTAAGACCGTCACCAAGGTAGTTACCGACTGGAAAGAAGCCCTTCCCGAGGCAACGATATACGTATATGATAACAATTCTTCAGATGACACTGCCATACTGGCTAAAAAAGCCGGCGCCGTTGTCCGCCATGAGTACCAGCAGGGGAAAGGAAATGTTATCCGCCGCATGTTTCGTGAAATTGACGCAGAAGCATATTTAATGGTTGACGGTGACGACACATATCCAGCAGAATTCGGACGTGACATGGTGGACAAGGTTCTTAACCGCAATGCTGATATGGTGGTTGGTGACAGACTCTCCTCCACCTATTTCACAGAAAACAAACGACCGTTTCATAATTTCGGCAATTCTCTTGTCCGAAAAGCAATCAATTTGCTCTTTAAAAATGATATCAAGGATATTATGACCGGATACCGCGCTTTCAGCTACAATTTTGTAAAGACATTTCCGGTACTCTCAAAAGGATTCGAGATCGAAACCGAGATGAGCATCCACGCCGTCGATAAAAATATGCGCGTAGAAAATGTCGTGATCGAATACAGGGACAGGCCCGAAGGCAGCGAGTCTAAACTGAACACTTACAGTGACGGGATGAAGGTGCTCCGCACAATCGCAAGACTTTACAGAAGCTACAAACCGCTGGGATTCTTCTCCGCCTTTGCACTTCTTCTGGCGGTTATCAGCACTATTTTCATTATTCCGGTCATCGTAACCTATGCGCGCACCGGCCTGGTGCCCAACTTCCCGACACTAATCGTCTGCGGGTTTGTTTACCTGACCGCAATCATAGCATTCTTTGCCGGACTGATCCTATCCTCGATCGTGCATCAGGAACGGCAGAACTTCGAAATACGTCTGATCGCATGCCAGCATCGGTATGACCTTACGTTAAATAACAGCGGGGACGGTGACGGGATAAAACAAGAAAACCCCGCTGAATGGGTTTAAACAAATTGATAAACAATTCTGAAAAAGAGCCGCAAAGGGGTCAGACCCCTTTGCGGCTGCTTTCTTTCCATATCAGCCAATGTCAATACTCTACCTGATACAGATAATACCTTCCGATTTTTTCCGTCTCATTAAATTGGATTTCTTCTGAACTAAACCCACTTAGATCTTTATCCGTCATAATGTGCTTTACTTGAAGTACCTCCAGTTGATCAGGTTGTAGATTCACAACCAACTGATCATCATACGGATTGAAAAATACCGGCTCCTGAGAGGTCTCGTCCACAATATTAATGATAATATGTGCGTAACGGTTATACTTACTGAAATCTTTTTTCCCTGGGTCAAACTGCTCCCAGCGCTCCAGATCCGGATATACATTTGTGGTATTGATCGTTGGCGCACCCACAGTAATGGGCAGGTTCAGATATGGGAAGCCCAGGCCTTCCACCATCCACAAACCATCTCCCTGATCCGCTTCTGTTTCTTCCTTTATGGCCATGGTCAGTTTACTGGAATAGATAGAATCTGCCCCCCGATGTACTGGATTTACCGTCATCCCACAGACAAAAGAGATAATCAGTACATAGCAGGCCAGGCCTGCATATCTTTTGCACTTCATCGCCGCAAAAATGAGGACTGCCCCAGCAGCGATGACTGCGAGCAGTACCAGTGCCTTCTTCTTTCCCATAAACTGCGTGTAATATATAAAACAGGTTCCCGCAAGTCCTGCTCCAATTACAGAAGAGATAATAACAGCAGTTTTGCTTTTATAATTTACAATACTTTCCGAGATAAGATAGACGAGCAGCACAATACTGAGAAATCCAACTCCGACCAGCACCCTTCTCCCCTGGCACATACTCAGAAGTGTGGCTTTCGCAAGCAGAGAAGGCCATGGAAACGCGCAGTACAAAGCAAGAAAACAAGTTCCTGCCGTCATCGTGATTAACAGCGCATCCTTCTGTTTGCTCCTAAAAATCTGGATTATCCCTAAAATTATACCTAAGGGGAAGAAAGAGAAAAACTGCGCTTCTTCACAAACATTAGAAATCCCAAGACCGGGATCAATATACGGAAAAAACAAACCGCCCGCCCAGCTGAACATTCTTAGAAGTGAAGCTCCCCCCACAAACGATCTGCCGCCAGGATAAGATGTGTTTAATACCAGCTCAATGGTGTCTGCGGACTTCAGGAAAATGGCCCCCAGCGCTCCGACCATCGATATAAGAAGAACTACCGCACTCAAAATAATAGAGCCCTTTTTCCATGTTACGTTCTTCCGCTCCCGCAGAATAATGCCTATCAGCAGAAAAAGGTAAACATATCCAAGCGGAATCTGCCAGGAGGGATAAAATACCAGAATATATGCTATCCCACACCATGCAATCCCTGCCGACAGCAACAGTTTCTTCCACAGAAATTCTGTATGCATCCACCGGACAAACATAAGAACGGCCAGCTGGCCGAACACCAGCATCTCCACCAGACCGTTAATTGCAAACCACCAGGCAACAACCGGTGAACAGCACACTAACAGTGCATATGTCAGAGACAGTAGTTTTTTCTTTTTTGTCAAATACATTCCAAATTCCAGTGATACCAAAAACAACGCCAGCATCCGGGCACACCAGAAAAATGCCAGCCCCCGCGAAGGCCCCAGAAAAAGATAACCGATTTGGAACGGGCGGAAAATGACCTCCCATGACTTTACCGGCTGCCCGTATACAATAAATGCATCCGTACTGTCCCCCCTGATTGTTTCTGAAAAATACGGGTATTTTCCCGTATAATTATATTCCTGTGAAAAAGCCATGGGCGTACTCACCGCCCATTCATCCGTTCTGATGCTCCTACTGCTTCCCAGCAGATCACCACTGTTATCCTGGGCACTGCTTTCGTATGTGCCGTCGAGAAGTACGGACCAGAACCCAATGGAAGACCCGCTAATTTCAAACAAGACACAGAATAACAGAATAACGACCGCCACAAGATAACGCAGCTGATACAGCCTTTCCGCTAATTGTCCTTTTTCCTTCAAATTCTTCACGCTCACTTATTCTCCTTTATACAAGATTTTCCCTCTTTGCACATGTCTATTGACATAATAGCTTATACCCAATATTTCGTCAATTATGAACTTTCAGTCCACAGCCTAAATCCTCAAATTGACATTCTATTAAATAAGTTATACTCTATATTACAGAAGTATTTTTTAGAAAAGAGGGAGATAATCATGTCAATTGAAAAGGTCAAAGCATATTTTGCCGGGTACGGCCTGGAGGACAGAATCCTGGAGCCGGAGGCATCCAGCGCTACTGTGGAGGAGGCTGCCCGTGCCGTTGGCTGCGAGCCTGCACGCATCGCTAAAACCATGTCTTTTCTGACGGCAGACGGTCCTATTCTAATAGTAATGGCCGGAGATGCTCGGACGGACAACAAGAAGTTTAAAGCAGAGTTCCACGAAAAGGCCCGGATGATCCAGCCTGATCAGGTGGAAGCGCTGACAGGCCATGCACCGGGCGGTGTCTGTCCTTTTGTTGTGAATGAAGGTGTGGAGGTCTATCTGGACGAATCCTTAAAACGTTTCTCAACTGTATACCCCGCAGCTGGAAGCGGAAACAGTGCAATCAAACTGACACTTGAAGAGCTCGAGAAACATTCCCATTCCAAGAAATGGATTTGTATCTCAAAGGATTGGAATTAGATTCTGAAAATACTTTCGGGAGGGCTGCTATTTGTACCGCATTTTAATAGTGGAAGATGAAAAAGAGATTCGTCTAGAACTGAAACTTATGCTGGAAAATGCTTTGTACGAGGCAGAAGCTGCTGAGGATTTTTCTGCAATCCCCCGCCTTGTGGAAGAAGCTGCCCCGGATCTGATCCTTCTGGACATCCAGCTTCCGGGAACCGATGGCCTGAAGGTCTGCCGGGATATTCGAAAAAAGGCGGATGTGCCCATCATTTTCGTAACCAGCCGCAGCAATTCAATGGACGAGCTTAACGGCATGATGATGGGCGGTGACGATTATATAACAAAGCCTTACCAGGCGCCCATTCTGCTCGCCCGTATCGCGGCGGTCCTGAAGCGGACGGGGCACAATAAAGCACCGGAGAATCCCTTAAGGTTTACCTGGAAAGGCTGCGAACTGGATATGCTGAAGGGCGTCCTTACTTATGAAGGCAGATCCGAACAGCTGACCCGGAACGAACTGCGCATCTGCTACAACCTGTTTTCACGGGCAGGGCAAATCATTTCCCGGGAGGAATTGATCGACGATCTCTGGGATAACCAGATTTTTATTGATGACAATACTTTAAGCGTTAATATCACCCGCATACGCGGTAAAATGAAAGGAATCGGCCTGGAAAATATGATTGTAACCAGGAGAGGGCAGGGATATCAGCTATGACATTTTTAGAATTCATTAAGGACAAGATCCTGCTTCTGCTCTTTCAATTACTTTGTATGCTGTTGAGTTATGTATATTTGGGAATCTGCGGCCTGAAGAACAATCAGATGATTTTACTTTATCTCCTCTGGTTCTTCCTGCTGGCAGTCTGGTTTTTTGTGTCCTGGTACAGAAGAAACCGTTATTTCCGTGAAATATTCCATATACTCAATGGACTGGACAAGCCCTATCTGATCTCAGAGATCATGCCGGAACCCTGGCGCCTGGAAGACAGGCTCTATCGAAGACTGCTGAAACAATCCAATAAATCCATCATCGACGCCATACACCATCTGGAAAATGAGCGGACCGAATATAAAGAATTCATAGAAAACTGGATTCATGAAGTCAAACTTCCTCTCACAGCCATGAATCTGATCTGTGATAACCGCAGGGAACCAGATTCCTGGAGCCCCGAGGATACCCGACGCCTGAAATCCCATCTGGGCGAGCTGGAAAACGATGTGGACAAGGCCCTTTACTATGCCCGGTCAGACACAGTCTGCCAGGATTACATGATACGGGAAATTCCACTGAAGAACCCCGTTTATGCCGCAATCCACCGCTTCCAGTCATATCTGATCCAGAACGGCGTTTCCATAAATATGCAGGCCGGTACTGAAAATGTATACTGCGACGATAAGTGGCTGGAGTTCATCATCGGCCAGATCATTATCAATGCCGTCAAGTATAAAAAAGAAGGCGACTGCCTTATCACTATCCGTACACAAAAAGAGGAGCGGAAAACAATTCTATCCATTGAAGACAACGGAATCGGCATACGCCCAGAAGAACTGGGACGTATCTTCGACAAAGGATTTACCGGCAGCAATGGACGGCAAAACCGACAGTCTACAGGAATCGGTCTCTATCTCTGCAGGAAGTTAAGCCGGAAACTTGGAATCACCCTAGATGCACAGTCAGAATACGGAACCTATACCCGTATCCTGCTGACATTTCCCGATGGCGGCAGCCACTTTGGAAGAGATTAAAAGAGAACTTTTTCGCTGCCATTCACGGGGCCGCGCACCTTGCTGCAAGACATCCGATCCAATAAAGTGATGGGGTCGGGCATTAAGTTCCTCGCCACAGGCGACTTTAAGTGAACCAGATGCCGTTACTAAGCGCGGCCCGCAGACCGCGCTTAGTAACAATCTTTCGATTTTGTAAGGTTACTGAAAGCTGATTTGATACAACCTGATCACATTTTCCGTTACAATATTTATATCCGGGGGCGGTCCGCAATCCACAACCCGCGGAATAATAGGTTTAAAAAGCCGCTCATCAATAAGTAACGGGAAAGGAAGGTATTGATTTCATGAAGGAACTGCTCCATATAGAAGATGTAGAAAAATATTATGGAAACAAAAACAATCTGACCAAAGCGATTGACCGCATAAGCTTTATCATTGACCAGGGGGAATTTACCGCAATCATGGGGGCCAGCGGCAGCGGAAAGACAACGCTCTTAAACCTGCTCGCAACAGTAGACACCGTCACCTCCGGACATATCTGGTATGGCCGGGACGACATTACAAAGATGAACGAGGATCAGATGGCGGACTTCCGCAAAAACAATCTCGGCTTTGTCTTCCAGGACTACAACCTCTTGGATACGCTTACTCTGAAAGAAAATATCGCTCTTGCCATGTCGCTCACCAAAAAAGGAAAACGTGAGATTGATCAGCAGACAAAAGATATCATGGAGAGACTGGATATCTGGTCTATCCGCAACAAATTTCCTTATCAGGTCTCCGGTGGCCAAAAACAGCGCTGCGCCTGTGCAAGGGCTCTGATTAACCATCCCAAAATCGTATTTGCCGACGAGCCGACCGGGGCCCTGGATTCCAAATCCTCCCGGATGCTGCTCGAAACATTTTCCTATATGAACAGCGAGCTCAATGCAACCATCCTCATGGTAACACATGACGCTTTCTCCGCGAGTTACTGCAGCCGTATCCTTTTTCTAAAGGACGGTCAGATCTTCCATGAACTGCGCCGGGGCCCGGGAACAAGGAAAGAATTTCTAAATGAAATCCTGGATGTGCTCTCCCTGACTGGAGGTGATGGGTATGCTGACTAAGCTGGCCCTGCGAAATGCCCGGCGCTCTCTCAGAGACTATCTCATTTATCTCATGACAATGGTGTTGATCACTGCCATGATGTTCGCCTTCAATTCCATGATCTTCTCCGATGCTGTCCGGGAAATCTGCACGGAAGCAGGAATGCTGGCGGCCATGCTTGGAATGGCAACTTTCTTCATCGTACTGATCATTATCTGGCTTGTGCACTATATGGTAAAATTCATGGCGGAAAAACGAAGCCGGGAGTTTGCTACCTATCTCCTTCTGGGTTTCCGTAAAAAACAGATTGCCAACCTTTTCTTAAAAGAAACGATCCTGCTTGGACTGGCGGCATTTGTCATCGGCCTGCTCCCCGGTTTGTTTCTGCAGCAGCTCCTCACCACCTTGATCTACGCCATGGTAAATGCAGACTACAGCATCCGGCTTGAATGGAAAATGGCTACCCTGCTGATGACGGCGGGAATCTACTGCGGCTCCTATCTGCTGGCCCTTTTCAGAAACAAACGCAGATTTAAGAAAATGAACATCCGGGATATGATGTATATGGAACATCAGAACGAAGAATTAAAGAACGGCAACAACTCCGGCAAACAGTGGATGTTCTTCGCCGCTGTGGCTTTCATGATCTTTTTCGGCTGTATGCTGATCTTCGGCCACTTTAACGATTGGAACGTGTATCCCATGATTCTAGGTCTGGTGGTATCCGTTTACCTGCTCTATATGGGTCTCTCCGCTTTCCTCACCGGCTACATCAAAAAAGGCCGGGCCGGCGTCTGGAAGCATGCCAATATTTTCGTGCTGCGCCAGCTTTCCTCCAAGATCCGGACCATGCAGTTCACGCTGGGCACACTGACGATCCTATTTATGGTCGCTTTAATAGGAGCCTCCTGCGCCCTCATGCTGAACCAGTTCCAGAACACACAGTCCGACGAAAAATGGCCCTTCGACATTGCCGTATACCATCAGAACCCGGACTACGATTTCGCAGGAGAAAAGGAAGCCATACAAAAAGAGGCAAAAATAAAAGACGCTTATATTTACCAGATATTCGAAAATGAATCCGATGACATGAACAATTTCCTGATTCATAACTATTCCCTGGCCGACAAAAGCTCGTACTACAAATATGACACCTATATGATGCTATCCGATTACAATTATCTGCGCAGAATGCTGGGGTACCCGGAAGTATCGCTGGGGGAAAATGAATATCTGCTCCACATCAAGTCCCGCCTGGCCAAGACGGCCGCCCCCTTCACGGAGCAACCGCTCGATATAGGCGGCACCTCGTACACCTGCGCAGGCATATACACGGAAGGCTTCGAGCAGAGCGGGCATAACGGGGCTGACTACATCCTCATCGTCCCCGATCAGGCCGCCAAATCCATGAAGCCGTATTATTCCCTTCTGATGGTCCAGATTAACGGCACCATTCCCAAGGATTTTGGAGACACCCTCCTGAACATCCAGGGGATCACATGGAATGATGAAGAATACGGGTATGAAGGATACGGCGATGCCGATGCACACAGAGGATACGGAACCGACAACATCTATGTCTCCGACAGCTACACCTTTGTACGGCAGAACGAAATGCGGGAAATGAAATTCCTCATGTCCACCCTCATTTTCCCGCTCTTTTATATAGGACTCGTCTTCCTGTGCGTAGCACTCACTGTACTGGCCGTGCAGCAGCTAAGCGATTCAAGCAAATACCGGTACCGTTATAACCTGCTGCGTAAACTGGGCCTGCAGGAAAAAGAACTGAACAGGCTTATCCTGAAACAGCTGTTCCTGTATTACCTCTGCCCCTTTATCGGTGCACTTCTGATCAGCGGAGGAATCGCAGGCTATATCAGCCATGCATTCGTCACATATTCAGGAGTGGTGGCGCCGGTGTGGTCTTACTTCGGATTATCACTGCTGCTGTTCGGGGGGATGTATATGATCTACTTCATAGCAACTTATATTGAATTCAAGAGGAATATTCTTGGGGGTGAAAGGTAGACGTATTCGTGAAGAGGGCGCCGTGAGAACCGGCTGGGCTTCCAAACACCCCCATATCCGGTTCTTACGGCTGGGCGCTTCATGTAGGTACGTTCACTAAAGCGTACAGAAAGCACACTGAAAGTTCCCCTGCTCCGGTAGCAGTCCCGTTCCACAAAAACGACCTCCCTATTTCCCCGCTCCCCAACCGCTCACAAAGTTCGCTTCATCTCTTGACGGTTTGAGATTTTTTTGGTATAATTTAAAAGCTGATTGAGTAGTATATAAAGTACAGCAATTAGCTAAGGCGCAGTAGCCAAGCGGTAAGGCGTGGGTCTGCAACACCCTGATCACCGGTTCAAATCCGGTCTGTGCCTCTCTCAAACTTAAGAGTTTAAGGTTCACAATGATGAGTTCATGATTAAGAACTTGTTATAATTGCTGAAAGACTTTGATGCAGTACGGACGTATCGCCAACAGACGGTATGTCCGTTTTTTCTTCGTTGCTATAATCAGCTACTTTTAAAACAGTTTCTTTCATTTCCTTATTCATCATTTCACTTTTCCTTTCTACGTCAATTAATTCGCGGATGACTACTTCATAAAAGTCTGCCATCTCAATTAGAATATCAAAGTCTGGCATATTAGTTCCGGTTTCCCTTCTTGATATAGTTCTTCCTGAGACATTTATCTGTTCGGCTATTTTCTCTTGTGTCAATCCCTTTTCTTTGCGCAGCTTCTTAAAGAAGCAGCCTGCCTTTTTCTGATCCATTTTCTTCTAATAGTTACCTAAAACAGTGTCAAACAGTAACAAGACAGGCTTGTCCCAACTGTTTCGTCAAACGGTTCATTTGGGACATAATTTCACATTTTCGTGTGTACCATTTTATTTAAATTTCAACAGAAAATCTTTTTTGGGAATACCGTTTGTTATAGAAATGTTATTTTTCAGTGTTAGAGTGTATCTGATAAGACATATAGCGTGTTGACCGGGCCCACTTATCAGGATTCAGAGGCAAGGCAGGTACAACATTTTTCACGTCACTATGAGCTCTTTCCCGTGGGAATTTTGGCTCGCTTAATTTTATGGAAAGGAACGATTAATATGAATGATTTTATTCTAAAAACGGATGATTTGTCTAAACGTTACGGAGAACAATTAGCTGTTGGCGGGGTCTGCCTGAAGATCAGGCGGAATTGTGTGTACGGGCTGCTGGGACCGAACGGGGCTGGCAAGTCTACTACGCTGAAGATGATTACCGGACTGCTGAGGCCCACGGAGGGGCAGATTTATTTTAACGGTAAGCCCTGGAAACGGGATGCCCTGGAAAAAATCGGAGCTTTGATTGAGGCACCCGCTTTGTACGGCAACCTTACGGCGGAAGAAAATCTGCTGGTGCATACCAGGCTCTTGGGGATCCCCGGCGAAAAGATTCATGAGGTGCTGGATACTGTTAACTTGAGGAATACCGGTAAGAAACGGGCTTCACAGTTTTCTATGGGGATGAAACAACGGCTGGGGATTGCCGTGGCGCTTCTGAATAATCCGGCCCTGCTGGTGTTGGATGAACCTGCCAATGGACTTGATCCCTTCGGAATTCAGGAATTGCGGGAACTGATTTCTTCTTTTCCTGAAAAAGGCATTACTGTCCTGCTCTCCAGCCATATTCTCTCTGAGGCCGCCCAGGTTGTGGATCAGATCGGAATTATCAGTAACGGACGGCTGCTGTTTCAGGGTGACCCTGATCCCGGCGCAGATCTGGAGGACTTTTTTACAGATATTATAATAAATGGAGGGTATAAATGATGAATGGGCTGCGATCTGAACTCCTTAAATATAAAAGAACGTTTATGGGAAAACTAATTGTTTTGGTTCCGGTGTTTTTCGCAGGATATGCGCTGATTATGCAGGCAACTCTTATGAAACATCCCTTGTCACAGAACAGATCCTGGATGTGGGACAACCTTTTAGCCCTGATTTTTAACTGGTGGACTTTTGTATTCCTTCCTCTTGGTTTTGCACTTTTTGCTGCATTAGCGGCCGGGCAGGAAAAGAAGTCCGGAAATTATCGCGCCTTACGTTCACGCAATGTTTCACCCATGCTGCTTTGGATATATAAGGTGGCGGCTATGGCGGTCTACAGCCTGCTTTCTGCGATGGTTCTGACCATTGCCGCAATTCTAGCAGGGGTACTCGCAAAATCCGGCGCTATCCCCTTCCGGCAGATTGCAGCAGCAAGTATTGTCTGCTGGGCGGCTTCCCTTGCCCTGATTCCTATTCAGTTGTGGGCGGCTACGTGGAAGGGACTGTTTCTGAGCATGGGGCTCGGATTTGCAGGCATGGCAGCCGGGGTTCTTGCCGCGCCTGAGGCTTTCTGGTTTACTGTACCCTGGAGCTGGGCAATACGGCTAATGTGCCCTATCGCGGAAGTACATCCAAATGGTTCTGTATTAGAAAGCGGAAATCCGCTCATGGACACTTCCGTGATCCCAACCGGAATCGCGGTGTCAATAGCTGTATTTCTGGCCGTCACGCTGCTTACCGCTGTATGGTTTAACAGGAGGGAAGAAAAATGCTGAAGCTCTTATTATCCGAATGGCTCCGGACAAAGCGGACGGCTGTCCGGTGGCTTACTTTTTGTATGCCTATTATATTCTCTCTATGCACGGCTGCCTATCTGGCAGCCCGGGAAGGAAGTACGCAGGCGTTTGCTTTTGAAGGATTTTTCACAATCTGGACAGTGTTTATAATCCCGGCAGGCATAGGTATTCTGGCTGGATTTATTGTACAGGAGGAAGAGCTTGCCGGAAACTTTTCCGGCTATTTAGGAACTGGGCTTTCCCGTGTCAGGCTATATGCCGGTAAGTTTTTACTACTGTTTTTTTGTGTGGCCGTGTGTACATTTATCGCAGTATTGATCCTCTGCGCGGGAATGAAGGCCGCGGTGCCGGCAGGAGTTACCGTCTGGGTGTTTGTGGCAGGCGCCGCTCTTGCAGTCATTGGAGCCCTTCCGCTGCTTGCACTTCACCTGTGGATCAGCTTCGCCTGGGGGATGGGAGCCTCTGTCGGCATCAGTTTTGGCGGTCTTTTAATGGCGGCAATACTTGGCCTGACAGGCCTTGGTTCAGGGCTGTGGCCGTTCATTCCATGGACCTGGCCGGTCAAGCTGGGGATGCTCGCGGGCACTTATTTCCTGAAAGATGCCGGCTCCCTTTCGCAGACAGAAATTACATCCGGCTTGATAAAAACGGCATCCACAGGACTCGGCGCTGCAGCAGCTGGTCTGATTCTGTTCTTGATCGGAGGGATGATATGGTTTAACATATGGGATGGGAGAAAAAGCTAGTATAAGCCATACTAGTAAAAGAGTTTGTTCTTTAAGTAGAAGGGAGTGCCATATTGAGTAAAATATTGATAATTGATGACGAAACGGACCTTGTCATGCTGCTCGAGGATGAACTAAAAGCAAAGGGACATGAAGTGCTCACAGCTTATGACGGGCAAAAAGGTATTGAGCTGTCACGAAAGCAGCCGGATCTGATCATTCTGGATATTATGATGCCCGGTATGGATGGGTTTGAAGTGTGCCGGGCGATCCGGGATGATGTCCTGTGCCCTGTTATTTTCCTGAGTGCACGGCAGTCGGAAACCGATAAAATCAGAGGATTAACCCTTGGCGGCGATGACTATATAACCAAGCCCTTTGGACTGCAGGAGCTGATGGCGAAAATCGAAGCAGATCTGCGGCGTGAGAGACGGTCACAGTATATGAATGCGGAGAACAAACGATCTAAGCTGTACTTTGAAAAACTGTGCCTGGATATGAGAGAACGCACTGTCAGGGTTGATGGAAAAGACATAGATTTGACCAAACGCGAGTATGACATTGTAGAATTACTGGCACTCCATGCGGGTCAGGTTTTTTCGAGAGAACAGATCTATGAAAAGGTATGGGGCTACGATTCCGAGGGAAATTCCTCCACTGTTGTTGAGCGTATCAAGAAAATCCGGGCAAAATTTTCAGCAGCGGCTGACAAAGAGTACATCTCCACCGTCTGGGGAATCGGATATAAGTGGAATAAAACGTAAGAAAGCGGGGTACATCCTATGAAGAATCAATCACTTGCATCCCAGTTCAGGCGTACTTTTGTAAGGATTCTGACAGCCAGCGCAATCGGGACGGTGCTTACCTATGCGATTGTCTTTTATTTATTTACCAAATCCCTGGATCGTGACATTTATACTCCAGATTATTACGAGCGTCAGGTTCCCGGTATTGAGGCTTATATTCGTGAAACAAACCTGGATCTGCTGTCGCAGTCCGAAGAAGCCGGCTTAAAGAGTACCATTCCGGACGGCGGGATGCTTTATCTGGTTGTAGATGAAAATGGCAGCATTCTCTATGGTTCGAATCCGCGAAAACCGTTTGAGACAAAGGAAGAATTATTTCACAGCTTTGCAGGGACAACTGTCTTTCGGCATGGACATTACATCTATACGGTTCCTCTCCTGGATAACAACGGAAATACAGCGGGGGCCGTCCTTCTCTCCTACCAGATTAAAACAACTTTTGCAAATAACAGGGGAAAGCTGGTATTCGCAGCTCTCATCCTGGCTCTGTGCTCTCCGTTTCTCTACATCATCGGTTTTACGCTCCTGTATTCCAGAGTATTTGCCCGCAAGATCAATCAGCCGCTCCAACTGTTAATTGATGCGTCAAAAAAGATACAGGAAAAAGATCTCGACTTTGAAATTGACTATCATTCAGACAATGAACTGGGCAGGCTTTGCCTCGCTTTTTCCGAAATGAAAGAGGAACTTCAGAATTCTCTGTCTGCTCAATGGAAAATGGAACAAGAACGTGTGGAAATAGTGGCGGCTCTGTCCCACGATTTGAAGTCCCCTCTTTCTATTATTCTGGGATATACTGACGCGCTGCTTAAAAACAATTCTACGGGAGACGAAAAGTTATGCCGGTATCTCAGCGTTATCCGGGAAAACGCGAAAAAAAGCGCAGCACTTGTCCAAGAGATACAATATTCGTCCGGCCTGGAGACATCAGACATACAGCCACATCTTGTGCCTGTATCTTTACCTGATTTTTTGACGCAGAAAGTACATGAATTTGAACTGCAGGCAGGGCAAAAGGATATTAAAATGGTTTTAGAAATGCAGGGTTACATGGAGAATACCATATGGACCGATTCAGAATGGCTGTCGCGGATTTTTGATAATATTATTTCTAACAGTCTGCGGTATACCCCGGCGGGAGGGTCGGTTCACATTACCATAAAAGCCGAAAAAGAACGGATTACGTATAAAATTTGTGATTCTGGAAGTGGATTTAGTCCGAAGGATTTAAATAAAGCTCTTAATAAATTCTATCGCGGCGATGAATCCCGGCAGTCGGGCGGCGGGCATTCCGGTCTTGGACTCTATATCGTCAGACAATTAGTGGAACAGCTTGGCGGTACCGTCAGGATAGAAAACACAAAAACAGGCGGAGCATGTGTGATGTTTTGGCATAAGGTTTCATAAATCAAATTATTATAACCGGCTGAAAAATATACCGCCGGTGAACATCCTCTTTGTCCCGGCGGTATGCTACCTCTAAAATCCCAAATTGTCATTAACCAATATGACTTTTATTCTTTCCTTCACTCCCGAATTACGCGTCACAAGCACCTGGCAGCACATGGAATTTGCACCTTTGCAGTCATAGCAGAATCCGTCGTTCCTGCAAGGTGTGTCTATGCCCAAACGGACAGCATTTATCGGGGTAGCCTCATTGTGCACACGACTCAGTGCTTCTTCCACATTTTTAACCGCTTTATTCATTCCAACGATTAGAATTACATTTTTCGCCCCAAAAGCAATGGCAGCGATCCGATTCCCAAACTTATCTATATTAACCAGTATTCCATCATATGTAATGGCATTGGAACTGGCAAGGAAGTAATCACTGTCAAGACATGCCAGTTCTGCCTGACGCTTTTCCTCCGGAGTCTTACAGACATCCCGGTTAATCACCTGATAATTGCCTTCACAGACCGCCTGCTTCAGCCCGGTCTCCGTCACAGAGGCTGAACCGCCCCAGCCTACACTGCTTCCTTCCGGCATCATATCAAGCGCCATTTTCAGTGCTTCCTCTTTTGTCTTCGCATAATAACCAGCCATATTACGGCTTTTTAGATTCTTAATCATGTGTTCTGCAAGTAATTGATTGCGTTCTGCACGGTAATTATCCATACTTTCATCCTCCTGTCATTTATACGGTTTACATGTTCTTCACATATTCATTATAAGCATTGCCAGTGGAAAAATCTACCTGGCAGAAACATTTTGATGTCGTTAGTTTCAAAGGGGTTACTGTTCACACCCTGCGGGTGCGCACAGTAACAGCATCTGCCCATTAAAAGCCGCCTGCGGCGAGGCACAGATGCCCCGAGGCCATCACCTCATTGGCTCCGATGCCGTGCAGCGGGGTGCACGACACGGTCTGAACAGTAACTCAAAGGGGTCAGACCCCTCCGCTAAGAGGACACTCCCCTTTGCAGAGGGATCTGACCCCTTTGCACTTATTCAGCCAGCACCTGAAACAATTCCTTCATTGCCGGGTATATTTTCCTAAATTTCCGGTAACGTTCTTCATATTTTTCTACCAGCTGTGCATCTGGTTCTACGGTCTCGATTACCTTTACCAGCTTACCTGCCGCATCTTCTACGGATGCATATTCCCCGCATCCTACTGCCGCCAGGATGGCGCCTCCGTATCCGGGGCCTTCTTCGCTTTCTATGACATCTACTTTCAGGTTCATGACATTCGCAATGATTTTTTTCCAGAGCGGGCTCTTTGCCCCACCACCGCATATTTTTGTTCTTTCGATCCGGATACCAAGGCTTCTGGCCACTTCCAGAGAGTCTCTCAGTCCGAATGCCACGCCTTCCAGTACGGCCTGGGTCATTTCCTCTCTTGTGGTATCCATCGTCATTCCCGTAAACGTTGCCCTTGCTTTCGGATCATTGTGCGGGGAGCGCTCTCCCATCAGATATGGCAGATAGAACACCTGATTTTCTCCCAGTTTGACAATGTCCTCCTGCTCTGCGGCGTATTCTTTTGTCTTCAGAATCTCATCCATCCACCACTTATTACAGGATGCAGCGCTTAACATACAGCCCATGAGATGATAATGGCCGTCCGCATGAGCGAAGGAATGCAGCGCATTGTTGTCATCCACGCCAAAGGAACTGCTTGAGATAAAGATTGTGCCTGATGTTCCAAGAGAGATATTGCACATCCCATCTCCCACCGTTCCTGTACCTACCGCTGCGGCCGCATTATCCCCGGCTCCTGCGATCACCTTTACGCCACTGCCAAAACCAAGCTCTTCCGCCACATCTGCTTTCATATGTCCAACAACATCATAGCTCTCATAGATCGTGGGAAGCTGCTGCTCTGTAACGCCACAGACCTCCATCATTTCCTTAGACCAGCGTTTATTCTTTACATCCATAAGAAGCATACCGGATGCATCGGAATAATCTGTGCAGAACACGCCGCTCAGCTTATATGCCAGATAGTCCTTTGGAAGCATAATCTTACTGATTCTTGCAAAATTCTCCGGCTCATTTTCCTTCAGCCAAAGGATCTTGGGCGCTGTAAATCCGGCAAAAGCGATATTGGCCGTGTATTCAGACAATTTGTCTTTTCCAATCACCTCATTAAGATAAACCGTCTCTTTTTCTGTCCTTCCGTCATTCCAGAGAATTGCAGGCCGTATAACTTCGTCCTTTTCGTCCAGTACCACAAGTCCATGCATCTGTCCGCCAAAACTGATACCAGCAATCTGCTGCTTGTCACAATCGGCAGTCAATTCCCTGATTCCCTCAACAGTCTGCGCATACCAATCCTGCGGATTCTGCTCTGACCAGCCGGGGTGTGGAAAAAACAGGGGATATTCTTTAGAAACGATATTCTGGATCTTACCGTTTTCATCCATCAGCAGAAGCTTTACTGCTGAAGTACCTAAATCTACACCTATATATAACATAATAACCTCCGCATCATTCCAAAAAGTCGGGCAAGGGGGTCAGACCCCTCTGCAGAGGGGTCTGACC
>OBZW01000137.1_pt1 | contig 71000 bp, 62 predicted proteins | sample 1477021 | NCBI WGS metagenome assembly OBZW01 (sample SAMEA2580262, study PRJEB22360) | human gut metagenome | biome: human gut; feature: human-associated habitat; material: faeces | place: Denmark | collected 2008/2010
ACTTCCAGGAACCATCCCTTCTTTCCCGCCGCCCTCCCGTTCCCCATTCCAGACAGGCTGGGCTTCTTCCGGATTTGAAGGCATGCCTTATGGTGGGGGGCAATTCGGTAGCAGCGGATGGAGTTGGATAAGCGGGAGCTTAATATACGGGGTTGTGTATACAGTTTTTAGGAGTAGCAATTAACCGCTTCCGCCGCGCAGATCCGCCTCTACCGTATACGTCCCACATGTGCATTATTTCCGATTTGATGTACCCAGCTGCCGGAGCCGGACATAGGGATGGCTGGAAGCGTCTTGGGGGCTGTTAGGTGGAGTTGAGGAAAAAAGACGGCAGACAGGGGGGAATATTGTAATTCCGAATTACAATATTCCCTGGACCCAGCGCGCAAAGCCATCAAGGCTTTGGGTGATGTGTCCAGGTTCCCCCTGTCTGCCGTCTTTTTTCCTCTACTCCAGCTTACAGCCCCCATCCCGTTTCCAACCATCCCTATGTCCGGCTCCGGCAGCGGCCCCCCTACTCATACAAATACTGCACCCCACGTATCCTCTCGGTGATAGAATGGCTGGGGAGGTATTCACCCACGGTCTTTGGTACATACTGCTGCCATTCTTTATCAGCAGCAATTAGTCTTCTGATTTCGTCTCCTGTGATTCCTTTTTCTTCTCTGCTTTTTCTCCACAGTACCTCGACCTCCAGCCCCAGGCCCTGGAGTGTTTGGCAGCGCTCTTCGTCCCAGTCACTGCAGATACTCATATAGTAGGTTGCATCTTTCGGTGCATACTGGAGAATGAGTTCTGGATGGCTGATGGGGAACGGGATGATCTCGTATTCTTCCCGACCTACTCCAAAGTCAGCCAGCGCTCCTTCTATCATTTCCAGACGCTCAAAATATGTGAGCGGGTTATCTCTTCTCGTTGTTCCGTGCTGATCCAGATCCGATGTAGCTGCGAATGATGAGATATCAGGATGTGTAATCCCTATAAAAAGCTTTTTGCATCTCATTTTTGCTGCCAGCAAATACTCCATATGTTTTAAATGAAAGATCTGAAATCTTCCATGTATAACCCCTGTCTCGACCATTTTCCCGGCTCCTCTCCCGTATTCTGGGGGTATGGCACATCCGCTTTTTCTTGGCTCATATCCCGCATAGTATCAGTATAATACAGTTTTTCTAAGAAAGCAAATATGACTGTCCTGTTATTATTTAGGCCTGGGCTTTATATTTTATCTATTTTTTTTCGGATTTCCAACATAGTCTGATCCAGTTTTCCAATAGTTTCCGAACATTTCTGCAGCTCATTGTCGATTAGTTCCGCTTCGCGCCTGCCCTTTTTGTATCTCAGCTGATGATCCAGATTCGCCCAGTAGTCCATGGCCGCAGTGCGCAGCTGAAGCTCTGCCTTCATCCACTGGGTGCCGCCCTGGAATCCAATGGGGATTTCCATAATCAAGTGAAGGCTCCGGTATCCGGATGTCTTCGGATTTTTTATATAATCCTTTACTTTTACAATCTTAACGTCCTTCTGCTCCGAAAAAATCTCTGCGATTCGGTAAATATCATCCATATAAGAGCAGACCGCACGCACCCCGATCAGGTCATTTACTTTTTCCAGCGCATTCGAAAAGGTTTTCTCAATCCCCTTTCTGTCCATTTTCTTGCAGGTGCTCTCGTAGGATTTCATACGCCCTGTCTTCATCTGAATCACATTGCGGTCCAGCTCCATCGACAGCTCGATATTAATGATATCCAGTTTTGTCAGAAGCAGGCTGATCGCACACTCGCCCTTAATACTAAAATCACTGTTAACCAAATTCGCTTTCAACTTATTATTTTTCTTTTTCATTCAAACGATGCTTCTCTCTGTTTATATTTCATATAAGACCTCATAATAGGGGCTTTGTACTATCTACGGCCTATGGGCCGTGAATAATAACGAGTCTTTTACTAATATATGTTAGCAGCCTGCGGAACATACCTCCAGCATGCGGATGTTAATATTGTATTAAACTCCTGTAAACAGAAAAAAACTCAAAGGGGTCTGACCCCTTTGAGCTAAAAAATAAACTTTTTTATTTCTCCCCAGCTTTCCATCAGACGGTCTGCTGAGTAAGCGGCATTCGCCGGACTTGTGGAGGGCAGGCCGGTTATTGGCCTGCCGGTCTTCGGCCTGCTGTATTTTTCATATAGTTTTTTGGCAGTTCCCCCATTGGCATAGATCTGTTTGATGCTGCAGTTGTCCAGTATCCTGGATAAGTCTGCGGGCACCACATTTCGGATACTGCTGTCACTAGATCCCCGGATCTCACAGCTGGCGATGACATCCCAGACTGCAATGCCATGATCCAGCAGTATCTTTTTCTTATCTGCAATCGTCTCCGGCACTTCGCTTTCAGTTAAACGTGCGATAATCTTCCAAAAACGGTTCTGTGGGTGACCGTAATAAAACTGGTTTTCCCTGGATTTTACGGATGGGAATGTGCCCAGGACCAACACCCTGGAATTCTTGTCAAATACGGGTTCAAACTCGTGGCTTACCTGTTCTGTCATATTCATAGCTTCTTCAGTCTTTCTTCTAATTCCTGCAAATCTTCACTGTTGGGATGCAGCAGCGCCTTTTCATAGTTATCCAGCATTGCCTTTATCCGTGCATCCGCCGGGTCGTTCTCCAGCATGGCCTCGTAACGCTTCTTTACGTTCTCCTGCATCCGGCCCTGACACATGAATGTCCCCTTCACAGTACAACTATCCGGTAGATATGATTCTACTCTTTCCAGAATACTGTCAAAGTATTCCCGCATGACGCCGAAGCCCGCTGTACCAAACAGAAATACCTCTTTCTCATTCAGCCTCTCCAGAAAGTTCCTCATTCCCTCACTGCAGTTTCCGCGATCCGTCCAGAATCCTGCAAATATCAGTTCAGACTGTGCAGGAGCCTCCGTTGGGCCGCCGAAATAGGCACATTCCCCCCGCTCCATGCTCTCTTTTATCTTCTCCGCCAGCAGCTTTGTATTGCCGGTTGCACTGTCAAATACGATCTCATATGTCATAGTTGTCCCTTCTTTTCTTTGAGTGCTCTCTTTTTATTCTACATCTTTTCGTGGAAAGTACGCATAATTACTTCCTTCTGCTGCTCCCTGGACAGCTTGTGGAAGTTTACCGCATATCCGGAAACCCGGATTGTCAGATTCGGGTATTTTGCCGGATTCTCATAAGCCTCCATCAGCATTGCACGGTTTATTACATTTACATTCACGTGGTGCGCCATCTGCCGGAAATATCCATCCAGGATATTCACCAGATTCTCAAGCCGTTCCTCTTCTGTCCTGCCCAGCGTATCCGGAGTAATGGAAAAGGTATTGGATATCCCGTCACGGCAGTCTTCATAGGAGAGCTTGGCTACAGAATTCAGGGATGCCAGCGCTCCGTTCTTCTCCCGGTTATGCATCGGATTTGCTCCGGGTGCGAACGGCTCTTTCGCCTTGCGCCCATCCGGGGTTGCGCCGGTCTTCTTCCCATACATGACATTGGAGGTAATGGTCAGGACAGACAGCGTGTGTACTGCATCACGGTATGTCTTCGTCTTCTTCAGCTCCGCAGACATATCGGCCAGAATGTTCCTTGCAATTTCATCGGCTCTGTCGTCATCATTTCCATAGGTTGGAAATTCTCCCTGTGTTTCAAAATCCACTATGTATCCGTTCTCATCTCTGATAACCTTTACCCTTGCGTATTTGATGGCGCTCAGGGAATCTGTCAGTACAGACAGCCCCGCAACCCCGCATGCCATAAAACGTTCCACTTCGGTATCATGAAGCGCCATCTGTGTCTTCTCATAGGCGTACTTATCATGCATATAGTGGATCACATTCAGGGTATTTATATAGAGACGGCAGATCCATTCCCTGTACTTTTCAAACCGCTGCATTACAGTATCAAAGTCCAGTATATCTCCTTCATATACCGGCATCTCCGGTCCAGCCGGAGACTTGGTATAGGTATCATATCCGCCGTTAAGCGCCAGCAGAAGCAGTTTCGGCAGGTTGCACCTTGCCCCAAAGAACTGCATCTGCTTCCCGATCTTCATCGCAGACACACAGCAGGCAATTCCATAATCATCCCCATTTACCGGTCTCATCAGATCATCGTTCTCATATTGGATCGCATCCGTATCAATGGAAGCCTTTGCACAGAAATCCTTAAAGCCCCGGGGCAGCTTTTCGGACCACAGCACCGTCAGGTTCGGCTCCGGAGCCGGTCCCAGATTGTAAAGCGTATTCAGGAAACGAAAGCTGTTCTTTGTCACCAGCGTGCGGCCCTGTTCGTCCATCCCGCCAATGGACTCTGTAATCCACATGGGGTCCCCGCCAAACAATTCATTATATTCCGGCGTGCGCAGATGCCTTGCCATGCGCAGCTTCATCACAAAATCATCAATCAGCTCCTGGGCATGCACCTCGTCCAGCAGTCCCGCCTCGATGTCTCTCTGAATATAAATATCCAGAAAACTGCTGGTCCGCCCCAGTGACATGGCGGCGCCGTTCTGCTCCTTGATGGCTGCGAGATACGCAAAATAAGTCCATTGGACAGCTTCCCTGGCATTATGTGCAGGTTCTGAAATATCGTAACCGTACATCTGTGCCATTTCCTTCATCTTATTAAGGAAATTGATTTGCTGGAACACTTCTTCCGATAAACGGATGGACTCGACATCAAAATCCCCCTCGCCGATGATTCTCTTGTCATTCTGCTTCTCCTCTATCAGAATATCCACTCCGTACAGGGCCACCCTGCGGTAGTCGCCGATAATTCGTCCTCTCCCATAAGCATCCGGAAGCCCCGTCAGTATGCCTGCGTGCCGGACTTTACGCATCTCTTCCGTATACACGCGGAATACACCGTCATTGTGGGTTGTCCTGTACTGGAATTCCTGTTCGATCTTATCAGAAAGCTCATAGCCGTAAGCCTTGCAGGCCTTTCTGGCCATGTTGATTCCACCGAAGGGATTCACCCCCCTCTTTAATGGCCGGTTCGTCTGCAGACCTACAATCAGTTCCTCCGCTTTATCCAGATAACCTGGCTGGTATGCAGTCAGAGACGATACTGACTGCGTGTCGATATCCAGCACGCCGCCAAAATCCTGTTCCAGCTTTAAAAGACTATTAAGACGCTCCATCAAGCGCTCCGTCCTCTCCGTTTTCGTTTCCAGGAACTCGTCCGTGCCTTCATATGGGGTCACATTCTTCTGAATAAAATCCCTGACATTAATCTCTTTCTGCCAATCTCCTGCTGCAAATCCATTCCATTGCTCAAAATTTTTCTGTTCCATGACATTATCCTCCATTTATCAAGGTCATTAAATTTCTCCCAATCATCCCGCTGCCTTTCTCGTTCCTCCCTCTGATACCATGCAGACAATACCAATGCACACTAAGTTAAAAACAAAAAAGGCAGCCCAAATCATTGAGCTGCCCAGACGGTCGGCGTTCTATCCTATGCTCCCATGTGGTATACTCCACTTTTCCGTCAGTCACATAGAACATTTCAGTTTTCCACGAAGCCTAAATACTTATGTCGTACTTTCAGTATAAACACAAAGTCGAATAAAATGCAACATATTTTTTGATAAATTTCATCGATAAATTTTATCGATAAATTTTTTCTGAATACAATCCACTGTGCGAAAAAGCAGTAAGAGGAAATCTGCAAAATCAGCCGGAATAATAGTACTGCCAGGGCAGCTTATCAAAACACTTGAGGATCTTAATCTTCTGATTAAGGGGTGAATGTGTTCGGCTCCGGCTGATTTTGCAGATCTCCTCTCACTGCTTCTCCGCACAATGGATCGTATTTCCTACAGGACAGACACTTCCTGCAACACATTCCGGCAGACGCCTCCATCCAGGTAGGTGTATTAAGAAACTTCCTTCATCTGCAGCAAAATCCTTGTAATGTCCTCCGGATCCGCCAGACGGTATACAGAAGGGATCTTTTCCGTCTCGTGAGCCCCCCAAAGCGCCAGTGCCCCGTGGACCCCTGCTGCCTTGGCACAAGCCATGTCGTACGTGGAATCTCCCACATACAGCGCACGGGAGGGTGCAAGATCAAGCTTTTCCAGCGCCGCAAGAAGTGGCTCCGCATCCGGTTTATGTTTTTTCGTGTCATCCGCACAGATGATGACTTCAAGTTTCCGGACAAAATCATATCTTTCCACGCTCTTCTTAAACTCTTCCCTGGTCCTGGAAGTTACGATCCCTAATCTGAGGCCTGCGTCTTTCAGGCGCTGCAGTGTTTCAGGAATTCTCTGGAAAGGTTTTTGGAGAAATTCATATCTGGCGCTGTAGTCCAGCCACATCTTCATCGCTTTGTCCGCCTCCTCTAGCTCAAGCAGCTCCAGGGCCCTGGCGCCTGGAATTCCCAAAGCAAAATAGAGTTCCTCAGGCCGGTACATTTTCCCCGTCATCCGCAGCAGCATGTGCTGTAAAGACAGTAAAATCGTATTCTCCGTATCAATTAAAGTTCCATCTACGTCAAAAATCACTGCGTCATATTTCAAATCTCCTGTTCCTCCTGCCTTGCTTTCTGTTTGTTACAGGTTTATAATAACACATATAGAAACATTTATTAATGTTTATTTATGTTTTATTCATCCATTTTCAAAGGAGATTATGTGCTATGAATCATCAAAACAAACCAGATCAAACAAATCTTGACGGAATCGGACGGCGCCAGAAAATTCTGCAGATCCTGGAGGAAAATGGGGAGGTGTCTGTCAATGAACTGTCACATGCATTTTCCGTCTCTCCCATGACAATCCGTCGGGACCTTCACTTCTTTGCCAGGCAGGGAATCCTGGAGACCCACTACGGCGGCGCCCATCTATGTAAAAACAGAGCAGTGGTTCCGAATTTTTCGTCCCGCAATGAAAAAATGAGGCAGTACAAACAATCAATCGGAAAAAAGGCCGCCAGCTTTATAAAAGAAGGCGACACCATTTTCCTGGATTCAGGCACCACCACCATCCAGCTTATAAAATACTTTCCTGACATCCACGCCACGCTGATTACGAATTCCCTCTCTGCCATCCAGCAGCTCAGCACCAACCGGAAAATCAGGCTCATTGTTGCGCCCGGAACTTATCAGGAGCAGATCGGCGGTACTCTCGACCTTTCGACCATAGAATTCTGCAGGCATTATCATGTGGATAAAAGCTTTGTAGGTACGATGTTCTGTTCACTGGATTTTGGCATCACCACTACGGATGAGCTGGATGCTGCGCTGAAAAGAACCTTCCGTGAGCAGAGCAGCTGCTCCTTTCTTATGGCGGATCACACAAAATTTGCCGGAAACAGCTTTGTAAAATACGCGGAGCTTTCAGATTTTGACTACATTCTGACTGATAATGAATTGGATCCAGATAAAAAAGAAAAATTAGAAAAGATCAATCCGGGATTGATTCTCTGTTAGAGCGAAACGGATCATACAGATATCATCCCCCGTCAGGCCGCTGCACGGTACGGTCTGACGGAGGTCGGAGTCCCCGGCAGCTACAGCACTCCAAGATATTTTCCTACCATCTCGAACTCTTCTATATAAATACAGTTGTTAAGTGTTCCGTCCAGGATCCCCCTGCGGCAATCGCCGTAATCCATCCATATCACTTCTTCCACCTCTTCCTGCTGCAGCCTCAGTCCCTCGACGTCCACAGGTTCACTGTACACATACACGGCGCTGAGCTCGTCATCTTTGAAAGGCATGCCATAGAATACGTCCTCGAACCCGCCATGGTGAATACCTATAAACTTCAGATCTTTAGGCGCTGCCCGGAGTCCAAGCTCCTCCTTAAGCTCTCTTACCGCAGTAGTCAAATATTCATCCCCTGCCGCCACATGTCCTGCAGATGAAATATCGTAGCATCCGGCATTCGAATCTTTGACAGCGCTGCGTTTTTGCAGAAGAACATCATAACCGCCCTTTTCCTTTTTCCGCACTACCCATATATGTGAGGCAGCATGAAGGCTGCTCTCTCTGTGGGCAACGCCCCGCTCCCTGACAATCCCTGTCTTACTGCCGTCGGGATTCAGTATATCGAATAATTCCATCTCTTTTCCGTCCAGCGCCGCATATTGGAGCGTATCCGTCTCATCATATACTAGCTTAAGAGAAAAGAATTCTCTGCCCTCGTCCAGAAGGCGGAAGAAAATCTTGTCCCCTTCCCATAGATTCAGGCCCAGTACTTCTTTCTTATCTACCCACTCCAGCTCCCCTTCATCGCAGGCAGTCTGCTCGCCTGTAAAGCCGTCCGCAGTATACAACGACATATATTCAACCGTGTCTTCACCATACACAAAGGTAACAAGTCCACGGTATTTGTAAGAGGTCAGGATAAAGCCGGTCTCTTCCCAAACCTCTCTGAGCAGGCATTCCTCCGGGCTCTCCCTGTCCTCGAAATGCCCGCCCACACCGATCCATTTATCCTTATTCACATCATTCTCTTTCACGGTCCGGTGCAGCATCAGGTAACGGTTATCTTTTTCAATATAACATAATGTACTCAATTTAAACATTTTTCCATCTCCCATCTGATTTTATCTGTTACTATGCACGCCCCATAGGCCGTGTATAGTAACTTTTATCTTTCTCTATTCTAACACAATCAGATGGAATTTTGCAGTTTTTCGGAGCTTCTGTATATTCGTCATGGAATCAATAACACCGGTTCGAATATTCCCGCTTTCCGGTCCGCCGCCGTATTTCTTACAATCACGGACAGCACACAGTTTTCCCCGGCCCGACTTGGAATTGTTACCGTCAGTTCACCGGGCATTACAAAGGTTTTTCGGGCCAGACATTCCTCCCCCAGATACACTTCAACATCGCCTGCCGCCTTGTGAAAGCATAGGGTTTTTCCAGCGTCCTTTTGCGAAATCTCTGTCGACCGGTATAGGCAGTACCAACCGTCTTTTCCGGATAACTGTGACTGTGCCTTTCCCTCGAATTCAACAGGTTCCAGCGTGTTCATATCAGACTTATCCATACTCAGGTGCAGATCCGGTTTTTCCCTCACTGCTTTATGAGACATCCTCCAGCCGCCCACAAACACCGCATCCACACTCAATATTTCTTTTTCGTCTTCCGCTCTGCGGATCTCCCACTTTCCGGTGTACTCCCCCAATTTCTCAGAAACTAATGTTACCTGCAGGTACTCCTGATCCTCGGCCTGCAGTATGATCTGACAGCGTCCGCGGAATAACCTGACCCGCCCGTCTTCCTCACGGTCATGATTGTTCGGATCGCCGTTACCTGCCCCGAGCAGCTTCGCCCCCGAAACGGCCGCCTTTATATATCCCTCCTCCGAAGGCTGGACTTCCCCTTTCGCATCAACCGCCGATATGTTTAATATCAGCGCATCCTTTGTACTGTAATTCACATAATTGCGATTGGATTCTACCCGGATTGAAACGGCTTCCCCTGCGGTTTTACGTTCTGCCTCTATAACCTGCTTTTCTGAGATATAGCCTTCCGCACGCAGCGTTCCCGGCTCAAATTCAAGCTCCCAGGCGCACTGTTCATATATCTCATTTTTCTTTCTGCCCATAGACCGCCCATTCAAGAAGAGTTCCACTTCCTCACAATTACTGAAAGTCATCACCCGTACTGTCTCTCCTCTTTTGTGGTTCCAATGCGGCAGAATATGGAGTACTGTCTGATTCTTCCAGCAGGCCTGGTATAGATAATAAGTATCCTTGGGAAATCCACAGGTATCTATCATTCCGAAATGAGAGCTTACACTCGGCCATTCATAAGGAGAGGGTTCCCCCCGGTAATCAAATCCGGTCCATACAAACATCCCCATAATAAAGTCTCTGGATAAAACGGACTCATTGGCTGCCCGCACTGTTTCTCCCCAGGGAGCCGTTTTTTCATCATAATTGCTGAATACCTGTTCCTCCTCATTATCTCTGTAAGTATCTCTTGTAGAAAATGCGGACACTAATTCAGACGCTGCAACCGGCTGCTGCGGGAATTTTTTATGAAAAGCATCGTAACTGTCCGTATAATAATTAATACCTGTGATGTCAAATACTGTGGCTGCCCCTTCTTCCTCCATATAACCGCCGTTAAACGCACCCAGTACGGGGCGGTCCGGATCGAGCACTTTTATTTGGGCCGTCATCCTTTCTGCTATCTTTCTTCCCTTTGCGGTGCCCTGCAGCGGTTCCTCATTAAATACGGAATATATGACAACGCACGGATGGTTCCTGTCCCGCCGCACCATCCCCCTAAGCCGCCGCATTGCGTCCTCCGCCGTACTGAATGTCCGGTTTTCATCCATCACCAGAATTCCCATCCGGTCACATAGGTCAAGCAGTTCCGGTGTTGGGTTATGGTGGACGCACCGATAGGCATTACAGCCCATATCCTTTAGAATTTTCAGACGGTATCTCTGAACTTCATCCGGCAGTGCGGCTCCGATTCCGGCATGATCCTGATGGTTACATGTCCCCAGAAGCTTCACCTTCCGCCCATTCAGCCAAAATCCCTTGTCTGCATCGATTTTTATTATCCGGTAACCATAGGGGATGTCTGTTTCATCCATGTTTTCCCCATCCTTCAGCCGCACCTTACAGTGGTAGAGATATGGGCGGTCAATATCCCACAAAACGGGATCCTCTATTTCCATTTCACAGCATACCTTGAATCTCCCAAACGCTTGTGCCGTTCCCTCTGTGCTGTATTGCATATCCGGAAGTACATTCCCATCCTCATCACACAGTTCCACGATGCAATGATACCGCTGCTCTTCCCCGGATGCATTTTCAAGCTCGGCCTCTATATGCGTCTTCCAGCCGTCATTTACCCGTTCCGGCCGCACAAAGATACCGCTGTAAACCGGATGTACCAGAGGCTCCTTCAACAGCCAGACATGCCGGTATATCCCAGAGCCTTCATACCACCAGCCCTCCCAGATGCTGCAGTCAATCTCCACTGCAAGAATATTCGGCTTCTTCCCGTAATTCGCAATGTCTGTAATATCAACACAAAAGCTATTGTAGCGGCTTTCATTATGATACAGCTTACATCCGTTCAGATATATATCAGTTATGCCAGCAATTCCGTCAAAAACCAGGCTGAGTGAACGCTCTTTGTCACATTCATCTAAACAGAATTTTTTGCGGTACCAGCCTTTGAGCCCTCTGCGGTATCCATGGTCTGCGGGGGCAGTAAGATCAAAGTCCTGGCTGTGCTGCCAGTCATGGGGGAGATCCACTGTCTCCCAGAGCGAATCATCAAATTCCAGAGCCGCAGCGCCTGTAATCCCGCCGGCTTTTGAAAAACCATAGACGGCTCCATGCGACATGGATTCCGGTAAAATACCAAAGTCCCCAAGTGAAAACTTCCATTCTCTGTCAAAATTATATCTCATTTGTTGTCTCCTTATCTATTTTTACTGTATCTCTGGTTCGTTGTTTGTCAGGAAAGTATGTTTCTGTGTCTGAAAATGATTCGATTTGAACATGCTCGCCTTTAGTTTTGGTTTATTATATCATTGACGGTTGTTCAATAGTTATTAATAACGCTCCCAAAAAGAGCATATTCGACCATTTATTTTATAATTGTTTTTAAGATTCTCTTTTCATCAGTGGTTCTTTGACATAAAAAACAAAGGGAACAGGCTAAGATGAACGCCAATAAGGAAGTATTAGAGTGACACTAATCTAACGGCTGACAAACAGGGAGCGAAATGCCTACCTCATGTACAATGATATTTTGTACACGAGGTAGGCATTTTCGACAGCTTTCTTTATGACAACGCTTGAATTTGTTGCTCCTGATACTGCGTCAACATCTATTTTCTGTTCTTCCATGATTCTGTCTGCAACAACTTCTGCGGATTTTCCACGTCCGTTTTTATGCTCCAGAATATCAATATTTGTAATTACTCCGTCCTGAACGGTTACTTCCACCTTGGCATAAAAAAATCCACGTCATATTCTCCAACATAAACTCCGTCGGAAACATTGGAAATATTTATGTTGCTAAAAGTAGTTTCCCTTACTGCCTTTTTATAGTCTGCCACACTCTTCAAATAAACTGCGGTAAAAACCAAACCGATAAGGAAAAGCAAAATTACTGCAAACAATAGGATTCTCTTTCGGAATATTTTATTTCAGACACCTCTCAATCTTTTTCATTGTCCGCTTAGGGAGTTCTTTCTTATTCTTTGCATTTGCACGCACCACTTTTCCTATCGGTTTCATGCCTGCGGTCTTGAAAAATTCGTCCATATTGCGGATTGCCCCTCTGCTCTGTCCGAATATCCATGAAAAAGGGGCAGGAGTATTGCAGGAAGTTAAAATCAAATATTTCTTGCCCTGTAAACGTGGTTTAGGAAATGTATCTGTTTCTTCCATAGCGGTTCCCAATAATCGGTCAAACATATTTTTGACAGGAGCCGGAACATTTGCCCAATAAACAGGGGCGGCAAGGATAACAAGCTGGCACTCATGTAATAGCGCAGCAATTTCCTGCATGTCATCTTTCTGTATGCAAATATGTGTGTCCATGCAAGCGCGGCAACCTGTGCAAAAAGAAATTTTCTTTTCATACAGTTTGATTTTTGTTACAGCATATCCCACTTGTTCCGCTTTATGAATTGCCAAATCTAACATGGCTGCTGTTGTTCCATTTGCATGAGGACTACCTAAAATAGCAAGCGCATTTTTTCTCATAATCTTTTCTCCTTAGTTGCAATCGAATGATAGATAAGTGAAAACCCATATTCCAAAAACTGCTTTTTAGATAAACCCATTGACTTTTTAATATATTCTTCTTTGTTTACGGCAAGCTGAATGGTTCCGGAAAGCATACCCCAAAAACTAAAGATAGCAGGCATTATTTCCAAATCACTCCGTAAATCCCCTTTTTCCATACCGGACAATAAAAAATCTTTTATTTTCTCATTGATTTCTTCCCCAATTTGATATGTTTCCTTTTCTTCCGGCAAATAGTCTTGGCTTTCAAAATCAATGTTGATTTTGTCCAACACCATTTTAAAATAAAAAGGAAATTCTTCCTGATACTGTACCAGGCTTCGACAGATAAAGCTGTATCTTGTTTCTGTGCTTTCATGCTGCGCCAAAGCAGCGGATATATAGTCATAAAGTTTTTTCATACTGTTTAATACTAAAATGCCGACTATCTCCTCTTTATTTTCAAAATATACATACAATGTTGCTTTGCTGTATCCGGCGGCTTTCGCTATATCGTCCATAGAAGTCGCGGCAATGCCTTTTTCCATAAATAGTGCAGATGCCGCAGATACTATGTTTTCCCTGTGTACGCTTCTAGGCTCTTTCTTTCTTCGTCCCATGTTTTCCTCCATACAATAATTAAACTCTAAGTTTAATTATATAGATAGTTTTTCGTCTTGTCAATGACGTTGTGAAATAAACGATTTAAAACTCCTTGAGGAAATTATTGAAAGTATTACTTCTTTATGGGTGTGCGCTATACCGGAAGGGCTTTTAATTTAAGAAAAGATCAGCCTTAATAGACTGATCTTCATCGAACCTAATTATTAGAGTATAAACAAATTTTCTTCATTTTCTGATCGTTCGGATGAAACTCAACTATTTATATCACAAACTATCGTATTGGTTTTATTTAGCCGGCTTACTTTACCTATAAAATCCTTCATATCTTTCACATAAGAATAAGGTGCATATTGTATATCATAGCGGTATACTATCCCGCACACAAAGCGCCCCATACCCCATCTGGTTATTCGGCCACTGATCAAATCCCGGAAGTTTTCTCGCCCCTCTCCGCAGATAGGCCTTCACCTTCTCCCCATACAAATAGGAGTCATTCCCTTTCACAATCCCCCACTCCATCAGAAGTGCCGCGCTGCCGGTTACAAAGGGCGCAGCAAATGAAGTTCCAGTAAACTGCGCATATCCTCCGCCGGGCACCACAGATGTCACATTGACTCCCGGAGCCACGAGATCCGGCTTTGGCACCGTGGCATACTCATAGAGCGCCGCCGGCCCTCGGCCCGAAAAGTCTGCATAGCTGAAAGTCAGACCATTATATGCCCCCACAGTTATCACCCGGAGCGCCGTGGAGGGTATGGTGAGCGTCGTATCACTCTTTGGAAATAAAAACCCGGTGCCTATATTCAGTGCGCTCTGACTGGGCAGCCACATCTCATATTCTCCCGTAACCACCCTGCGCGGAGATAAGATGATCTGCCATACACCGCTGTCTATATAGGTCTGCCTGGGCAGGAAGTCAATAAATATTTCCTGTTTGACGCTGTACGGTTTCGGTTCCCCATAATATAGAAGTATCTCTGTATTTCCCAGGATAAAGCGCTGAGAGCCAAGGATATCCTGAATCGGCCCCACCCGCACCCCCGACGGGCTGACCAGAGAGATATCCACTGTATCCACATAGGATTTCCAGAGCTGCACATTGACCGTGGGCTCGTTAGCCTGTACTCCCAGCTGCACACTTTCTTCCACATTCTCGGTCAGCCTTCCGGAGGTGTGGCCGGCGCTGGTTCCTTCATTCCCACTGCCCACGCAGATTGCACACTTCCAGAAATTAGATATATCATCCAGAAAGCGCTCCAGCAGGGAGGTTCCGTCGTGGGAACCATATGTATTTCCGAAACTGATATTCACGGCTACAGGCATCTGGTATTCCAGGGCTTTGCGAACCGCATAATCTACCCCCAGCATTAGTTCCGTTGTTCTGGGAAAGCCTTCATCCCGGGGAATTCCCAGCTTGACAACCAGCAGATCACTGGCAGGCGCCACCCCCGCATACTGCCGTCCGGGACTGCCGGCGCCGTTGCCCGCTGCAATGCCTGCTACCGCGGTCCCATGACCGGATGTATCTCTGCTTGGCACAATCCGCTCCTGCGCCGCTCTGGAATCCTGTGCAAGCGCCTCGTTAATCTGCTCCTGTGTATATTCCGTACCGATGGCATAGCCTTGCGGCGGACTTCCTGGAATCGTCTGATCCCACAACGCCCGTATTCTCGTCGTTCCATCCGGATTTCTGAAGTCCTCGTTGGCATAATCAATTCCACTGTCTATTACGGCGGTCAGCACGCCGCTTCCGAGCAAAGAAAAAGGAGTTCGCTGCACCGGATTGATGCAGGAAACTCTCTTTCCGTTCGCCACCTGAAAAAACAGCCTCTTTGGTTTTTCAATATACTCTATCTGGGGAATAGATGCTAGCCTGTCAATCACAGATTCCCGTACTGTGATAATCGCATACTCATTTGCAAGTTCCGTCACAGACGTTGCCAGCGCTCTCACCGGATCAAGGGAACCCGAATACTTAATCACCAGATCCCATTCTCTTTCAATCGGGTTATATCCCACCTCCAGCTCCAGTGACCTGACGCGTTCTTCTTCCGTAGCATCTAATGCAAGGTTCAGCAGATTCTCTACTTTCTGGCTCATATCCCGCTCCTTTTGACTATTCAGTTAACAGATGGTTCTTACCCGTTTGGGTATATCTTTTCTGGTTATCTTCCTTCTCCCTTATATGCAGCATATGCATATGGCAGAAAATACCCCTGCGCATGGCGGCAGACAGGGCACACAGCCGGAGCCTGTTTTCCCTCGTGGATATATCCGCAGTTCGTACAGATCCATTTGCTTTCATTCTCGCACGCAAAGTATTGGTTGGTCTCCAGCATGCCGGCGATTTCACCAAAACGAACCTGATGGGTGTGTTCAATCTCTGCGATCTGATAGAATGCAGAGGCAGCCTCTAAAAATCCCTCTTCCTTAGCCACATCGCCAAATGCCTGGTAAACATCCTCATATTCCTCTTTTTCATTGTGCTCCGCAGCTCTCAAAAGCTCAGCCAGAGTCGTCTGCTGATCTACCGGATAACCTCCGTCAATAAAGATTGTCTCACCGGACAGATCTTTCAGCAGTTCGTAATACCTCTCCGCATGGGCGCGCTCCTGATCAGCCGTATACAAAAAAATGTCGGCAATCGTATACATTTTCATCTCTCTTGCCTTATCTGCAGCGATTGTATATCTGTTTCTTGCCTGGCTCTCCCCGGCAAATGCTCTCATCAGGTTTTCTTTTGTTTTACTTTCTGAAAAATTAACAGCCATAATACACACTCCTTTTTTATTACTAGTATGTACCATGGCTGGTAAATTATGCTCTTTTCAGTTAAATATTTTCTATATGCACATGCAGCCGTGCAGATTCTGTTCCATAACTTTTGCCGGCCCATAAATCCAAAAACTTTTCGTAATATCCGATCGTACCCAATCAGCTAATTAAATCCGATAAGCCTTCTTGCCACACTGTAAGCCATGGAGGATACCTTTCGTCCGGACTTGCCGGGAAGATTGATCGTCTGGCCCAGGATTCCGTAACGAATCTTAAAGTAAGTGCCGTAATCCTTTTTCTTCAGATACTGCCACAGTTCCGCCTTCTTTTCCAGATTCGCCTTTTTCTTGGAACGGATACACAAAATCGAGGATACAGTCATCATAATTGCAAGGTAATTAATCATGTATTTACGCAGCTTTTTACTGGAAATCATCCGCAGTTCATACATATTTATCATGCTCTTGTTTACGAATATCTGCTGGTCTATCCTGCTGATCATCACCTTTTCGTTAACGGATTGATCCTCACGCCCGATAAAATACCTGTAGAAGTCAACATCCATATAGTAGATCGTGCGCACGTGCGGCAGTGGATAATATACATAAATGTTATCCACATAAAATGTATGCTTCGGCAGCCTGAGCTGGCATAACTTCAACATCTCGGTCCGGTAGAGGACGGAATGCATCAGGATATACTGGTCCAGCCGGAAATGCCCGATATCGTCCCAATGGAATATCTGATTCTGCGGCAGCACATTGCGGTAATGGATGACCTTCTTATGCTCAACCCCAACCTTTTCATACACATAATTTGAAACAATCATGTCCACTTCCGTCTCCGTCTGCACAAAGCCCCTGACCGCTTCCAGGATCTGCATGAGGGCCTCCTCATCTACCCAGTCATCGCTGTCCACCACCTTAAAGTATCGTCCAGTTGCATGGGCCAGTCCCGCATTGACAGCATCGCCGTGTCCCCCGTTCTCCTTATTTACCGCCTTAATAATCGTTGGATACAAATCTGCATAATGCCGGGCAATCTCTTCTGTACCGTCCTCGGAGCCATCATTCACAATGATGATCTCCACATCTTCCCCGCCCTTTAATATTGATTGTATCGCCTTTTCCATATACGCTTCAGAATTGTAGCATGGAATTGCAAATGATATATATTTCATAAGAACACCTCTTTACTCAGATACAGCAATTATACTGCACATTGACCAAATTTCCAACTGTTTTTAGATAAAAGTTCTACCGATTTTCTGATTATCTTTTCAAATCTCCGCAAATGTCGGAAAGGCTTGGAATATCAAGCATTTCCGGCATTTTGCGTTTCGGAAGATACCCCGCATATCATGGCATTTCGGAGCCTCACTTGGCGTTGAAAAGTAGTAAAACCGTAGTAGAAACGGGGGCTTACTACTATGCCGCCAGCCTGTCCATCGCCGCCTTTGCGGAAGCGTAATCCGCATGAGCGTAATAGTTCAGCGTCATGGTGATATTGGAATGTCCCATGATGTACTGCAGGTCTTTGGGGTTCATCCCAGCGTGGGCGAGGCGGGTGCAGAAGGTATGGCGCATGGTATGGGGCGTGATGTTCGGCAGGGCCTCCTCTGGTTTGTGGTGCTTGTTGTACTTCCTGACAAGCCCCTGGAACATACTCTCGTAACAGGACGCCGTTTTGGGAAGGCCGCTCTGGTTGAGGAACAGGAAATTGGTGTAGCCCCCGATATTGACCGGGGCGGCCTTGCCTCTGTTCTTCACAGCCCGCTTCAACGCCTGGTAAACCTTCTCGCTCATGGGGATCTGCCGCGCGCCCTTTTTGGTCTTGGGCTCGTCCACATAGTAGCCGAGCTCGCTGTCCCGCAGGAGCTGGTGATCCACATGGATGCAGCGGTTTTCAAAATCCAGGTCCGTTGTCAATCCGCACAACTCGGAAACGCGGAGGCCGGTCCCCAGCAGAATGATGATCTCATCACAATACTTCCGGTAGACCAGATCGTTGCCGGCGAAGGCCAGGAGGCGGTCCTCCTGATCCTGGGTCAGCGCGGCTTTTTCCTCCGTGTCATCCTCCAGGACATCGGCTATGGCGAAGTTGAACGGGTTTTTGCGGATGCAGTCATCCTCAATCGCCGTGTAGAAGGCCGCCTTCAAAGACCGTTTCCAGTTGCTGATGGTCTTGTAGGCGTAGCCCTTCTCGCTCATCCTGATGGCCCATTCCTTGGCGTCCGACAGCTTCACGCTGTCAATGCTCCGGGACCCCAGGGGGTCCTCTTTCAGAACGGACATCAGGTATTCCCGGCCCTTCTCGGTACTCCGCTTGACATTTTTCCGATGGCTGTTCTGCCGGGCGTAAAGCTGGCAGACCGTCATCTTCTTGCCAATGGTGTCGATTCCATCGTTAATGTCACGCAGGATTTCCTTCACCTTCTCACGGAGCGAAACATCGTCCCGCTTGCCCGTGGGGGTCTTGTCAGTGGGCACCAGTTTCCAGGCATACACGAATTGAGTTTTACCGCAGGCGTCCGTGTACTTGTAAGCGTATCTTCCGTCTTTTCTCTGGCTCTCTCCAGTCCTTAAAATTCGACCTTTGCTATCGCGTCTTTTCTCTGACATGATGTAAAGCTCCCTTCCATCGCTGGAATGAGCCTCGATACGCTATCATTATTATACCGCGCCCTGGGCTCATTGTCAGCCGGCTTCGTCAAATAACCTCCAGCTCGTCGATGACTTTCTCAAACTGCTTGCGCTTGATCTGGAGGCGGTTGCCGTTCATGATGAGCCAGTTGGCGTCAGGGTTTTCCTCGGCTAACCTGCGGAGCTTCTTTTCCCCAATACGGAAATATCTGGACGCCTCCTCAATGGAAAGCGTGTATTTTTGCCAGATAGGAATATCGTTCGTGTTCAAATACAACACCTCCTGTAAATTTGCGCGTCCCCTTTCAGAGGACGGTGTTGCAAAAAATAAGAGGCAGAAAACGGATGGCTGCCGGCACAGCTCCACGGGAATTTCACCCCGGCCCATGCTGATGGGTGCGGCGCACGATGCTTTGCGGGCGTCCAATGCGCGAGTATCTTTGACCTGCCTGTATGTCATCGCCCGCAGAGTGCCGCGTCCGCTTTGCGGCCAGGTGTGGATCGCTCGCTCCCGGAGGGGAGGTCATGGCGCACCGGCCGTATGGCTCGATACAGGACAGAATGTATCCGTCTGCCTTATGCTGCGCCGGAGGCCTCCCGCCGGGCTTTCTTTGTCAAGGAGCTATAACGGGACGCCGCGTGGAAAGGGGAACACGCAGCGCCCGGCCCTGGATCAGCTCAGGTCAAAATCCAGGATGGAAATAATCAGCTTTGCTTCCAGCCGACCGCGCAGATCTTCGTCCACCTGGGGACGGGGATAGCCGTCAGGGCCATAGCTCGTCCGTGTAGACAGCGCGGCGATGTAGCCGGAGTAATGCCGGACTACCCGGTTCACCGCTTTGGGGTCTCCTCCGACAGCGGCGGCGATCACCGGGTAAGGGATCAGCGATGCCCGCGTGCACGCAGATTTAGTCATCCGCTTCACCTCCCATCAGCTCCTTCAGCAGCCGATAGGCTTTATGCCTGCGGGTATTGACCGTCCGGCGGGGCATGTTTATGTACCTGGCGATCTGTGCGTCGGTCATCCGCAGGAACCAGTGCATCATAAAGATTTCCCGGTCCTCCTGGGACAGCCCCAGAAGCGCCTCGGCCAGCCCGTCGTCCTCGATCAGGATCACGGCCCCTCCCACAGGGAAGGTCGTGTATTCCCCCGGGTAGCGGTCATATACCGCAAGCTGGGCCATTTCTGCCTCGGACAGTTCTTCCAAAGATGTGAAACGCTTCTGGCTCCGGCTGATCTGGCGATAGCCGTTGCACGCCTCGCATTTCAGCACCTTCTTGCAGTAGCTGTCAAAGGCGTACTGCTTGTGCTCGTAGTGGCGGTCAGGTTTCAAGTTCTCACCTCCCCTCGTGCCGGGAGGCAGTTCTTTTCTTCCCCTTTCGCTCACTACTCGTTCACTAACGGTCCGGTTTGGCCGGTTTTCTGGATCTATCTGAAAAAATTTTTTGCCGCTCATACTTGGCTCCTTTCGTTTCGTTCAGGTTGACAGGCCGGAACGAAACGGGGCGGGGAGCGGCAGCCTACGCCCAGGCGCTCAAAGAGACGGGTTTTGTGAGATGTGAGCCACAGTATATAAAAAGCGAGCCATAACTCACTTTCATGAGCATGGCTCGCTGCTGCGTTATTGGAATATTTTTCGTAGTGACATGGGCGTCCGCCGTACAAACGGTAAACCCCGCCTTATTTTGACCTCCTTTGTGTTGGCGCTCTCATCCATATCTCCCTTTACTCCGAAATATGAGTTATAACTCACTTTGCATGAGTTATATGGTTATTTATATGAGCGGAAGCACACCCTACAATGATGTAGAGGTGATGTGCAGTGAACAATCCGCTGGATCTATTTGCATGGAAGGTGCGGTCAGAACGGAAGCGCCAGCATCTGACGCAGAAGCAGTTAGCTGAACGCCTCGGTATGAACCCCCGCACGATCATAGATTTGGAGACCTGCCAGAGTAATCCGAAATTTGAAACGGTGGTCCTTGTCGCCAAAGAACTGAATATCAGCGTGGACGCCGCCATCTTCCCGGAAATGGTAAATCAGACAGTCTCGAAAACAGTTGTGGACTTCTTTGCCGGGAAAAGCGAAGCAGAAATCGAAAAATTTATCGCGCTCTGCAAACAGGCGGAAGCCTTCCAGAAAGACGAGTAACGCGGTCGGGTTCGATGTGCCCGGCCGCGTTACTGTTTCACCCGTTTGCTATGCGGGCAGATTATTCATTTTTTGTTTTATAGGCATCGCGCAGACGCTCGAAGGACTCCTGGCTGATGACATGCTCCATCCGGCAGGCGTCCCTTTCCGCCGTTTCCGGGTCTACGCCGGCCTCGATCAGCCGGTCGGTAAAGAAGCGGTGCTTTTCGTAGATCTGCTCCGCCACTTCCCGGCCCACATCGGTCAGATGCAGGAAATAGTCGCTGTCCATTGTCAGGAAGCCCCCTTCACGCAGGGTCGCCACCGCATGGCACACGCTGGGCTTTGACACCTCCATGTGCCGGGCCACATCTACGGAGCGCACCATTCCTTGCTTCTGTTGGAGTACCAGTACGGCCTCCAGATAATCCTCCCCGGACGGGGTTATCACTGGCTTCATAAACTTTTTTCGCTCTTGTTCCTGCTTTTTGCATTTCCGCAATCGCTTCACGGACAATTAAAGAAAAAATTATAGTGCGCCCCCTTTCTTTCTAACAGGTGCTTTCTAAATGCTCCTCTCTCGGCACATGAAGTTTCAGCACATACTCTGTGAATATAAAAATTACACAGCCCATCCAAGGCTCTCCTGCTGAATATGATACAGTTTTTCGTACAGCCCTTTCTTTTCCATCAATTCCTTATGTGTTCCCAGCTCCGCCAGTTTGCCATCTTCCAGAACGATAATCTGGTCAGCATCCACGACAGTGCGAAGTCGGTGAGCAATCATAATGACCGTCTTGCCCTCCACCAGTTTTGCAATGGCCCTCTGGATTAAAACTTCGTTCTCTGGGTCAAGGGATGCGGTTGCCTCGTCCAGAAGAATGATAGGGGCATCTTTCAGCAGAGCGCGGGCAATGGAGATCCGCTGACGCTCACCGCCGGAAAGAGTGCTGCCGTTTTCTCCAAGGACAGTCTGATAACCGTCCGGCAATCGCTGGATAAATTCGTCACAGTACGCCGCCTTTGCCGCCGCCATAACCTGTTCCTCGGTAGCGTTCATGTTGCCTACGCGGATATTATTAAAAACAGTATCGTTGAACAGGGTCACATCCTGAAATACAAAGGACATACAGCGCATCAGGTGTTCCGGCTCAATGGTTCTGACATCCATACCACCAATAGTAATCTGACCCTTTCTTACATCCCAAAAGCGGGCAATCAATTTGGAAATCGTACTCTTTCCGCTACCAGAAGGCCCTACCAGGGCTGTTATACTGCCAGCAGGAATAGAGAAAGACACATCCTTGATAACATCGTCACGGTTATATCCGAAAGTGACGCTTTTCAGCTCAATGTCGTACTTGGATACATCTTTATCCTCGCCCTCCATAGCTGGTGTGGTCAGCAGAGTACGCATACGGTTGGTGACAGTTCCCAAGTGGAACAAAGAAGTCAACTGCGAAAGAATGGCAAGGATCGGCCCGTAAATCTGCGTGGAGAACATGAGCAGTACCAACAAAGGAAGCAGTTCAATCTCACCGCCGGTTATCAACACTGTTCCAATGAAAATGGCGATGCCAAGCCCCGCTTGCAGGATCAGGCTGGCTCCCTGAACCAGAATACCGGAGGCCAGTTCTACCTTAATGGCGATTTTTCTCATGGCTTGGAGCGCTTTATCCAGCGTAGAGAAACGGGAACCACCAAGACCGCAGGCTTTGATAATCTTGATACCCTCCAAGTATTCCTGAATCTGGCTGGACGCCTCCAATTTCACATCCACCTGTTTGTCAAACAGACGGAGTTGCAGCTTGCGCCCGCACCAGATGATGAGGAATGTAATCGGCATCGTGCAGAAAATCGCAAGAGCCATTCTCCAGTCAAAAAATGCCAGACAAATACAGGTCAGGGTGACGGAAATAATATTCGCAATCAGCGGCGGAATGGTACTGCTGAGCATGGATTCCATGCTGCTACAATCAGCCATCATGTTTGTGGTAATATCGGATAAATCTTTCGTGTTAAAGAAACTCATGGGGAGCTTGCGAAGATGTTCTGCAATCCGAAGTCTGGTTGTGCTGGCCTCCTTATAGGATGCAATATAGGTTTTCCTATAATCGTTTTTCGCAGCCAGGAATACCAAGATAGCCGCTACCACTCCCAGGCCCAGCAACTTCCACAGTGCGACCCACGAAATAGTTTCTCCGGTAAACGGCTTCAGTAGCTCCCAAAAGAGCAGGCAGGCTACCATTGAAGGAAGCAACAGCGCAATATTAGTTATTGTGCAGGCTGTAATCGCTTTTTTCAGGTCGGAATAGCCTTTCTCCGACAGCATTAACTTTTCTTTCAGCTTACTCATAGATCCCACCGCCTTTCCTGTGCTAATTTTCCAGTTGATCGACTCCGTATAGCTGCTCCACATCTGCGCATATTTTCCGCCCTTCTTCAGCAACTCGTCATGGGTGCCGGATTCAATCAGGTGTCCTTTTTCCATGACAAGGATCTGGTCAGCGTTGCGAATCGTGGACAGACGATGGGCAATCATTACAACCGTTTTATTCTGGATTAGCTTTTCAAAGGCTTTTTGAATCAGGTACTCATTTTCCGGGTCGCTGAATGCAGTTGCCTCGTCCAGCACAATGATGGGAGCATCTTTTACGATAGCTCTTGCAATGGCAATCCTCTGGCGTTCACCACCGGAGAGGTGGACACCGGTGCTTCCAATCACGGTCTGATAACCGTTTGGAAGTTGCTCGATAAAATCGTGGCATCTTGCCGCTTTTGCCGCCGCAATCACCTGTTCCTCCGTAGCATCTGGATTTCCCATGCGGATGTTATCTAGGATGCTCTGCTTAAAGAGGAATGTATCCTGAAATACAAAGCTGACCTTATCCATCAGCGCATCCAGCGGAATATCCCGAATGTCAACGCCGCCGATTTGAATACTTCCGTCCGTCACATCATAAAATCGGGAGATCAGATTGGCTATGGTACTTTTACCGCCACCGGAAGGGCCGACAACGGCTGTTACCTTGCCCTGAGGCGCAAGGAAAGAGATGTGAGCCAGGGCCATGACCTGGGAATCAGCTTCATAGGAAAAGCTGACATCTTGAAAAGCAATGTCATAGTGTTGTATATCAGCCGAGGTATTCTTTTCCGGCAGTACCGGGATGCGCAAGATTTCATCCATGCGCTCTACACTGCCGTCAATCTGCGTGAAGGACTCCGAGATATACATAATCTTATTCAGGATGCCGGAAATCGCATGGACAATAATTAGGTAGAAAATGAATGTCAACGAATACTCTCTGAAATCCGTAGTGTGCATTCCAATCAAAACACCCACCGGGATTAAAAACAGATAAATATTATTGATGATTGTGGTAAATGCAGGCATACAGTTTTGCCAACCCAATGCATACTCCAACACGAAAGAGGTATAGTCCGTAATGGATTTACTCAACCGCTTAAAAGAATCTGCGGTCTGATTAAATGCTTTGATTTCCGGCATACCGCGCACATATTCCACAGAGGCGCTGTTCATGTTTTCCTGGGCGGTCTGAAAACGGTGCATTTTTTCCTTTGCTTCGCCGTTGAAGCCCGCAAACTGAACGATGAAGGCCAGAACAATACCGACCAGACAAACCACACCATATCGCCAGTCGATCCCAAGAAGAATAATGACCAGAACAAGCGGCGCAACCAAAGAGGCAACAAAATCCGGGAGCTGGTGAGCAATAAATTTCTCAACGCTTTCAATGTTTTCGTCCATGATTTTTCTCAGCTTGCCGCTGCCCAAGGTCAAATGATACCCAAGGGGAATATGCATGATGTGGTCGGCAAAGGCTACCTTCAATTCATAAAGCGTTCCAAACGCTGCAATGTGTGAACACAATAGGGCAAAAAAGTAAAATACGATGTTCCCCAAAATACCAGCCAAGGCAAGCCAGCCCCAGGTTGAGATTGTAGAAACATTCAAGAGCGACATATCCGGGTAAACAAACAGGATTTCCCGAATGATGTAATAAATTGATAAATAAGGTACAAAAGAACAAACTGCGGCCAGCGCAGCCAAAACACCTGATAGAAACACAAGTCCTTTATGACCTGAAGCCAATTCCAGACAGCGTGCCAGTCCGGTTTTAGCCTTCGGCTGATTCTTATTTTGCTGTGACATTCCTAACCCTCCTTTTGGTCATACCCAATTTTCTCTAAAAGAAGTTCTGCTCCTTTGATTTGAAAATCATCGGTAATACAGCCGTTTTCAAGGCGTATTGCCCGCTCACAGCAGGCAAGCGCACACTCCGCATCATGGGTAATGACGATAATGGTGCGCCCCATCTTCGCCAGTTTGCGGATCATCCGGCTGACATTCCGCATATTCGTGCCATCCAGCCCGCTTGTAGGTTCGTCAAGTATGATGATAGGCGCTTCGTGCATCAGAGCTACGCCAAGAGCCAGCCTCTGTTTTTGCCCTCCTGACAGCGTAGAGGGATGCTGTTTGATGAAAGACGTCAGTTCCAGGGCTTCCAGAATTTCTTCCGCCGCTTGTTTCCGCTCCGGGGTGACCTCTGCACCAGTAGTCAATTCATCCAGCAAATCCTCACCGAATAGTTGGCTATCTAAATCCTGCGGAATATACCAGACCTGTCCCAAACGGCCTTTTGGTCTGCAATGCTTTCCAAACAAAATGACTTCTCCGGATTTCTCTTTCAAAAGCCCCGCCAATATTCGCCCTATGGTGCTTTTTCCCGTCCCGTTGGGACCAATCAGGGCAATCACTTCCCCCTGACAGCATTGAAAGTCAATATCCTTTGCTACAATCGTTTCACCAAAAGAGTGATTTAGTTTTTTCACTTCCAGGACAACCTCGCTGGTTGCCGCAGATGAGATTTCTGTCTGCTCAATCTGATGTAGGTCAGGAGTGCGGAGCCCCAGCGCCTGGATTTCCTGATTAGTCAGAGCTTTCATTTGTTGTGCGGTAAATTCTCGCACAATTTTTCCTTTCTGCACACACAGAAAACGGTCTGCCAGATCCATCAGATAATAAAGCCGGTGTTCCGCTATGATAATGGTTTTTCCCTGTTGTTTCAGCTCTCGGATAATGTCTGCAAAACGATAAGTAGATGCAATATCCAGATTGGCGGACGGTTCATCCATGACATAAATTTCCGGGTCAATCGCCTCTGCCGATGCAATCGCAACCTTCTGGCGCATTCCATAAGACAAGCTGTGCAGGCTATGATCCAGAATGTCCTGAATCTTAATGTCCGCCGCCGCCCGGTGAACATGGTTCCGAATTTCCTCATGGGAATAACCGTAGTTTTCACAGCCGAAAGCAACCTCACCGGCAACCTCATTGGCGAAAAACTGGCTCCTGGGATCTTGGAATACATTCCCTACGATTTTGCCGCGCTCCCAGGACGGAATTTCTTTCAGCGGTTTCCCGTCCACAAAAACCTCGCCGCTTAATTCCCCCTCGTAAAAGTAGGGGATCAGTCCGTTAATTACTCTTGTTAAAGAGCTTTTCCCACTTCCTGATGGGCCGGTCATAACAATGACCTCTCCGGCGGCAATGTCTAACGATATATGTTCCAGTTGATTTCCGTTCCCGCCATAGGAAAAGGTCAGGTCACGGATTATTATTTCTTTTCCCATTCCTTTCCTCCTATAAAAGACAGCAGCACACAGTAGCTCCCACGCTGACAACAATCAAAAAGCAATCCAGCGCAGCAATCCGGCTGACATAGTAGCTTTCTTTCTTGTAGGGACTTTCAATTCCCCTGACTATGGCAGAAGCGGCTAACTCGTCCGCAATCTTTAAGGAGCGAAATACCATCGGGACAATGGCATATTCCAATGTGTCCATTGGATGCCTCAAAACATTGCCAACCGATTTTAAGAAACCACGAATTTTCATGGCCTCCCTGACTTCTCCAAATTCATGTAGCACAGTCGGAGCAAAACGGAGCATAACAATCAATACAAGCATGATACGGGTAGGGATCGGCATTTTTCGCAGGCTGGCTGTCAGTTTCCCGGACGGGATTTTAGCCAGAAGATAAGCTGGCATAGCGGGAAGCAACAGCTTGTAAATCATACTGAGTAGCAGCGGAGAGGGAATGCTGATCTGATACTTCGTCTCAATCATCAGCCATACAATCGCCACTAAATAGACCGCAAAGCATCCCAGAGCCTGTTTATATAAGCCGAACCAGCAAAGGATCAAAAAAATCCAAAAGGTAAAAATCCCATGCCCTAAAAAACTTGTTGCAAGAAAGGTCACGATACAGGCGCACAGCGTCAGGAAAAGAACTGTGCGCCCATCGATCCGGTCAATCCGTCTTTGCTTTTTTTCTTCGGCTATCATCCTACAATGCCCGCTTTTTGGAAATGTTTTCTGAGCAACCGCTGGCCGAACAATGTACCGAGGATGGCAAGAACCGCAGTAATGGCAATACCCAGAAGCATCAGTGCCGGAGAAGTCACCATAGAGAACTGCATATTCAGAGTATTTGCATCAAACCCGCTACTTGCTGCCATTTCCTGATAGCTGTCCCAAGCCCACCACAGCGGTACGGCGCAACCGACAAAGTTGCCGATGGCATTGACCGTCCAGCCGATCCGGTTGCGGACAGCATTGCGGTATGTATCCTTGCCAATCATGGTTAGCTCGGCAATGAGTGCTACCACCAGGAAATATGGAATCAGGAACATATAGCCCATGACGCCCTGGATTATCCCATAGACTGCGGCCCACGCAAACAAAAGGCTATGTTTGTTGACACGGTTCGCTGCGACCAGATAAAAAATTGCTCCAATAAAAGCATCAATACCGGCAGAACCGTACAAGTACACCACCGGAAGCGGTAGCGTAACAGAGCCGATAACCATTGCGACGAGGTAGGCAATCACCATCATTGCGGCAATCGTCATAATGTCACGAATGCCAAACTTCCGTCGTTCAGTTGTTTTTTCCATAGTTGAAAATTCCTCCTTGTGCTTTGTAGCATAGAAATAAAAAGTGGTGAAGTTAGCAACAACTAACCTCACCACAATTATAGAGAAGAAATATGCTCCACTCTACTCCATTATTTTATTTTTTCTCGAAAATAGCCCAAAAGTTAAATGGATTGTTTCTGGTGCCGGTAGTCTTTTGGAAGAAGGCCGAAAACATCCTGAAAGGCTTTTGAAAATTTGCTGGCGTTGCTATATCCTAAAGAGACCGCAATCTCGCTGATACTTTCCTTTCCTTCGCGTAGTCGAACAGCAGCACAGTTCATTTTGTACTTTTTCAAATGTGTATAGGGACTGTCTCCGTATATTTGCTTAAAGATAGCCTGAAACGTTACCATGCTAATATTCTCACCTGCAATCAAAGACTCCAATGGGATTTTCGTTTCCAAGTCTCCAATCAGTAACTTTCTGGCTCGTTTGACAATTTCAATATGTTCTTTGGAATAGTAAACCGCTGCGTATCTGTCCTCGCTCCGTAGCTTTTGAACATGGTACAACAGTTCCAAGATTTTGATACGGAAATATGTAGCAGACTCTTTTCCCTTTGCCTCATACAGTTCGTCAAAGATATGGTACAGATTTTCCGGTGTCTTACAGATATACCAGTGAATATCCAATTCCAGATGTTCTCCAAGATTTCTTATATCAATTCCATACAAAGAAAACTGATGGATTGTGCTACTGTCTATGCTGTCACGATCTATTACGAGACTGACACCACTACATTTTTCAAAGGGGAAAGAATAACTTGCAGGCATATTCGCCAAGGTATTGATACAAAACTCATTTTCCCTCATGTGAAAGACCTTTTGATTTTGAAATTCAAACTCCACCCGGCCCTGTCGGTAATGACGAATATCCAGAATATCCCGATTTACCATTGGCTCTCTAAATGTGTGTGAACAGTTGAAATCCATAAAAATCAAATCAATGCCTGAAAAAAGAGAATAGTCCATGCATGTTCCCGTACCTTCGCATTGATAATTGATTAAGTTGTAGTCCATATATTTTTTGAATGTGGTGGCCTCCGGACCATACCATTCATTGCGGTGCTGATTATCCATGACATTCCTCGATGATTTCAATATTACGGATTAGAGAGCAAATCATGATAAAGATAATTCATGCGTAAGCGCTCTCTCTTCGGTTAGCTTACGCTAATCACAGTTTACAATATCAATTCGGAAAAGTCAATTTGTATTCCTTGTATAGCTTAAGGCCACGATGGATCACTTCATGGATGCTTGTTCAACCGTGGCCTTTTTTGTTTTTCTTTACGGATGCAGCCATTCTGAGCCCTCCAAATTGTAGTATTAGTAGAAGGGGGAATACGAGGGTAAGGTTACGGTAGCAAGCACAGCCAGCGAGTACCCACTGGCGGATTTTCGGTTTAGGGGGACCCCTGCCCCTAAACACAAAAATTGCTTGCTGGGATAGTCCCAGACCCTTATAAGAAACGGAGGCGAAATGGCATGGCAAATCGAAAACGAAATATCCAGATGAAGTTCTGGGTGACAGAGGAGGAAAAGCGGCTCATCGACGAGAAGATGAGCCAGCTCCCCACAAAGCGATATGGCGCCTACCTGCGGAAGATGGCGATTGACGGGTATATCATCCAGGTGGACACCACCGACATTAGGGAGATGACCAAGGCCCTGGGCTCCATCGGCCGGAACATCAACCAGATTGCCAAGAGGGTGAACGCCGGCGGCCCCGCTTATCAGGCCGATATGGAGGAGATACGGGAGAGATTGGAGCAGATATGGCAGTTACAAAGACGCATCCTATTAAGTCAACGCTGAAAGCGGCCATCGACTATATCTGCAATCCAGACAAGACGGATGGGAAGCTGCTGGTGTCCTCCTTCGGCTGCACCGCGGAAACCGCCGACATTGAATTTGCATGGACCCGCCGCCATGCTATCGACAAGGGCACGAACCTGGGCCGCCACCTCATCCAGGCGTTTGAGCCTGGGGAGGTCACGCCGGAGGAAGCCCACCGGATCGGCATGGAGCTGGCGCGGGAGGTCCTGGGCGGAAAGTATGAGTTTGTCCTCACCACCCACATAGACAGGGATCATGTCCATAATCACCTAATTTTCAACGCGGTCAGTTTCCAGGACCACCGGCACTACCACTCCAATAAGCGGAGCTATCACTTCATCCGCCGTACCAGCGACCGGATCTGCAAGGAGCATGGCCTGTCCGTCATCGTCCCAGGTCGGGACAAGGGCAAGAGCTACATCGAACACCAGGCAGAACAGAACGGCACCAGCTACAAGGCGAAGCTGCGCTCCGCCATCGACCGGCTGCTGCCCGGCTGCTCCGACCTGGAGGACCTGCTCCGCCGCCTCCAGCGGGAAGGGTACGAACTGAAACGGGGCAAGTACATCTCCGCCAGGGCTCCGGACCAGGAGCGGTTCACCCGATTGAAAACCCTGGGCGCCGACTATGCCGAGGAGGCCCTGGCCGCTCAGATCGCCGGCAGGCCCGGCCCCTCCCGCCAGCCGAAACAGCGCACCGGGAAGCCCAGCCTGCTCATCGACATCCAGAACAACATCAAAGCTCAGCAGAGCGCCGGCTACAAGCATTGGGCGACCATCGAGAACTTGAAGCGGGCGGCGGAAACACTGAACTTCCTGACGGAGCATGGCATCGGAAGTTTGGAGGAGCTGTCCGAGCGGTGCGACGGGGCGGCGGCCGCCACCGCCAGGGTGAAGGCGGACCTCCGGACGACGGAGAAGGAAATGGAGCGGCTGACCCTCACCATGAAGCACGCCGCCACCTACCGCCAACTCCGGCCCCTGTATGAGGAATACCGCCAGTCCAGGGACAAGGAGAAATTCCTCCGGGGACATGAGGGCGAGATCATCCTGTTCGAGGCGGCGGCAAGGGAGCTGAAACGCCTGGACGCCGTACCCCTGCCCGCCGCCAAGCGGCTCCGGGCCGAGATAGACGAGCTCACCGCCAGAAGAACCGCTCTGCAATCGGAGTATAAGAAAGCCCAGCGAGAGGAGCGGGAGTACGACACCCTCAACCAAAACGTCCGTATCTTACTGGAACGGTCAGAGGATGTTGTACTCCCGAAGGAAAGATCGAATGAACTTGAATAGACGGAATTAACTCAGCCGCCACTGAGTGTTCTCGCTCTGGAGCTCCACCATGCGGCGGTAGAGGCCGCCCTGCTCCATCAGTTCCGCCGGGGTGCCCTGCTGGGCCACATGGCCGTTTTCCAGCACCACGATGTGGTCGGCTCCTGCCACGGTGCGCATCCGGTGGGCAATGACCAGCACCGTCTTGCCCTGAAGCAGACGGGAGAGGGCGGTCTGGACGGCGCTTTCGTTCTCCACGTCCAGGCTGGCGGTGGCCTCATCCAACAGCACCACCGGCGCGTCCTTCACCAGGGCACGGGCGATGGAGCTCCGCTGCCGCTCCCCGCCGGAGAGGGTGGAACCGTTCTCCCCGATCACCGTCTGATAGCCCTGGGGCAGCTTGCGGATGAACTCGTCGCACTGGGCGGCCTTGGCGGCTTCCAGCACCTCCTCATCGGTGGCGCCCCGGCGGCCCAGGCGGATGTTCTCCATCACCGTGTCCCGGAACAGTACCACGTCCTGGAACACCATGGAGTAGGAGCGCAGGAGGGCCTCCGGGTCCACCGTGGACACGTCCGTCCCGCCCAGGGACACCTTCCCGCCGGTGACATCCCAGAACCGGGCGGCCAGCTTGCAGGCGGTGGACTTCCCGCCGCCGGAGGGGCCGATGAGAGCGGTGACCTCCCCCTGTCGGGCGGTGAAACTCACATCCTCCAGCACCCCCGCACCCTCCCGGTAGGCAAAGGAGACATGGTCAAAGGTGATGTCGTAGCGGTTGGGGCGGAAATCCTCCGTTCCCGTCTGAACCGGCTGCTCCAGAATGGAGCGCATCCGTTCAATCTGCAGCTTGGTGTTGAAGGTGGCGGCGATGTTCTGGAGCACCACCCCCAGGGGATCATACAGCCGGGCGGCGGCAAAGAGGAAGCCCAGGAAATAGAGGAAGAGGAGCTCCCTGGCCAGCAGCAGCACCCCGCCGGTGAGCACTGTGGTGGCAAGCCCCAACCGCAGGAAAGCCTGGGCGGAGCACACAAACACGCCGGTAGCCAGCTCGGAGCGGATGGAGCTGCCCTCCATGGCGGACAGCTTTGCCTCCAGGCCGTCGAGGTACCGCTCCTGCCTGTGGCAGGCCTTGATGTCCCGGATGGTCTCCAGCCCCTCCTGGATGCAGTCGGCCACCGCCCGCTTGTTCAGGATATTTTTCGTTCCGAAGGCGTCCTGGATCTTCTTACTTCCCGCTGTCAGCGCCACCGCCACGGGCACCACCCACAGCACCGCCAAGGCCATGCGCCAATCGTACACGAACATACACGCCCCAATCACCAGCGTGGAGCCGATAGAGGCGAACAGCTGGGGCACATAGTGGGAGAACATTTGATCCAGGCTGGAGCAGTCGGCGATCATGGTGGCCGTCAGGTCGCTGAGATCCCGGTTGCCGAAGAAGGACAGGGGGAGTCTCCGCAGCGTCTCCGCCATGCTCACCCGGCGGTTGGCGCTCTCCCGGTAGGTGGCGATGTAAAGGGAGGCGTACTGAAACCAGTGGAGGACGAACAGCAGGATCAGCACCACCAAGGCAAAGCCCACATAGATCCAGAACCCGTCCATGGGACTGCCGCCGCCCTCCAGGCAACCCAGAAGATGCTGAACCGTGAACAGTACCGCCCCCACGGGGAACATGAGGGCCAGATTGCACACAAAGCACCAAATCACGGCCTTCACCAGGTCTCTGGCACCCTTCTCGCTGAGGGCGAAGATATGTTGTAATTTCTTTATCATACCGCTGCCTCCTTTCCAACCTTCCACTTTGCGCTACGCTGATAGTCCGCCCACATGGCGGCGTAGACGCCGTTTCTTTCCAGCAGGGCGCTGTGGCTGCCCTGCTCCGCAATCTTTCCCTCGCTGAGGACGATGATGTTGTCCGCGTTCTGCACCGTGGACAGCCGGTGGGCAATCATCAGCACCGTCTTGTTCCGAGTCAGTATCTCAAAGGCCTTTTGAATCTGATGCTCGTTCTCCGGGTCGGCAAAGGCGGTGGCCTCGTCCAGTACCACGATGGGGGCGTCCTTCAAAATGGCCCGGGCCAGGGCGATGCGCTGCTGCTCCCCGCCGGAGAGATAGATGCCCCTGGCGCCCACCACCGTGTCCAGCCCCTGGGGCAGTTTTTCCAGGATGTCATCGCACTGGGCGGCATGTGCGGCGGCAATCACATCCTCCCGGGATGCATCCGGCCGGGCAGCCCGGATATTCTCCAGCAAGCTCTCCTTGAACAGCCGGGTATCCTGGAACACAAAGGCCACCTGCCCCATGAGAGCGGTGCTGTCCAGCTCCCGCACGTCCGCGCCGCCCACGGTGACGCTGCCGCTGTCCACATCCCAGAACCGGGGAATCAGGCTGGCGGCGGTGGTCTTTCCCCCGCCGGATGGACCCACCAAAGCCACCACCTGGCCGGGCTGGACGGAAAAGCTCACATCCTCCAGCGCGGGCCGGTCGGCGCCGGGGTAGGTGAAGGTCACGTGTGCAAAGACCACGGCGTCGCCAGCCGGCTTCTTTTGTACCTTCGATTCCTCCATGGGCTTCTGGCTCAGGATCTCGTCCAGGCGTCCGATGGCCTCGTCGGCCTCCATCACCGCCTCGCTCATATACATGATGCGGTTGATCATCTGACCGCAGGCAGGGGCGAACAGGGCGTAGAAGATCAGGTTCACCAGCGCGGTACGCACATCCCCGCCGGAGGCGATGAGCAGCGCCGCCGGGATCAGCAGGGCGAAGGCCCCGTTGATGAAGGTGAGGAAACAGGTCTGGCCCGTCCGGCAGCTCATGGCGTACTGACTGGCCAGGTCGCTGTAATCCTGGATGGCGGCATAGAAGGCCTTGAAGGAGTAGACCGTCTGCTGGAACATCTTCACCACCGGGATGCCCCGGACATACTCCACCGCCTCGCCGCTCATGCGCTCGATCTCCTGTTGATAGCGGTGGAAAAAGCCGGCGTTCTTGCCGCCCATCATCATGCACACGGAGAGCAGCGCCAGCACCATGGTGAGCAGACACAGCAGACCCATCCGCCAGTCAAAGAGGAACAGTACCACGATGGCGGCGATAGGCGTCACTGCCGTGGCGGCCAGGTCGGGGAGCTTGTGGGCAAGCAGGTCCTCGGTGAGCCCGGCGTTGTCGTCAATGAGCTTGCGCAGCCGCCCCGACTGGTTCCCGGTAAAAAAGCCCAGGGGGAGTTTCAGCACATGGGTCATGGCGGCGCGCCGGATGTTCCGGGCGGTGCGGAAGGCCGCGATATGGGTGGACATGAGGGCGGCAAAGTACAGCAGGATGCTGCCAACGGCAGTCCACACTGCCATCCAGCCCCAGAGTCCCAGGTTCCCGGCCCCGTCCAGGCCGGGCCAAGTGGACAACACGCTTCTGGCCACCAGCCAGACACACAGATACGGCGCCAGCCCCAGCACCGCCGACAGGGCGGACAGGATACAGCCCAGGATCGTCAGGTTCTTGTGCCCGCCCGCATAGCCCAAGATGCGGGTCAGGCTGCTTGGTTTCTTTTGCTTCAAAGTGATCCCTCCTTGTTAAAATAGTTAGTCATAGCTAACTTATATCCAAAAAAGATAGGGGTTAAGCCCCCATCAATTTCAGCCATCCGGCGGTATAGAAATCGCGGAGTTGATCCACGTCCCGCAGCGCCTGCTCCCGGGGCATATCGTGGATCACGATCTCAAAAATGCCACTCATCATCCCGCTGGCGATGATGTGACACAGAGACTGGCTCAGTTCCGGAATGTCCCGGCCCAGACGGCGGAGCACCTCCATGTATTGGAGGGTGTACTCTACCTCCACCTCCACCATGCTGTGGACGAAGTGCTCATAGCTGGTACCCTCTGCGCGGGTGAGGAGCAGCTTCACCGGCTCCCGGTGCTGGCAGATGTAGTCCACCATCCAGTGGACGCAGTTGCTGGATTCCTCCCCCATGTGATCTGGCTGCTGCTCCTCAGGCAGTTCGGCAAAGGAGGTCTGGGCCTCCATGAACCGCCCCATCAAAGCGGCCGCGTGCGGCTCCACGATGGAGGCAAAGATCGCCTCCTTGCTGGAGAAGTAGCCGTAGAAGGCCCCGGTGGTTACCCCGGCGTTCTTTACGATCTGCCGCAGAGAAGCCCCTTGAAAGCCCTTGTCCAGAAATTCGGCCATGGCCGCCTCTTGGATTTTTTTCAGCGTGACATTAGACTTTTCTTCCATAGGCGCTCTCCTTATAACAGTGTTGTATAACACCGTTATAATACGACGGAAGCGGCAGTTTGTCAAGTGGAATACGAAAAAAAGCCCGGCGCATACGCGCCGGACTCTGTCAGGAAACTTAATTTTGCTTTTTCTGGGGCAGGGCAGTCATACTGTGGAGGCTTACGCCAAGAGTAGACAGGTTGTGGAGCATGGCGGAGGTGGTTGGAGGCAGAATGCCCGTCACGCCAAGACCGATGAGCGCCCCGTTGAACCCGATGACAAAGCGGTAGTTATTCCGGATTCGGCGCATCAGGGCCATGGCCAGCTGCCGCAGGCGCACCAGCTCCCACAGGCTGTCGGCGGCAATGGTGATGTCGGCGATCTCCCTGGCGATGGCCGCCCCGTCGCTGATGGCGATGCCGGCATCCGCCTCGGAGAGGGCCGGAGAGTCGTTGATGCCGTCTCCCACCATAAGGACAGTATGCCCTTCCTTCCGCAAAGCGGCCACATACTCCGCCTTGTCCGCCGGCAGCACCCCGGCCCGAAAGGCATCCACCCCGAGCTGTTCCGCGATGGCAGCGGCGGTGCGGGGGCTGTCCCCGGTGAGCATGACGGCATTCCGCACACCCAAGACTCGCAGGGCGGAGAGCACCTCCCGTGCCTCCTCCCGCAGAGGATCGGAGATGCAGATCACGGCGGAGAGCACCCCGTTGATGGCAAGATAGAGCTGGGAATACTCCGGGGGCAGCGCGTCGAACTTGGTCCGCTCCTCCTCCGGGATCACGCACTTCTCATCCTCGAAGATGAAGTGGGCGCTGCCGATGCGCACCTGCTCCCCATCCACTGAACTGGCAATGCCGTGGGCCACCAGGTACTCCACCTTGGCGTGGCGCTCCTCGTGGTGCAAGCCCCGGCGTTTGGCCTCCTCCACTACGGCGTTGGCCATGGAGTGGGGGAAGTGCTCCTCCAAACAGGCGGCCAGACGGAGCATTTCATTCTCTATTTTTCCGTTGAAGGTAAAAATCTTTGCCACCCGGGGGCAGGCGTGGGTGAGGGTGCCGGTCTTGTCAAAGACGATGGTATCCGCTTTCGCCACCGCCTCCAGGAATTTTCCGCCCTTGACGGTGATGTGCTCCCGTCCCGCTTCTCGCATGGCGGAGAGCACCGCCAGGGGCATGGCCAGCTTTAGGGCGCAGGAGAAGTCCACCATAAGTACCGACAAGGCCCGGGTCACGTTCCGGGTGAGGGCAAGGCTCACCAGGCTGCCGGCAAAGGTATAGGGCACCAGTTTGTCCGCCAAGTTGGACGCTTTGGCTTCGGCGGCAGACTTCATCTGCTCAGACCGCTGGATCATCTCCACAATCTGGTCATAGCGGCTCTGGCCGGTGGCCTGCTTCACCTCCAGGACACACTCTCCCTCCTCCACTACGGTGCCGGCGTACACCGCGCCGCCGCGCCGCTTGGCCACGGGGACGGACTCGCCGGTGAGGGACGCCTGGTTGACGGTGATCTCCCCCTCCTCCACCACGCCGTCCAGGGGGATGACGCTTCCGGCTCGAACCACGACCCAGTCGCCGGGTCTGATCTGGCCGATGGAGGTGAGCACTTCACCAGCCTCGGTTTTCAGCCACACCCGATCCACATGGAGAGACAGGCTCTCTGCCAGGTCGGCTACGGATTTCTTCCGAGTCCAATCCTCCAGCAGTTCACCGATCTCCAACAAAAACATGACAGTGCCGGCAGTACCGAAGTCCCTGCGGCAGACGGAGATCCCGATGGACAACGCATCCAGCATCTCCACCTTGATCTGACGATGTCCCAGGCAGCGCAGACCTCTGTGCAGAAAGGGGATCATGTGCCAGACAATCCGGGCGATCCGCAGCGGGGCGGGCAAAAACAGGGTAGTGGCTGCTTTCACCGCCACCTTGCCCACCAGTTTCTCCTGGAACTCTCGGTTCAGAGTCCGGGTGCTGTGGCCGGGCAGGGTGACGGATGACTCCGCCCCGGCCCAAGTGAACGCACCGAGGGCGGAGAGGACGGCTTCCCGGTCTCCCGTATAGGTTACGATGACGCAGCAGGTGCGCTCATGGACCACGGCCTCCTGGGTCCAGGGCTGTCCCTTCAGCCAGGTTTCCAGCAGATCCGCCTGGCGAATGGATATATTTTTTTGGCGGAGCCGCAGACGCATCCGCCCCCGGCTCTCATGTACGATGGTTGCTTGCATACTAAATCTCTCCTCATGGAAAAAGGGAGCCGTTTTCCGGCTCCCTTCCGCAATTTTCAGGCTTCCTGATCCTCCACCTGGGTCTCAGCTTCCTTGGCGGCTCGGGTCTCGTTGATGTCCTTTGCAGAGGCCAGGATGTCGGCGGCGTTCTCCTGCACACAGGTCACAGTTTCCATCACGCTATCCTTCATCCGCAGGCCGGCGGCGGTAATGTGAGTATAAGCTTTCTTGGCGTCTTTGCTGGTGAGCAGCTTCACGCCGGCGGAGCCGAACAGAGTGCCGCCCACGAAGCAGGCCAGTCTGACATAGTGTTTCATCATGGAAATCTTTCCTTTCTGCTTTATTTGTGTTTGTAGCCCGTAATCATCACCATGACCATGCAAATCACGGCGCCCCAGGCCCAGAAGCGATGTTGTTTCATTGAAATCTCCTCCTGTCCGGAAACAAGCTTTTTTATGTATCTGAGTATTATAAAGGATAAACAATGCTGTGTCTCACCGAATCAGACGATGTTATGCCGGTTCAGACATTTTTCGATACATGGTTGGCGACATGCCATACTGCCGCCGGAAGGCGGCGGAAAACTGGCTGGCGCTGCTGTATCCCACTGACTGGGCTACCCCCAGCACGCTAAGAGAGGAGTCCCGCAGCAACTCCGCCGCACGCTCCATCCTCCGCTGCTGCAGCCAGGTGTGGACCGGCAGTCCGTACAGGCGACGGAACCCCTCCTTGAATGTAGTTGCAGAGAGGCAGGCACGGCGGCTCAAAGTTGATATGGAGAGGGGTTCGTCCAGATTCTCCTCCATATATCGGCGGGTTTCTGCCAAGGTCCGGATCATCTCCTGATCCAGCACCGGGGCCATTTCCGCCGCTGGTTCCCCCTGGGCAGATAGCAGATACAACAGTTCCACCGACTTCCACACGCACCAGCGTGCCCGCTCGCTCTGGGGCAAACGATCCAGGTCAGCGAAGGCCGCCTGGCTCCAGCGAGAGGGACCCTCCACAGCGCAGCCGCCCCGGCTGACCATCCACCGCCGTACTTGATCCGTGTTCAAAGTCAAACCGCCCAGCAGGTCACAAATGGCTTTTAGACTCGCCCGGGCACCCCGAGCGTCCACCGCCACCAGCACACCCTTTAAGCCGGTCTCCACTCTGGTATCGGTCAGATCAGAGATGTCGGTGAGGAGAAGCACCTGCCGGGTACCTAACCTCAGAGCCGAACCATCCCGCCGGGTCAGAGTCACCATCCCGGCCAGGCAGAACAATACCTCAAAGTGCAGAGGTTCCAACCGGAGGGGCAGAGGGAATGACCTCTCGCACAGGGAGAACAGGCAGGCTCGCGCACCAGGCATCACTTGTGTCCATTCCCCCTGTTTTGACAAAAATTCTGCCAGCATCCGCTTGCCTCCTCTCGATTGATCTGTGTCTCAGATACTTATCGGCCAAACAGCCCTTTCTTGTGCCAGGATTCCTTCCGAATCTCTCCCACATCATAGCCAGTGGCGGAAATAGCCGCCCGTAAAGTCTCTTGATCCAGTTCCATTTCCGTGATTACCACAGTCTCTTTTTTACTCCGAGATGAAGTGACCTTCTTCACCGGAAATGCTTTCCGCACCGCATCGTTCACATGGCTCTCGCACATACCGCACATCATGCCGTCTACTTGGATTGTGTATTTCCACATCTTCTGTCCCTCCATTCTTCTTAAAGTCCGTTTCGCTGGTTCCAGCATATACGGTACACTTCATCAGAAGCATTCCAATGGTTGAATAGTAAGTCAAATGCTGTGCTCAGCCGCACCATTTGCCGCTTTTTATGAGATGCCACTCGGTTCTTCATTTTCCAAAAGGCTGCTGTTTTCCCGCATCGCCAGAACGCAGAGCCAATGCTTTTTTGCATTCCGATTTACGATGATCTCAGAAAAACCTGCCTCGGTGAGAAAACGGGCAAGTTGGTCTCCATCGAAAATCCTCATCCCATCAATGACAGAAAGCCACTTGCTGGCGTGGGGATCTTCTCCGTCCGACTCATTGACGATCAGAAAGATGCCGCCCGGCCGCAGAGTTCGGTACACCTCCCGGAAGCTCTCCGTAGGACCAGGCCAGAAATATACCGTTTCAAATGCGGTCACCAAATCAAATGCACCATCCTCGAAGGGAAGGCAAGACACATCTCCCTGTATGATACGGCAGCGGCTGGCTTGCAGCCCCTTGCGGTTAACACTCTTGGCCTTTTCCACAGATATTTCTGAATAGTCTAAGGCGGTGACAGTCGCAGCAGGATATTTTCGTAAAAGGGCTCGGATATTCCGCCCACCACCGCAGCCCAACTCCGCAATCTCGGTGGGACCTGTTTCGGGCAAATGGCTAAGGCCCCAATCCGCGAGGGCAGCATGGGCATGATTCATGCTGCCCACCATGCACCTGCCCAGCAATCCTTTCGGCTTGCGGGTATTGTTGAAAAAAACCTTTAATATTCCCATAACCGCCTCCGTGATTCGAAATTGATGTTAGCATAAACTAACCACAATGCATTATAAATCTTTTTTTGCAGAAAAGCAATATACAAGTATGCTATCATGCTATTTTCCGCTGTGGGAAATGTGGAAAACGGCCGCTCCGCCGATGGAAAACAGATATTCACGGCCCGATGGAAAAGCCGCCGGCTTTCCCACAGCCCGCAAACACCGTTTCCCACAGCTCCGCAGACATGGCCGTTTACGCACATTCCCACAGCGCCTGCTGCTGCGAACATCCTTCCTGTCCGATCCTGATTGAAAGAGAAAAAAGAGAACAAAAAAAGAAGTGGGAGCGTCACCCTCGGCCCAAACCGAAGGCGGCGCTCCCGCTCTGTTATGGAAAAGTGTTCAAAACAGCCTCTCTGCACCCCTTAAATTGAAGGGGCAGACCCACATGGGAAATCATAAGGGCGGCTCCCGGAAAAGCCGCCACAGGCGATTTTTCAGCCCATTTTCAACCCCTATCCCCACACTTTTTCGAGCGTGCGGACTGGTAATGGGGACAGGCGATAAGAACCGCCCGGAAACTCTGCTTGCAGGGATGGATACAGCCCTTGCAGATCTTATTGTACCTGCGGCGGCCGTTCTCCCCCAGGAAGAAGGACCACTCCAGCCGCCACTTCTTGCTCCGGCTCATAGGTCATGCTCCGGGGGCTTCTTCTGCTGAACCTTGTCCGGGGGCTTGCGCTCGCCGCACTCCCGTTTGGCCTCCGCCAGCCGCTCCCGGATGGAGGGCTTCTTCTCCGGCGTGGTCCTGCGCGCCTCACCCTGGGCCTTCTCCAGCTCCTCACCCTTGCGGCCGTTGTTCAGCACCCCGTCGATCATCCCATAGTCATCCTCCAGGGTCATCTCGGCGGTGCGGAGAGGGTTCTCCGGCTCCACCGGCAGGGAGATGACCTGTCCGTTCAGACTGATGAACTGCTCCGGCTGCTTGAAGTGTTCCGTGTACTTCTGCACCTGCTCCGGGGTCAGGGAGATGAAGCTGTCCTCACTCAGCCCCACCACCAGGAAGGTGCCGGCCATGATGTCGTAAATCTCCCCATGCTCATCCCGCAGGCCCCGGTTCAGTTCCAGGCCGATCAGCTTGCCCTCATCGTTGCAGACCAGCCCCACGGGGTCGGAGAAGGGATAGGAGGCGGCAATATCGCCGCCCACCTCTGCCTGTAGCGAATGGAGGCCGGGGTCGATCTCCTTCACATAGGGCTCCTTCATGGGCTCCACCACCAAAACTGTCATTTTCTCCGGGGCGGCGTGCTCCTGGGCCTCCTCGTTGCGGATGGCGAAGGCGCGGGAACCGTTGCCCATGATGAGATACTTCCCATCGTCAGACTGATGGTGCAGACCGTACCCGGCCGCCTCCATCTGCTCCCGGCTCATATCCGTCACATGGAAGGTGCCCCTGGGGGTCCGTACCGTTTCGCCGGTCTCCCGGTCATCCGGGGAGGGCGCCGGGGTCTGCCCGGCCAGCTCCGCCTCATACTCCCGGCCCGCCTGCTCCGCAAAGGCCAGCATCTCGTCCGCATGGGACTTGTCCGGGTTCTGGATGGTCTCCCGAATCACCGCCGGATCAAAGTCAAGAAATTCCTCATAGCCGGTGGCGTCTTTGAACTTCTTGATCTCCGAAGGCAGATAGTCCTCCTGGGTCTGCCCCAGGACGGCCAGCTTCTCATCCAGAGCGGAAATGCGGCCGGCCATCAGGTTTTCATAGATTTCTTCTTTTGCTGCGTGCTCCTCCGGGTGCTCGGCGGCGTACTGCGGGTCGTGCTGGCGGAAGAACTCGTCCATATCGTAGGCAATGTCCATCGCCCACTCGGATTTTTCTTCCTCGGTCAGCTCCTCCGCATCCTGGAAAGTCATCACCCGGTATTCTTCCGGGATACTGTCCCGGTCCCCATCGTACACCTCATCAAAGCGGCTCCCGGTATCCCGCACATAGCCCAGGTCGGTGAACTCGCCGCCCTCCTCCAGGGCGATGTCCCGGCCGTAGGCCTCGTAGTCAATGTAGTTCCGCAGGTGTTCCGGCACCTGCATGGCGTCCAGCTCCTCGATGTAATACCGGCCCAGGTCGTCGTGGTCGTGGATGTCGGGGTAAATGTCGTAGCAGTCCAGGTTCTCGGTCAGGTTGATGATCTCCTGCAAGCTGCCCGAATGATCGCCGATCTCCATCGCCGCCTGGAACTGTTCGTACTCGCCCTGGCTCATCTCATCCAGCTTGGAGGCCAGGTAGTTGAGCTCGTCCAGGTTCTCATACTCGCCCAGCTTGTCGTAGAGGCCGTCCACATAGCAGTCATAGTCAGTGATGAACCATTCCTCATAGGGCTGGCCGAAGTCATCCTTCTGCCCAATGCCGATCCGTTCAAACACCTTCTGCATCTCCTCCGGCGTGGTGGGGAATTTTACCCATTCGCCCACCAGGTCGCCCTCGTTGTACTTGCCTAGGTTGGTGATGAAGGCGGCAAAGGGATAGTCCTTGTCATATTCATAATGGGGCATATACGCACCTCCTTACAGCTCCGGCTCAGATTTCCCCTTGTGGGGCGCCTGGGCCTTGTTCTTGTTCCTGCACTCCTGTTTGCTCTGTTCCAGCCGCTCCTTGATGGAGGGCTTGCGGTCCGCCTGCTTCGCCTGGGGGCGGTCGTGCTGCCATGGGTCCGTGGGGAACAGATACCCCCGGCTGGTGAAGCACCCCCGGTCCTCCTCCAGGGCGCGCCGGCCGAAGGGGGCGGGGTCAATGGCGGCCCGCAGGTCATCCGTCAGGTCGATGGTCAGTTTCTCGTCCAGATACTCCCATCCCAGATCCTCCAGGGTCTGGACATGGGGCTCCAGTACAAAGCAGTCTACATTTTTCTCAAATTCCAGGAACTGCTCCGCCGTGGTCAGCCGGAACGGGGACTCCTGCACAGCGGCCAGCAGGTCCCGGTCCTCCGGGGAGAGGGTGGCAACAGCTTTCGTCACCGCCGCCAGCTCCTCCCGGCTCATATTCTGTTCCGCACCGCCCAGGGAAATATCCGGGATTGCTTTATCTGCCATTCACGCCCTCCTTCCGTTTGGGGAACTCCAGCTTGAAGCGGACATACTTCCCGCCGGTATCGTCCAGCACCACCACCGCGTCATATGCGGCGCCCTTCTTTTCAGACCACATCCCCTTGACGGAGGTGCGGCCCTTCTTCAAAAGGTCGGCGGCCATCTTGCAGGTCAGCTCCTTTTTGCGGGAGGTCCAGAAACGGTCGTCCTTCCACAGCACGAAGCGGCAGGAGCGGTCGGAGCAGTAAAAATTCTTTTTGCCTTCATACACCGGCTTGCCGCAGCGGGGGCAGGTTCCAATCACTTCCTTCTCCGGGGCGAACAGTTTCTGCCCCTCCTCGGAGATGTGGGGATAGGTTTTCACCAGATCCCGCACCATGTCAGAGATCCCCGCCATGAAAGCGGCGGGATCGCCCTCGCCCCTGGCGATGGCGGTCAGTTTCTGTTCCCACTCCGCCGTGAGCATGGGAGAGGTCAGCGTATCCGGCAGGACGGTGACCAGGTTGATCCCCGCCTTGGTGGGGATGAGGCTTTTTCCCTTGCGCTCCACAAAACCGGCCGCCACCAGCTTTTCCAGGATCGCCGCCCTGGTGGCCGGGGTGCCCAGGCCCTTGCGCTCGGCGTCCTCCGGCATATCCTCTTTCCCGGCAGTCTCCATCGCCGCCAGGAGGGTGTCCTCCGTGTAGGCCTTGGGCGGGGCGGTGAAGTGTTCGGTGACAGCGGCCTCCACCCGGTCAAAAAGTTGACCTTCGGTGAAGTCCGGCAGGGCGGCGGGTTCCGCCTCGTCCTCAGGCTGCTCCTTCAGGGAAGTGCGGAAAATGTGGTCGATCTCACGCCAGCCCTCGGAGAGGATGTGCCGCCCCTTGGCGGTGAAGGTCTGCCCGCCGCAGGAAAAGGTGGCCGTGACTGCCTCGTACACATAGGGCTCCGCCGCCGCGCACAGCAGTTCCCGGCACACCAGCAGCAAGGTGTTTCGTTCACCCACGGGCAGAGCGGATAGGTCCGCCTTCTCCAGCTCCAGCGTAGGAATGATGGCGTGGTGGTCGGACACCTTCTTGTCATTCACCAGCAGGGACACATCCGGAAAGAACTCTCCACCACCATCAAAGGGCGGCAGCTTGGCCGCCAGGTAGAGGACCGCCGAAGCGGTCTCCGCCATGTCGGCGGTCAGATACCGGCTGTCCGTCCGGGGATAGGTCAGCAGCTTTTTCTCATAGAGGGATTGCGCGTAGTCCAGTGTCTGCTTGGCCGTGTAGCCGAAGATACGGTTGGCCTCCCGCTGCAAGGTGGTCAGGTCGTAGAGCTTTGGCGGCGCCTCTTTCTTCTGTTCACGGGTGACGGAAGCGCAGACTGCCTCCGCGCCGGCACAAGCCGCCCGCAGGGCCTCCGCCTCCTCCGGGGCGGCAATCTTCTCCGATACCGCCTCGGCTCCGCCCAGGGTCAGGCGCACATGGTGGTACTTCTCTTTGCGGAACATTGTGATTTTGCTGTCCCGGTCCACCAGCATGGCAAGGGTGGGCGTCTGGACACGCCCCACATTCAGGGTGCGGTGGTAGAGGACGGAGAACAGCCTTGTGGCGTTAATCCCAATGAGCCAGTCCGCTTTCTGGCGGCAGAGGGCAGACCGATACAGTGGGTCGTACTCTGCGCCGGGGCGCAGGTCAGCGAAGCCCTCCCGGATCGCCGCGTCCTCCATCGAGGAGATCCACAGCCGGGAGAAGGGCTTTTGGCAGCCCGCCATCTCATAGACCAGCCGGAAGATGAGCTCGCCCTCCCGCCCGGCGTCGCAGGCGTTGACCAGCTCGGTGACATCCTCCCGGTCCATAAGGCGTTTCAGGTTCTGGAAGGCGTCCTCCTTGTCTTTCGCCAGCACATAGCGGAAGGGCTCCGGCAGGATGGGAAGGTCGTCATACTTCCACTTCTTATAGCCAGGGTCGTACCCAGCCGCATCCATCGGGGACACCAGATGCCCCACGCACCAGGAAACAATGAGCCCGTTCCCCTCAAAACAGCCATCGGCCCTGGATGTGACACCCAGGGCCGACGCAACGGCTTTCGCAACACTCGGTTTCTCGCAGATCACTAATTTCATAAGGTATCCTCACTTTCTTTCGGACCATCCTCCGGCTGTTCCGGCTCGTCCTCGTTGATGTACTCCTCCTCATCCGCAAAATCGTAGTCGTCCGGGTCCGCGCTGGCCTTGGCCGCCTGCTTGGGACGGATGAACTTGATGTAGGCAAAGGCTCCGCCGCCGCCCAGCACCAGCAGCACCAGGACCAGCGCCAGGGCGCCCATGCCCCCGGACTTCTCCTCCTCCGGCTCCGGCTCGGGTTCGGGCTCCGGGTCCGCGCCGGCGCACTCGGCCATATTCACTGCGCACACCTCGCAGGAGGTGTTCACCGCTCCGGCCTGGCATTTCTCCGTACAGATGCAGACCGCCGGGGCCTCCTGGGCCTCGCCATCCTCCATCAGGGCCAGGAGGTCCGCCTCGTCCACCTGGTTCAGGAAGTGAACGGTCTGCGCCCCCTCGTCGTCCCGGTCGATGATGAGATAGAACACATTGCCGCCCTTTGTCTCCACCGTGATGAACTGCTTGCCGGAGGACGCCCCGCCCAGGTCGTCAATGAGGGACAGGCTCCCGTCCGGGGTCAGGGCGGCCCCGCCGCCCCCGGAAAGGCCGGAGGAAACCAGCTCCAACAGGGCGGAGAGGTCCGTCCCGTCCAGGGAGAGGGAGAAGCTGCCCGTGTCCGTGATGGTCAGGTAGTCGGAGTGGACATAGCCCTCCCGCTCCGGCAGAAGCACCTTGACCCATTCGCCCCCGGTGCCGATGACCTCCACCTGCGCCCCGTCGGGAAGCTGGGTGAAGGCGTCGTTGTCCAGCCCAGCGCCGGTGCGAACATTCAGATTGCCGCCGCAGGTGGTCACGGTGCCGGTCTGCCGGGTCTCCCATTTCTCCGTGTCAGGGGTGAACAGGATACCGTCCTCGGTGACGGTCACAGTCCCCAGGCCGCCCAGCAGTTCGGCGATCTGGTCCAGGGCGTCCCCGTCAGCCTCCTTGTTGTCGTCTGCTCTATCATCGCCGGCGGGATCTTCCTCATCGGTGACAGTGACCTCCGGGGCCTCGGCATCCTCCGAAGGGTCCGCCTCCGCCCCGGCCGTTTCAGCGTAGTAGGGTTCGCCCTCCCCGCCACCGGCAAAGGCGGGGACAGCAAAGGCCGTGGCACAGAGCGCCACGGCCAGGGCCGCCGTAAACCGGCGGATGATCTTCTTATTCTTCATACTCGGTGTCCTCCATCTCATTCTCGCCGGGGTCCGCCGCAGCCTCCATCATGCCTTCCGGCAGGGTGATAAGGCCGCTGGCGTAGGCCTTCAGGAAGGCCGTCAGCTCCCGGTTGTCCATCTTCACCGCTTTGACCATGCGGACGATCTCCAGGTTCTCCTCCTCGGTGAGCTGGGCCTCCAGGGCGCGGAGGCGCTTCTGCTGTTCGGAGATCTTCTCCTTCGTCTTTTCGATGTCACGGCGGATCTTCTCAACAGTTGCCATGTTCGCAAAACTCCTTTCTGTTTTTAATTGTAGGGTGGTCTGGCATACGCATAAAAATGGGACTGCCAGTAACTTGTGTTCAGGTTCGCATAGGAAATCGGGTAGAGTAGGAAAGCGCCGCCTTACCACATTTCTATGGCAGGTCTGCGCAGCCCCCTCTCAAAACCGTGCTTGCACCTCTCAATGCACACGGCTCGCCATCTTTGCTCCATTACAAAAATAACTCTTAGCATCCATGATGTATTTTCTGGTGGCAGTCGTAACATACCACCAATGTTTTGCGCCGTTTCGCTATCATCACTTGCTCCCAGGGTTCTTTGCCTTTCAGATTTTTAACCTTGTTCACATGATGAACCTCTAATTTTCCATCTGTTTTTCCGCAGAGTTCACACACTTTGGCCTTTAACCGGTCGTCAAACGTGGTTTTCCCTTTGGAAACAATCGTTACAATTACAGGTTCTATGTCCTCACACTTTTTACCGTCAATCTCATTAAACTTTGTGAGATGGCGGATTTTCTTCCCTGCTTTTGTCTCATAGGGAATCCCCCAACGTTTTTCTCCAATGCGATACTTGTCATATATCTTAGACAGCTTGCACCGGTGTTTGCCGGACAGTGTTTTCAGACAGCTATATTCCATGAGATAGCTAAAATAGTTTAAGCTCCGGTAGTTGCTGGCAAGGTAGTAGTAATTACATATCCCTCGTAATTCAGCGTCAAATACCGTTACAATTTCTAAATCTGTGTGGCGCAATAGAGACAGCCTTCCAATCGGTTCCATTTTCCCATTGTCTGCTCTTTGTTTGATAATGCCTTTTGAGAACAGAAACTTTTCGATTTTGTCATGGAAGGGTATCAATAATTCCACGGTATTGTTCATCGTGCGCTGTTTGCATTTCTTCCACGGTTTCACTTGCTGGTCACGGCGTACCCGCACATCATAGCCCAGGAATCTTGCAGGAGTGTTGCTATGGGTTATCAGCGTTTTTTCCTGACTTAACTCCATTTTCAGGGTATTCTGGATAAACTCCGCGAGCTTCGCTTTTATCCACTCACAATCCTGCTTATTTCCATTTACAGCAATCAAAAAATCATCAGCATAACGGACGTACTTAATCTTCTTGTCATCACATAACTTCGCCGGGGTCTTATACAACTCACCGGACAGCTTCTTGTATTCCGCAATTAGCAAGTCGCGTTCTGAACCGGATTCACGCCGGTCTATTTTCTTTTTAAGATTTACCCGTTGTCTTTCTATCGCCTGATATGCCGGGGTGGTTCTGTACGGGGTCTTGACATCAAATTCCTTTTTCAGTTCCTCAATGTAGTTGTCTAATTCATTCAGATAGATGTTCGCAAGTACGGGCGAAATAATTCCGCCCTGTGGACAACCGCTATAAGTACCGTAGTATTTCCAGTCCTCCATGTAACCTGATTTCAGGAATAACTGTATCAGTTTAAGGAATTTAGCGTCTTTGATTTTCTTCCCGATTACAGTAGTTAGCACCGTATGGTCGATGTTATCAAAACAGCCTTTAATATCGCCCTCCACAAACCAGCACGCTCCAACAAACTCATGCTTGATTTGTGCTAAAGCCGTATGACAGCTTCTTCCGGGGCGAAACCCGTGTGAGTAGCGTGAGAATACCGGCTCATATACCGCTTCTAAAATCATTCGCATGACTTCCTGAACCAACTTATCAGTAAAAGTTGGCAGACCTAACGGGCGCATCTTTCCATTGGATTTTTGGATATAGGTGCGCCGTACTGGTTTTGGACGGTAGGTTTCCGTTCTCAACGCTTCAATAATTCGTTCCACATACGCCTCGCTGAATCCGTCCGCCGTATCTTCGTCCACGCCTTTTGTACCTGCGCCGTCATTAGCATACAGATGTTGATAGGCGATAAAGTAAATATCCGGGCGGAGCAGATAACGAAAAAGCCTTGTGAATATTTCATCATGGTGTTTCCTTGAGTTTTCTTGTAACTTGGTTAAAATCTCCATTGTTGGTTTCAATGAGGTTTTCCTCCCTAATCAATTTTTGATTTTAATTCGCGTAGACTGCTTCCCTTCGCCATGTGAGCGGCTTTCCCGCATCCGTTTTTACGGCTTTCCCTGTCGGTTCAGGGTTCTCAGACTACTATGGAAGCTCCGTTGCCATGCCAGATTTTCAGTGTCTTACACATAGCCCTTGCGGGCGCTCTGGTTTAGGCAATCTCCAGTTAACAGAAGTAGTAGGTAAGTGTGAATTGTCGGATATGCTTTCGTTCCGTTGACACCGGTTCTCCGGCGCGCCGTGCATTCCTTTGATAACCTACCGGAAGGCGACCCTTTCCGGCATTCTGATAACAGGTCAAAAGGCTCTCCTTTCTGACCTTGTTTGCACCATAGGTTTCAGGCAAATTTCCTATGCCCACACTGAATAGGGGCTGGGAACTCACAAGATTCAAACCCAGAATTATCCTCATATTCACTTATCCTGGCGGTTCAGTCGCACCCGATTGCCTTTAGGTGACTTACCGCTTTCCTGACGTGCTATGTTCCCGTGTCAGCTTTCGCCTTTCGGTTAGTCAGGTGGATTCCCGTGTTATCTTACGGGGTAGTACCTTCAATCTATCCCCCTTTCGTCTACTTCTACTTCCGTCCTATCTGGACGCACGTCGCCGCAGTGCAGCATCATATTATCGCCCACATAGATGCCTACATGGGAGATACCGCTGGTATCGTAGGTCCCCACAAAGAACACCAAATCGCCGGGCTGGGGATCAGATACCGGCGTGGAGATATTGTAGAGCCCTTGGGCGCCCAGCCTCCCGGTGTTGCACAGCCCGGTGCTGGTCAGCACATAGCTGACGAAGCCGGAACAGTCAAAGGAAGTCTCCGGGCTGGAACCGCCCCACACATAGGGATAGCCCAGGTATTTCTCCGCCTCGCTGATAAGGGTGGCAAAACGCTCGTCCGTCAGGTACTCGGCGGGGATGTCCCAGGCCGTGGGCGGGTTCTCCACATACTTGCCCACATACCCGGAGGACGGGAACAGGTCCGGCCGGTTGCCAAGGGTGGACATATACAGGGCGTACATGGAGAGCTGGTCCTCGCCCATGATGTAGACCGGCACATGGGAGAGGTCGAAATTCTCCAGCGTGACGGTGCAGATGTACCAGGTGTAGGGAACCTCTACCTCGTACTCGTTGCCCTCGCTGTCCGTCCTCGTTTCCGTCCGATACCTCGTTTCGGTGGTCACGGTCTCGGTGAGGATGTACTGCTTGTCAAACAGCATCTCCAGATCCCCTCGCACCTCGTCCAGGGTGAACACCCCCTCATGGAGGGCGGACAGGATGGACAGCAGCACATAGGGGTCGTGCTCGATCTCGTCCAGGTCAAAGTGATACTCGTCGTAGTCGTGGGTGGCCTCGTAGGTGTCCAGGTACTCTTGCAGCTCCGCCTCCATCTCGCAGTAGGCGGCCTCGGTCCCGGTCAGGTCCGCGTCCTCCGAAAGATAGGAGGACGCCACCAAGCCGGAGGTCCCGCCCCCGAACATAGAGGTGCAGGACTGCATCAGCCCCATGATGAGCATGAGGATCAAGCCGATCCCGCCCACGATGAGGAGGGTGTGCTTGTTTTTGGTGACGAAGCCGCCCAGCTTCTGGGCGATGGTCCCGCCGCCCTTCTTTGCGGCGGAGGCGGCGGTCTGGGATGCTTTGCCCGCGGCCTGGGCCGCGCCGGTCCCCGCCCGGTGCGCGGCGGCGTACTGTTTTTGCAGCCGCTTCTTCTGCCACAGGCGGGAGATGGGATTGCTGGACGCAAGCTGGGGGTTCTCCATAACGGACTTCTGCCAATAGAAATCCGCATTGGCCTTCACCGCTGCCTGCTCCGCTTTTGATACATCCCGCCAGGGTTTCAGCTTGCGGTCCGCACGCGCCTGGTGGAAGCGGCGGCCGCCATAGCCCACGGCCTTCTCAATCTGGCGCTCCCCCAGGTGGCCGGCCTGGACGCCGGAGTTCTCGCCCTCCACCTTGCTCACCTCGCCGTGGAGGGTGGACTTCACCTCCTGCACCGGCCGGGATAAGGGGTTGCCATGCTCCTTGCCGGGAGGCTTCACGGGGACGGCGGCCTTTGCCGCGTCCAGCTTATCCGCCGCCTTATCGGACTTGCGGATGGCCTTTTTCAGCTCCGGCGCCGCCCGGTCTGCCTCGGAAAACTGCAAACGGGAGGAAGAGCGGTCCCTGGCCGCCTCACCCTCCCGGAAGGTGTCGCGCCGCTTGCACCGCGCCTTTTTTGCCTGGCGCCGTTCCACATGGCCCGCCGCCTCGTCCATTACCCGGACGGCCGTTCCCGCCGTTTCATCAGTGGAGGAATAGTCCTGCTCCGGGGGACGGTCCGAAACATGGGTGGCCTCGCCGGTCACCAGGTTCACCGAAATGGCCCCGTCACGGGTCATCTTCTGCGCCTCCTTCTCGGAGGCTTTCCATTCCTGCATTTATCCGTCACCTCCTCCATAGGGGCAGATGCCGACGCACGCCCCGGTCTCGATCAGGGAAATATAGTGAAAAATGGGATAGGCCTGGGGCGGGCAGACTGCGTTGCCCAGGGTTTTCAGCCGCAGGGCCCGGTCCTTCGTGTCCTCGGTTATGCGGGGGACGTCCTCCGGCTCGGCGGCCCAGAGGATACGGCCGTCCATCCTTTCGGGAAGCCCATAAGCCATTCCACCCAGTCCGGGTTCAGCGCCGCTTTCTCCGACAGGGGTTTTTCCTGGGAGATGATCTGCGCCGACAAGTTGCCGGACGCCTCCAGCCCCTTGTACGCCGTTGGTTTCAGGGTGGAACGGAACCCGTCCGACGCCACCGGCGTCAGGTAAAACACCGCCGCCGACAGGCTCAGGCTCCAAATGCTCCCGTCCCTGTTCCGTTTGCGGAAGATGCCGTTGTCCGACAGGTACACATCCAGGTTTGCCGCGTCCCTGCAGGTGGACTTGTCGGAGGCAAGGGGCGTGGGAAACATCAGCCGCGACGATAAAAGTTCGCTGGCGTTCATGCCACGCGCCGACGCCGCAAGCCGGAAATACGAATGGGAGAACAGCGTATCCCGCTTTTGCCAGGTCAAAAATCGTTTTGTCGAGCCCCATATTGATGAAACCAGCAACATTTTCCCCAAGCACCCAACGGGGCCGCAGTTCGGTAATAACGCGGCACATCTCCGGCCACAGGTAGCGCTCATCCGCAAAGCCCCGCCGCTTTCCTGCGGTGGAGAAAGGCTGACAGGGGAAGCCGCCGGAAATGATGGTGACTGTTTCAAGTCCTGTTTTCTCAAAAAACGCCTCCTTCGTGAATGTGGTGATGTCCCGGAACTTCGGCACGTCCGGCCAGTGCTGTTCCAGGATGGAATAAGGGTAATCCGCCCACTCGCACTGGCAGACGGTCTCGAACCCGGCCGCCTCCGCCGCCAGGTCCAGACCGTCGATGCCGGAGAACAGGCTCACATGGGTCAGTCGCTCCATACCTCGTCCCCTTCAAGGTCCTCATCGTCCTGGGGCTCCTCCTCCACATCCTCCAGGCGGACCAGGTTATGGCGGCGGATGATGGACTCCTCCAGAATGTCCTGGGCGGCGTTGCTGTCCTCCGGGAGGCCCAGGCTGCGGAAGAGCTTTTTCAACACCTTCTCATAGCCGCCGGCCTTTTTCTTCAAGCGGAGAAAGTCCTTCTCCGTCTCCGCCTCGGACAGGCGCCGGGCCAGCGAATAGTAGAGGACGATCAGGTTATGGATGTCGCCCACCAGCATACGGAACCCGCTGCCGGGGATGATGTACTCGTCCTTGTACTTCTTGGGCGCCGGTTCCTCCAGGGTGACCGGGGTGGCCTCGGCCAGTTCCTTTGCCATGAGATCCTTCAGGTCCTTGGGGTCGCCGAACACCAGGTAGCGGCCAGGGATACCCCAGCCCTGGAACTTCTCCTCGGCGATCTCGCCGTAACGCTTCGCCGTGTCCAGCACATGGAACACGTCCTCCTCGTCCTTGATCCGGCCCGCCAGGAAGGCAAGCTGGTGAAGAAGGCCGTACAGGTGGACCTCATCGTTGATGTGGGAGAGGTAGGTCTTGCCGTCGATAATGTAAATCTTGTTTTTCATATTCATTCCTCCGTTTCCGCCGCGTGCTCCACCTCGCTGGGCTTGGTGGTGAGCAGCTTGTAAAGCTCCGTATCCTTCGGGAAGTCGTCCGCGAAGGGCAGGATCACATTGTTGAAGAACAGCAGCCCGTGGCCCGGCTCGGAATTGGTCACATAGGCAAGCTGCTCCGCCGAAATACCCAGCCGCTCCGCCAAAATCTTGCGGTCGCCGGCGGCCTGGTTGAGCATATAGATGAAGTCACTGTTCTCCAGGATGTTCTCAATCTCCGGGGAGGAGAGCAGGTCCTTGGGGTTCTGGGTCGCTCCCGTGGGCACGCCGCCCCATTTTCTAAACCGTTTCCAAATCTCGGCGCTATACGCCGCGGTCTGCTCCTCCTTCAGCAAAAGGTGGAACTCATCCACGAAATACCAGGTGGAGCGGCCGATGGCCCGGTTGACGGTGACCGTATTCCACACCGCGTCCTGGACAATGAGCATCCCCGGCTTTTTCAGGTTCTTGCCCAGGCCCTTGATGTCAAAGCAGACCAGCCGGTTGCGGATGTCCACCGTGGTGCGGTGGTTGAAAAAGTTGAGGGAGCCGTTCACATACAGGTCCAACGCCTGCGCCACCCGGTCGGCCTCCTGGATGTGTTGGGCCAGCAGCGCCTCCATCAGGTCGCCCAGGATGGGCATATTCTCCGGCCTGGGGTCGGCAAAGTAATTCTGATAGATTTTCTGCACCGCCCGGTCGATGACCGTCTTTTCGATGGCCTCCAGCCCCGTCTTGCTGCCCATGATGAGCTCACAGAAAGAAAGCACGAAGTCGCTTTTCAGCGCCAGGGGATTCTCCTCGTCCGAGTAGTTGAGGTTGATGTCCAGCGGGTTCACATAGTCGGTGCTGGACGGGGACAGCCGGATCACCTGCCCGCCCAGCCGGCGCACCAGGGGCGAATACTCGTCCTCCGGGTCGCAGATAATGACATTATCTTTGGTGGTCAGGATAATGAAGGTAATCTCCCGCTTGCAGCTCATGGACTTGCCGCTGCCCGGCGTGCCGAACACCAGACCGTTAGGGCTCCTGGACTGTTTGCGGTCCAGCATAATCATGTTGTTGGAGAGGGCGTTCAGGCCGTAGTACATGGCGTCGCCGCCCATGAACAGCTCCTGGGTGACGAAGGGGACGAACACCGCCAAGGCCGAAGTGGTCAGGCTCCGTTCAATCCTGATACGGTTGAGCCCCAGGGGAAGGCTGCTCATCAGCCCGTCCTCCTGCTGGAAGTCCAGCCGGGTGAGGAGGCAGTTATAGGTCTGCGCCACGCTGGCCGCCTGGGATACGGCGATCTCCAGCTTCTGCTTCGTCTCCGCCATGTGCATGACCAGGAAAGTCAGGTTGAACATCCTCTCGTTGCGGGATTGCAGGTCCTGGAGGATGGTCTTTGCCGCGCCGCCGTAGGTGGCAAGGTCGCTGGGGAGAATGTCCATATCGTATCCACTCCGCACCGCCCGCTTCTGTTCCGCGATCTTCATGGCGTCCAAATCGGTGATTTTCCTTTTGACCATCTTTATGGCCTCGTTCTGATTGATTCCCCTGATGTGCATGGTCACCAGGATATTGCCCTCGGTCTCCATGAACTCCGCCAAAATGCGGTCATGGATCTCCGGGGCGGTGATCTGCAAAAAGCTCACCGCGCCGTACATCTTGCCAATGCGGAAGGTGCGGGTCTCCCCGAAGTGGAAGGAGGACGGGGCGATGAAGTCCTTGACCGAAAGGCCGCTGGGCGCCAGCCAGTCCCAATCGAAGGCGAACTTGCCGCCCTCCGGGTGGAGGATGCCGTGAAGCAGCTCCAGCTGCTCCTTCCCGTCCAGCACATGGGCAGCGGCCCCCATGACCTTGAAGCGGTTGAGGGTGTCGGTCTCAATGCGGGTGAACCGGGCCCGCGCCGCCGCCAGGTTCTCCGCCTCGATGGTCAGGGTCACATACTTGGTTTTCACATAGCCGTTGCTGCCCCGCTCATACTGGAAGCGGAGTATCCCGGCCGCATCCTCCCGGACGGGGTCCAGGTCGTTCCCTTGGGGGCGGATGCCAAACAGATCCTCCTCCGGCCTGAGCTCCACATACCGGCTGATCAAAGTCATCTGCACCCCGATGGTGGGGTCGTAGCCATTGTAGAAATCACAGAGGTGTTCAAAAATATCCCGCTGGTCCTCCGGCGAGGCCAGGCGGTAGTTGACATCCTCGAAGGCGATGGTCTTGGAGAAGGCCCCGCCCTCCAGCCGGCACAGGCCGTCCGGGAACATATTACGGAAGGGGATGCTGTCCTGCACCGTATGGGCTTTCCCGTCCCCCTTGGCCTGCCGGACCACCGCCTCAATCTGCTTACGCTCGGTGCGGGTCAGCCTGCGTCTGGTCTTTGCGGTTTTTTCTGCTTTTACCGTTTTTGCCTGCAATCGCTCTCACCTCCTGTTCCAATTCGTACTGCCGCACCAGGGCGGAGTACAGGTTGTTGGTCTGGTAGATCCGCGTCTTTGGGCGGATAAACTTATTTTCAATGAGGTGTCCCAGGAACACCTCCAGGGGCTGCCCGTTCTTCTCGTACATGGCGAACAGGAAGAAGGGCAGCATCACCAGGATCATGCACAGGGCCGCCGTGGTGGTGCCCAGCGCCCCCCTGGTCAAAAAGAAAAGCGGCACGCCGATAAGCGCCGCCGCCCCGAAGCAGATCACCTGCCGTTTGGTCAGCCCGAACAGGACCTTGCTCTGTACCTTGCTTAAGTCCTTCGGGATTGTTACATAGGCCAATAAAATCAACTCCTTTCCGCAAGCTGAATATCGCTTGCTACTTCATTTCCCCATACATCCCAGCCGGGGGTCGCCTGCCGGGCGAACAGCTCGATCCGGGGGACGTCCCCCATCAGGGCCTCGATCCGGCGCCGCGCCTCATCCGGCTTTTTGCTGTGCTCCTCAACATGGGAGAGGATGACCTGCTTGACGTCCCTGGCCGCCCGTTTCGGGTGCCCGCGGGTCGCCAGCAGACAAATCTCCGCGTTGGCGCGGGTCCAATATCCCATCCCGGTGAAGATGTTGTCCGATTTGCGGCACTGTTTCACCTACACGAAGGCCACCGTCTTGAAGGTGAAGCCCCAGGCGTCCATAACTGCCCAGCCCTCCCGGAGCATGGGGAAGGTGATCCAGAGGAACAAGGCGCAGTCCCCGGCCGCAAGCCGGGACACGGGCAGCGCCTTGATGGCTTCTATGCTCATGGTGGGATAATGGCTTTCCGCGCTCCGGCCCGCTCCCTTCTTGCTCCATACCTTGTAGGACCAGGGCGGGTCCGCGTAAATGACATTGTATTTCTTCTCCATACCGGCCTCCCCCTAATGCGCCCCGAACAGGGACTTTGCGAGGCTGCCGGTCTTAAAAAGGGTGAAGCACAGGAGCACCGTGTACCCCATGCACCCCCAGATGGCGCCGGAAATGTTGTCGCCGCTCAGGGAAATATTCTCCACCAGCACCGCGTAGATACCCACGCAGATCATAATGAGGAACGCCTGGAAGCCCAGGGCCAGCAGGGAGCGGAGATAGTTCTGCCCCGTGTTGCCCCACTCCCGGTTCACCATCGTGGCAAAGGGGATGGGACCTATTGAGATCACCAAATACACCTCAATCATCCTTCCGTAGATGACCAGGAAGATACAGATGGAGAGTATCTGCGTACACAGCCCCACAAAGATGCTCTGGAACCAAAGCCCCAGCAAAGCGCCGATACTCCAGTCCGCAAGCTGGGTCTCCAGGTCGGCGGTCACGCCGGATATGTCGATGCCCGCGTCCGAGATGATGACGCCGGCGCTCTGGCTGACCACATTCTGCGCCACATCGAACACCGCCATGACGATGTTCCAGGTGTTGGTGACGATGAGCACCGCGCAGAAGGTCTTGAAGATCCACTTGAAAAAGATCCAGGTGTCAAAATCGTGGAGATTGTTCTTTTCTACGATGAGCTGGATGAGCTCATAGCACATGACAAAGGTAAGGACGATGCCGGCGATGGGGACGATCACGGTCTCCGAGAGGCTGCGGACCATGTTGAAGATGCCGCTGTTCCACGCGGAGGGCGTCATGCCCACCTCCCCGGCGATCTCGCCCACCTTGGTATTCAGGGTATCAAACATTCCGGTCAGGTTTGAAATGATACCGTCGATGAGCAGTTCCTGGAACCACTCCTGTATCGCGTCAAAGATCAACGGGGATCACCTCCTTTCCGGGAGGCCCCGTGAGCCGGGGCCTCCCGTGGGGTCTGCTGGCGGACATCAGGCGGAGAGCAGGCCGGACAGCAGGGGGATCAGGGTAATGCCGATGAGGGCGACACCGCCGCCTGCCATGAGCTGTTTAATTCCCTGCGACTTGGAGGCGGGGTTGTCCTGCCCGTAACCTTCCAGGAGGTTGATGCCGCCCCACACGCACAGGCCGCCGCCCAGTGCGATCACCAGAGTCTGCAATACGTCGATAGCGTTAGTGAAAAAATCCATAAATCATATTTCCTTTCTTCGTTGTAGAATTGTTATTGAAGGTCTGCTGCTGTCAATTCGTACATCTCGAAAGGCTCATCCGGCTTTACAATGGCCGGTTTGCGTTTCATGTACCGTTCCATATCAAAGAGGTACTTCTTGTCGGCGTCGGCGGTGTATTTGTAGTTCGGATGCTTCGTCAGGTCGTACTTGTCCGAGAGAAACGGGCGCACGCCCCGCAGCATGAAGATACACTTGCCTCCGTCCATCACTGCCAATTCGTCTTGTGTCATCAACTCCTTTCCCAATTTCTGATAGGTGAGGCCGTGGGAAACCTGGCTGCCACGGTTTTCCGATTGATTGAAACTGTCAATCGTTTCTTTCCCCAGCAGCTCCGAAATTTCTTTCAGGGTGGATTTCTCCTTGCCTCCCAAAAACAAGGTGCTGTCGCAGTTACCCACGATGGTATCCGCCGCGTCCTTGTAGATGGTCTTTAACTGGCTTTGACTCTGCAAAATAATAGAAGCCGATATTTCACGGCTTCGGATGGTGGCGATCAGCTTGTCGAAGTTCGGGATTTGACCGATGTTGTAGGCTAAGCGCCCGGCGCCTTACTGTCTCACAACAGCAGGTTTCCAGACACTCGCCCCCGAACCGCACGTACACCTCTCGATGTATACGGCTCTCCGCTACAATCCTCTACATTTATTTGTGAATCTTGTTATAACATTCTTCACATGCTACAAGCGTTTTCCTCTGTTTCTTCTGCATGATTGCCCCCCATTCTGTTTTACTGTCTAAATCTGCCAGGCTCCTCACCTGATACACCTTCACGGATTGCACATATGCATCGCACATTTCGCAGATATTAGCCTTATATCCGTAAAACAGTTCTTTTGGCTTATTCAGATGCCCATATTCCGGAACGATATCCACATAGCTCCCTAATGCGTATTTCACTCTGCGGAAACCGGAATTATAAAGAGTAGCATACCTCGTGCCGCTCTTTGTGTTGTATGGGGCTTTGAACTCTTTGTTTTTAGTAAATTTCAGTTTCGCCTTCGTCATTGTGATTCGATATTTAGCCGCTAGGGTTTTATACAGGCTGTATTCCATTACATACCGGAATTTATTCAGGACTGAGACATTGCTTGCCAGACGGTAATAATTATAGATACCTTGTATCTGGGCATTGTATTTCAGCACCATTTCCCCCGGACGGAGGAAAATATATTCATCCCTCTGCAATGGTTTCCAAACCTCTTTTTCACCGGGACGAGATACTATCTTCAGCACGCCATAATCCAGCAGTTTCCCCACCCATTTCTCTTTTGGCAGGTACAGCTTGATTTTATTCGTGTAAATTCTGGATGTTCCTTTTCCCTTAACCTTCGCCAGTGTATTATCGTTACATACCGTCACATCATAGCCTAGAAATCTGGCTTTATCCTTACCACTTGTTATCAGCGTCTTTTCCTCAGAAAGTTCCAGCTTTAGTTCCTTTTTGAAATACTCTTTTATGTCGGACTTAATCTTTTCTGCGTCCTCTCTGCTCCCAATTACGCCGATGATAAAATCATCGGCGTAACGTACGTACTGGATACGCTTATAGTTTTCATCCATTGGGTTTCCCATAGGATATTTCTGGAACTCCCGCTTCAGCTCCGCTTTCCTATACAATGCAGTTTTCTTTTCTTCCTCCGAATATTTATCCCATTCCCTTTTCACCTTATCCGCATATGTCTGGTGTTGAATTTTGGCTTTCATATATTCAGCACTTTTCTCACGGGATTCGCCATTGTCAAACACCTTCTTGTAGTTCTCCATATAGTGGTCAAACTCATTAAGATAGATATTTGACAGGATTGGGCTAATCCCGGAACCCTGTGCTATTCCACTGAAAGTAGCGTGATATTCCCATTTTTCAAGATAACCGGCATGAAGGAATTTCCAGATGAGTTCTATAAATGCTTCATCTTTTATCCTCCTGCGCAGGATGTTGATAAGGTTATGGTGGTCAATGGTATCAAAATAGGATTTTATATCACCCTCGACAAACCATTTGATTCCGGTGAAGTTGTGCTGTAACTGCATGAGCGCTGTATGACAGCTCCGCTTTAGTCTGAACCCATGGGAGTAATTGGAGAATGTCGGGTCATAGATACTTTCCAGTATCATCTTTACGATTTCCCCCACCAGCTTATCGTCTGATGACGATATCCCCAGAGGTCTTAACTTTCCGCTTTTCTTTTTGATGTATTGCCTGCGGACGGCTTTTGGCTGATAACTATGGTCTTTTAGTGACGCGATCAGGCGTTCCACCCTTTCTTTACCAAATCCGTCAAGGGTCAGCCCATCTATACCGGGTGTCATTGCACCTTTGTTGGCATAGATGTTTTGAAGAGCCTGCAAATAGAAATCTTCATTGTAAAGATTCCGGTACAGTCTCTCATACTTGTAGTTTTCCTCTTTCGAGTGTTTCTGTAGATTCTCCAAAATAACTTTTGGACTTCTCATAGTGTCTCACACACCTTTCCTAAATTATTTTAGTGTTGTAGCTGTCCCCCTTCGCCATGTGTACGGCATTACCGCCTCGGACTACTACGGGGACTCCGTAACCATACCGGATATTCAGGCACTTCCTGCCATAGCTCCCTAGAAGCATTCCGGGTTAGGTTATCCTCGTTTAGACTTGCTTGTACAAGCTTGTTATGTTGTCGGATACGACTTTCGCCATTTTCCGCTTATTGCGGCTGGTCAGTGATGAATGTGATGTGCAGCACAGTTCGCCAAACTCTGTGTACACCATCTACTGCCTAACGTAAATAACCACCTTCCGTTAGTGCTGACGATAAAGCCCCTCTGGCTGTCATTCAAGCAGTATAGCTGTTTATCCTCATACATAACATTTCATCTGGATGCCCGTTCACAGCCTGGTGATTGGCTGAATAGCACCTTTACCGACATGCTGCACTCCCCGTCCGGTTTCCCTTTCGGATAAGTCGGTTGATGATAGGAGTAAAATCCATTTCTGAATTCTCACATTGAACCTACTGTCTTGCTAAAGACAGATTACAAACAAGCCCGCGTGGCAAATGAGCCACTTACGAGCGCACCGCAAACTCATCCAGCAGGCACCGCACATGGACCGGCAGGCGTCCCCCGTAGAAGTCGTCCGCCTTATCGCACAGCAGATTGAAAAGCTGGGAGTACATGAGTGCCGCCACAAAATTGAAGGTGCTGTCCGTATCCGAGAGGATGACGAACAGCGCCGATTTGCGGTCGCCCAGGGTGTCCAGCTCCAGCTCGTCCTCCGCCATGAGGTCCCGCAGCTCCTGGATGTCAAAGGGAGAAAGGCGGGCGCCGCAGCTAATCAGTATGGATTTCAGAGTTTTGCCCGCGGCCATTTTGAATTTGCGGTACTGCTTCACCGCGAAGTGGTCCGGGTGCTCCTTCTCCAGCTTGGCGAACAGGATGTCCACCGGGCTTTGGAACTCCTCGTCGTCCTCCCTGGCCTCGCTGGCGTTGATGAGGTCCAGCAGGGTGATAAAGTTGCGCTCCTCCGGCTTCGCCTCGTACCAGATGTATCCGATGAGGGCGGAATAGTACAGCCGCTCGGCCTTGACCCAAAAATCTTCGGAACTTTTTTCGCCCTCCCCCTTGGTATTGAGGATCAGGGCGTTCACCAGCTTCAAAATATCCTTCTCGCTGCGGATGTACGCCAGCGGGTTATATTTCATGGATTTCTTGAAGTTGATGAGGTTCAGGCTTTTGATGCGGTATCCCTTGCGGTCTAAAAGGGCGCCCACCTCGTTGAGAATAGTCCCCTTCGGATCGGTGACCACATACGAAGAATGGCACTGGAGGAGCGAAGGCTTGACAAAGAACCTCGTCTTACCGCTGCCGGAACCGCCGATGACCAGGATATTTTTATTCCGGGCGTACTTGGGCTCCTTGGGGCGGCTCGACATGGTGATCCGCTCCGTCTGGGTCATGGGGATGTTGTTGAAAAAATCCTTGTCCATGTAGGGGGCGATGTCGGCCGGGGTGCCCCAGCGGGCGCTCCCGTACTCGATCCCCCGGCGGTATTTCTTTGCGTTCTTGCCCTTGGAGTAGACCAGCAGCCGGATTAGCACTGCACCGGCGGCGCCCATGCACAGGTCCAGCAGATGGAAGCTGGGCGCCAGGCTGGCAAAAGCCGCCGAAAAGCCCTGCCCGATGTGGAGCAGCTTCTCCGAGGCGTCCGCCCCGGGCGCCAGCCGCACCCCCTGGCAGAGCTTGTCAAAGAGATACACGAAGATGAGATACGGGAGGTTGAAGATGAGCTGCTTTTTCAGCTTGTCGGTCATCGCGCCACCTCCCGGTCCCTGGTCTTGACCTTCTCCCGCTGGCGGTGCTGGGTCTTGGCCTGTTCCTGGGCCTGGGCCAGCCGCTCCCGGATGGTGGGCCGCTTCTCCCGGCCCAGGGTCATGGCGGTGAACTCCTTGAAGGCCGGCTGGAGCTGGTCCTTGTCCCTGGCCTTGAAGAACACATAGTAGTGCGGGGGCTCCGTGGTGGGGTCCTTCTTCAGGGCGTAGTCGATGTCGTACTTCTTCGCCACCACCGAAAATGCCTTGATGTTCTGCTCCGTGATCTCGATGTTGGTCAGGGAGGCCCCATGCTGTTTGAGCTGGTGCAGGGTCTGTTTCCCCTGGTGTAAGCTGCGCTGGGAGGGCTTCTTCTGCATCTCATCCAGCACCTTCTTCACGGCTTTTTGGAGCAGGTCCGCCGTCATCTTGCCGGTCTCCACCGAGAGGGAGACCACGCCCTGGGTGATTTCTTCCTGCACTCATATCACCTCCGATCTCCGCCGCCGTACATATCGTGGCTCACCAGGGAAGTGTAGTAGCTGTCGATGGTGGCCGGGGCGTTATACAAAGCGGCCAGCAGGTATTTCTTGATATTGCGGACATAGGTGGTGTTCTCCCGCATCCGGTCCAGCACATACTCGATGTGGGAGCTGTTCAGCTTCAGGAACCGGGACCTGACCACCTCCGCCGGGTAGTCGTCCCCGGCGATACGGATCATCTCCCGGTTGGAGCACACCGTATCCACCATGAGCTCCACCAGCTCGTCCAGGCGGTCCCGGTCAAGGCGGTGGTTCTGGATGAGATAGTCATACTCGATGTTCTCCAAAATGAGTTCCCGATAACTTTCCCGCTCCCGCATCCGGTCCCGTCCCATCCCGTCCGAACCCCTGGGGGCTTTGGGGGAGGATAGGACAGGATTTGATCCTTCCGTACTTGATAGATCTTTTTTTGATTTTTCTTTACTTGATCTATTAGTATTTAATTGTGCGGGTTTTCCCTGTTCAGGTTCTCCCAAGACAGGGGAAGCCTGTTCAGGATTATCCAAGACTGGATTTTCCCGTTCAGGTTTTCCCGGTTCAGGTTGGCGTGGCTGCTCCAGGATAGTGTACTCGATGGCGCCGAGCTGACCGTTGGGGTTGCGGACCCGCCGGCGGATCACATACCCGTGTTCCTCCAGCTCCCGCACCCCGGCGCAGATACTGTCAACGCCATCCTTGCAGATCCGGGCCAGCCCCTTGGTGGTATAGTCCCACTCCTCCGGCAGAGAGAGCATGAGAGAGAGAAGGCCCTTCGCTTTCAGCGAGAGCGATTTGTCCCGCAGGTGATGGTTGGACATCACCGTGTAATCGCGGGTTTTCTCAATGCGGAATACCGCCATATTGGATACCTCCTTCCTTCGGTTTTGAAAAATGTTTGTTTCGGCGGGTTTGCGCCCCCATATCGCAGTCCGGCCTCCCATGTGGGAAAGGATATGGGCGGCCTCGTTTGCGCCGCCCACAGGCGAAAAATAAGGGGATTTCCCACCCGTATTCATACAGTTTTGCGTGCCCTTGGCAGGGCATAAAAAAACGCCACAGGTTTGTGTTACCTATGGCGTTGCCCCGGCAGATGGCCGGTCTGTATTCAGTTTTATGGTCACGGGGCGGAGGCCCCGATTGATGAACGCTGTACCCGTATCTTGGCATTTCGTAGTCTTTCAGCGTGTCAAGGCTCACTCAACAGTAGTAAAATCGTAGTAAATGAGGTGGTTTTGACCTGTCTGAAATGCCTGTGGATACAGTGTTTTCAAGGGATAATCAGGTTTTGGCTTGATTTTTATCATAAAATCCGTTTTATACCTGTTACAGCTGCTATCCACGGGGCCGCGCATAGTAACCTATTGTAAAAAATGTCTTTATCCATTATAGTTATAGGTATGACAAAAATGAAAATAGCTTTGGAGGGATTATTTATGAAGAAAAATGTTATCGTGGGCCAGTCAGGCGGACCAACCGCCGTCATCAATGCCAGCCTTTACGGCGTTGTATATGAGGCATTGAACCGGGAAGATTCTTTTGGCGCTGTATATGGAATGATCAACGGAATCGAGGGATTCCTCGCCGGGCATTACATGGATATGGAGCCTCTGGAGCACTCCGGCGAACTGGAATTGATCAAGACGACTCCCGGATCCTATCTGGGATCCTGCCGCTATAAACTTCCCGAGGATCTGGACGATCCGGTATATCCAGAGCTAATGGAAAAGCTTAATGCATTAAATATCGGATATTTTTTCTATATCGGTGGAAACGACTCCATGGATACCGTAAGCAAACTCTCCCGCTATGCCGCTAAAACCGGCAGCGACATCAAGTTCATTGGGATTCCCAAGACAATCGACAACGATCTTGTGGAGACAGACCACACCCCGGGCTTCGGCAGCGCCGCCAAATTCATTGCATCTACGGTCAGAGAAATCACCCTGGACGCCTCCGTATATGACAATAAAAAATCCGTTACCATCGTAGAGATTATGGGACGCCATGCCGGCTGGCTGACCGCCGCCAGCGCTCTGGCCCGGAAGTTCGAGGGGGACAACCCGGTACTGATCTATCTTCCTGAGGCAGCATTTGATCAGGAAGCATTCCTTCAAAAAGTGGAAGAAGCCCTGGAACAAACTCCCAACCTGGTTGTATGTATATCCGAGGGTATTCATGACAAAGACGGTACCTTCATCTGCGAGTTTGCCAGCGACGTAGGCGTAGACGCCTTTGGTCACAAGATGCTGGCCGGCTCCGGAAAATATCTGGAGAATCTGATCAAGGAACGGCTTGGCATAAAAGTCCGTTCCGTGGAACTAAACGTATCTCAACGCTGCTCCAGCACCATGCTCTCCGGGACAGATCAAAAAGAAGCTATAGCCTCCGGTGCATTCGGCGTAAAATGTGCACTGGAGGGCGAGACCGGAAAGATGATTGCTTTCAAAAGAATCCAGGACAAGCCCTATGCAATTGATTACGTGACAACCGATGTCAACCATGTCTGCAACAGGGAAAAAACGGTTCCGGCAGAATGGATTACAAGGGAAGGCACGGATGTGGGTGATGCATTTATCGACTATGCAAAGCCTCTGATCCAGGGGGAAGTCCATGTTCCTATGGAGGAGGGAGTCCCCATGTTCGCTTACAGAAAAACTGTTTAATAATTCACGGACTTTAGCCGCGGGAACGGATGAGGGGACGCCTGACGGAGAACGGGACGGGATGCAGACGTATGCATCCCGTCCCGGTTCTCGGCAAGCGTCCCCTACATCACGCCCTCCAAATCCCAAGTTTCCATAAGCTCAATACTTAGCTTTCCCCCCTGTGCCGTTATGTAATTCCCGCACTCTGTTTCCGGGGCGAATATATTACATGATATGTTATTTTGGTAATGATTGCTGAACATTTCTATCGAACTCTGATCTGAGAATATATGGATATCCAAGTAGTCCTTTCCCAACAGATTCAATGGACTCTTGGCGATGCCTTTGCTCCAGCCGTCAGCCCGGCTTCTGTCAAAGCTGATCTCTGCTTTTTCAAAATCGAAGACTACCAGCGTTTTCTTTTCGTCTGAGGAGCGCAGTTCCATACAGATCTTCTTTGCGGTTGATTCTTTTAGGTTAATTTTGAGCTTTGCCTCGTATACGCTGCCTTCCCGGAACAGGAGGGGGTTTTCCGCCTCTAATGTCACATTTCGCTGTACCTGCTCATCCTTTCTGAGCTGTTCCAATTCACTGACCGGCAGAAACTGCAGGGTATTGTCCCCGCAGAGCACGACCTCCCTCGGAAGATTGAAGAAGCCGCACCACCCTTCCTTGTAGGTGGGGCCCCAGTCCTTCCAGAACGGCATCCAGTCCCAGGCATTGGCCCATCCTACGATGATCCGCCTGCCGTCCGGGGATAGGAATGACTGCGGGGCATAGTAGTCGAATCCCCAGTCGATTTCCCCAGATACGGTATAGTAAAATTTTCCGGTCTGATAATCAAAATCACCTACCAGATATACACTGGTCCTTTCTTTTGCCCCCATAGGGGAGAACATCAGGACGTATTTGTCACCGATGGGGTAAAAATCCGGGCACTCCCACATATATCCCCACTCGCCCCGGCTTTCGGCCAGGATATTCACAAATTCCCAGTGGAACATATCTTGTGACTTGTATAAAAGCGCCTGAGCCATGCCGTCTTTGTTCGCCCCACAAACCACATAATACGTGTCCTCGTGCTTCCAGAGCTTCGGGTCACGGAAGAAGTCTCCCGGAATCCCCTCGGGTGCAGTCAGCACCGGATTGCCTATATACTTTTCAAAATGAATCCCATCCTCGCTGTATGCAATACACTGGGACTGTTCAAAGCCTTTCCCGTTATTCGTTGTCCCTGTATACATCAGGAATAATTTCCCGTCATGCTCGATCGCGCTTCCCGAGAAACAGCCCCCCTGGTGATGATTGTCATAGCTTTCACTTGGAGCCAGCGCAAGAGGCAGGTATTCCCAATGTACCAGATCCCCGCTTACCGCGTGCCCCCAGTGCATACAGGACCAGAATCCTTCATATGGGTTGTACTGGTAGAAAAAATGATATTTTCCCTTGTAGAAGATCAACCCGTTCGGATCATTGAGCCAGCCGGTCTGCGGCATAAAGTGGTAGTGCTGGCGCATTTTGCCCTTTCTCACGTATTCCTTTTTCGCGTCAATCTCCCTCTGGGCCTTCTCGATATTTTGCTGCATTAATTCCTTAGACATAAAACGCCTCCAGTTCTCCCATTACTTGTATTCTTCACGCAGTTTTTTTGCGAACTCCGTATTGAGCGCCGACTCGCGGCGCGCTTTGTTCTCCTTGATTCTAAATTGCTCCTGCCTTGCCGGAGAGTACTCTTCCCAGCGTTTCTCGTAAGAATCCCTGGCCGCCTGCATTTCTTCTGTTAACTGTGGCATCTTCAGATTCCTTTCGGGAAGCACAGGCACATTAGGCAGACGCTCCTCCAACGGAAGGATCGTAAGCGGCTTTGCGGTCGGAAGGGTCTGATACCAGTACGCCGTGGAACTCCAGTCGTCCGATAAATGGTTTGCATGGCCATGCTCAATCGTTACTCGTAGGCGCTTTTCAAACCTGACCGGATCCGTGATATGGAACCGGTAGGATACATGGAATCCGTCCGTATCTCCTTCGTGCACGATGGTTCCAAAGAATGGGAATGCATTGCGCTGCATACCCCATGCATGGTTAAAGTAATCCTCCGTTCCTGTGCCGTTAAGGCTTGGATACTCTTCCCCGTCAATAAAGAACATGTCGTTTCCTTCGCCCCACCAGCTGCCCTGATAGTGCTTCACGGTCAAGTTGCATCCCACGTAATGGCCGGTTCCTTCCACGTCCAGAACGGTGTAATTGCCTTCCCCCTTCAGATTAGTGACATTATTTACCTCCGGTGAATTCACCTGGATATCAGGTCCCCATCCGTCACACGGATTCTCTCTGTGCCAGCTGGAATGGAAATATGCGGTATTTTCGTCCAGCGGTTTCTTATACATCTCATAGTCGATATTGAAATACAAAATAAACGGCAGTTCATTTTCATTGATAATCTCAATCTTTGCCTTCTTATTAAACGGCATCGGAAAATAACAGGATACGGAACACGGCGCGCCGTATCGTCCTGCCTCCTCCGGTTTCAGCGATACATTGAATGGAAGGGAAGAGAAATTCCCCGGATAGCAGTTCCCGATACAGAAGAAGTCTCCCAAAGGCGCCAGAACGCTCGGCGTATCCTGGTCATCCCAAGTAATTTTGATCAATGCCTTCCTATAGTAAAACGGGTCATAATCGTCCCAGATAACGCCCAGCGCCGGATGGATTTCCATCACCGGTGCTGCGGATGCATTCTGCACCGGATCCAGGATGCTGGGTGCCTTTACCCTGCGGCAGGATGAGGTCATCCAGATATGTGTGATGCAGCCGGGGCCTTCAATCTCTCCCAGGGTAATGCTCTCCTTTGCAGGAATTTCCCAGTAGTCCTGGTTCTTGCCTCTCTGGTCCCAGCTCGCCAGCCTTCCGTTCCTGGCCTCTTTTATAGTTGTCAGATCCTGAAATAATCCTGATACTTTACTCATGATATTTCCTCCTAATTTTTTTCATATTATATTGATTCACAACAGCCCGCACAGATCTGCCCGTTTACTGCACAAACCGTGTGTATATGTGTCAGAAGCCTGCATTTTAACTCTCCCGGCTTAACCTTTTACGGCCCCGGCCGTCATACCCTCTACAATATTCTTCTGGAAAATGCCATAGAAGATCAGCTCCGGTATAATAATCAGCACACTGGACGCTACAATCCCGCCATAATCCACCGTATAGGTTCCCTTAAAGAAGGAAGCCCCCATGGAAAGCGTATAATCTGAAATGTCTCTTAACATAACAGATGCAAATGGAAACTCATTCCAGATATACAGCACGTTAAAGATTACAATCGTTGCAATGACCGGTTTTGCCATGGGAAGAATCACCTTCAGCATCAGGTCCCAGATGCTGCATCCGTCAATCACGGCGGCCTCATCAATCTCCGTCGGAAGCGACTTCAGGTATCCCACCAGCAGCAGCGTGTTGAAGGATATGGACGTTGCCACATATGGGAATATCAGCGCCAGCTTTCCCCTTAATCCGAAGAATACATTGATTTTGTATACCGGAAAGAGCAGAATAAAGGGTGAGATCGAAAGTCCCATGATCAGAAACCCATATATTAAGGAAACAATCTTTTTATTCTTAAATTCCATTCTGGAGATCACAAAGGAACTGAAAAAGGTAATAATCAATTCGATAACCAGTGATATCACACATACAAATAATGTATTCCCATAAAGCTGCAGAAAATCCAAAGTTTTAAACGCATTGCTGTAGTTTTCCAGGTTCAGGCTTTTCGGCAGAGAAAGCGGTGCGGACAATATTTCAGAATTTGTTTTAAAGGAAAGCACCAGCATCCAGATAAACGGAAATACAACCATCAGCGTAATCAAAACCATCAGGATATACATGGCTGTCTTCTTCTTTTTATTGATCATAATCCTGCTACCTCTCTTTCTCTCTGGTCAGGAATGAGTAAATCCCCGTAATCAAAAGTGACAGCAAAAAGGTTATCGTAGCCAGAGACATCCCATAGCCGTAATCACTGCTGGAGAATGTCATAGAGTAACTGTAGGTTACCAGTGTCTCCGACAGGTGGTTCGGGCCTCCGCCTGTTGTCTGCTGAACGATTTCAAAGATTTTGAATACGCCGGTTATAATTAGGACAGATACCGTCGAGATCGTCGTGCGCATCATGGGAATGATGACATAGCGGACCTTCTGCACACCGCTTGCACCGTCAATCTTCACTGCCTCAAGCACATCTTCCGGAATCATTTTCAGACCAGCAATAAAAATGGTCACCAGATATCCGAGCTGCTGCCAGAAATAAATGATTGCGATGCTGTATGGCGAAAATGTCTCCCCGCCGATCCATTTGTGCTTCAGCGCCGATGCCCCCACCGCGTCCAGAATATTGTTAATGACCCCAATATTCGGGTCCAGAATATATACCCATATAATACCAACAATAATGGGCGCAATAATTGCCGGGGAAAATATGAGCGCTTTCGAAAAATCGGTTCCTTTCAACCGGTTGTTTAAAAGCAGTGCTATGAAAAATGATAATGTCAGCAGCAGGATAAATGCCAGTATGAAAATAATCATCGTATTCTTCAGTGAAATCCAAAACACATTATCCTGAAACAGCCTGATATAATTCTGAAATCCCTGGAACCTTGCCTTACCAATGCCGGAATACTTTGTAAAGCTGTATCCAACCGCAATCACAATCGGCAGGACAATGAACACACTATAGACAAGCAGTGTCGGGATCAGAAGGCCTATTTTATATCTTCTTTTACTTAACCAGCGCATATCCTTCTCCAATCATAGAATTCGCAATAGCTCAGGCCTGCCTGAACTGTTACCAGTACATCGTAAAAAATCCACCCGGCAGCCCCGCCGCACTCACGGCTGGGGCTCCGGCTTTCCTCGTATGGACCTGTTTCATTATTTACTGTAGGACAGAGCCTCGTCAATCTTATCCAGGGCTTCGGAGGGCTCATATGTTCCCTGCATCACGCCAAACATAGAATTGTAAAGGGCCTCCTGTACTGCGGATACCACAGTCAGATCCGGCGCTGCCTCCGGGCTCTCCCATCCTGCCCCCAGGGCTTCCAGCATCGCATTCATGGAATATTGTGTGTCCGTTGCGGCAACTTCGGAATAGTTTGTTGCCGGGAAAATAGAACCTTCATAGGAAATCTTTGCTGCATCTTCTCCATAGTAGAATTTCAGGAACTCGTAAACCGCCTCTTTCACTGCGTCATCGTCTGCAACCTCTGCATTTACAACAATCGGTGCGGACGGAACCTTCATTGCAATATCCTGGTTGTAGTCCGTATCTGTAAATTTGGGTCCCCACCAGAAACCTACCTTTTCGCCGATATTTTCATCAAATTCCGCACAGTCCCACTGGCCGGTGCCAAACATTGCCGCCTTGCCTTCGTTAAAGAGCTGCTTCGCGTCAAAGTATTCGATGGTAGCCATATTTTCCGGAAATGCACCTGCATCCGCGATTCCTTTTAACTTTTCAAAACAAGCATTCAGGTCTTCATTATTAAATTTCTTCTCTCCTGAAAGAATGCTGTCAATATTCTCCGACCATCCATATCTGGCAAGCGTCTCGTTGAACTCCCACATTGCGTATGCACTGTTTTTGCTTCCGATTGACAGCGGAGTCACGCCGCTCTCTTTCAGCTTTTTGACCATCTCAATGAATTCTTCGTATGTAGTGTCGTTCGTAGGATACTCAACCCCTGCCTTATCAAACAGGTCCTTGTTGTAAAAGATTCCCTGGACATTACACTGGTAAGGCAGTCCATACTGCCCGCTGTCATCCTGGAATGCATTTTCCATGCCGCCAAGGGCTGTCTGGATATCAGAATTCTCGGATAAGAAATCCGATAAATCCATCAGTACGCCCGAGTCACTGTATTCCGGCGCCTCGCTGGCATCCAGCCAGAAGATCTGCGGAAGTGTTCCGTCGGAAGCTTCCAGCTTCATGTTCTTGGAATGAGACTCTTTATCGGAAGCCTCAAACTCCACCTTATATTTTCCATCATACTTCTCGTTAAATGCCTGCACAATGTTGTATGTAACAGCTTCCTGCTCCTGGGGATTCGCCACATGGATGCCGAACTTAATCGTCGTTGCTCCTCCCTCTGACTCTGCCTTCGACGCCGCCTCCTTGCCGCCTGAACATCCTGCAAGCAATCCCACAGCCATCGTACCGGCCATAACAGCTGACAACAGTTTTTTTAAAGTTCTTTTCTTCATAATGCTCCTTGTATGATATTGAGGAAGATCAATATCACATCTTTCCTTTCTTTTTAATATCG